>OLOI01003319.1_pt1 | contig 9888 bp, 7 predicted proteins | sample 1672131 | NCBI WGS metagenome assembly OLOI01 (sample SAMEA3136651, study PRJEB25190) | human gut metagenome | reverse complement strand
AGCGCGCCAGATTGTGGCTCTGGAGGCCCAGGGTTCGAATCCCTGTATCCACCCTGTTGCGGTAGCAACTATCATTGTTGGGCTATCGCCAAGCGGTAAGGCACAGGATTTTGATTCCTGCATTCGTTGGTTCGAATCCAACTAGCCCAGCTTGCTTAAAAATTAAATTATGGGATACTAGCTCAGTTGGTAGAGCACTTGACTTTTAATCAAGTTGTCGGGGGTTCGAATCCCCCGTGTCTCACTAGGAAGAACTTGCTACGATTTCGTAGTAAGTTTTTTGTTTATTTCTCCCTAAATTTATTGCATCGGAATTTTTACTGGATTTAAAGCAACAAGGTTAATTCGTTGACCTTGAAGAATTACGTATGGAAGATCATGGAAATACAAGTGATAATATGATTGACAAAATATATTTGTTGGAATATAATAAAATACGTAGAGAACAAATTTTTTACAGTCACGTAATTTGTTTAGACCTACTAAAACAAGGCTTTATGCCGAAATCAGAAGCACCGATGGGTGCTTCTTTTTTTACTTATGGGGGAAAATATGGCATTCAGGGTGGTATTGATTGAGAATGAAGTAACAATAAAAGTGAAATTAAATAATCTGATTGTTACAAAAGAAGGGGAGGATCTATGGATACCATTAGATGATATTTCCATGATCGTTATGGACAATCTTTCATCTATGCTTTCAGCAAGGCTTTTGTGCCAGTTGTCGGAGCAGGGAATCGGGTTAATGATATGCAATCAGAAGCATTTACCAACGGGCTATTATAGTTCTTATGATAATCATAGCAGAGCGTCAAAAGTAATCGGCTATCAGATAGAAAAAAGCAAAGAATATTATGAACAGTTGTGGAGAAATATTGTAACAGTGAAAATTCAAAATCAATCCAAAGCATATTTCAGATTGACAAATGATTTGGAAGGAACCAGGATGATTGAAGAATTTTCAACCGGAATCATGAATGGGGATAAAAGCAATAGAGAAGCACATGCAGCAAAAGTGTATTTTAATCTTTTGATGGGAACTTCTTTTTCAAGAGGCAATGAAGATATTTTATTGAACAGTGGGCTGGATTACGGATATGCCGTGTTGCGTGGATATATTGCAAGAGTATGTGTGGGATATGGATTAAACACGCAGATTGGTATTCATCATAAAAATGAATATAACCGATTTAATCTTGTGGATGATTTAATGGAATCTCTGCGTCCACTTATAGATATTGTTGCATATGAAGTTATGAAAAATGAACCGTATTTTACGGCAGAGCATAGACGACGGTTGGTAAATGTTTTGAATATGAAAATATTGTATAGAAATAAAAAGATGTTTGTATGTAATATGATAGAAAATTATGTGGAGCAATATGCTTCTTTCATCATGGAGCGATGTGAGAATATTGTGTTCCCGGATATAGATGAATTTGTTGGAGAAGAACTGGATGGATTATAAAATTATGAGAATGTTGTGTATGTTTGATTTACCGGTTGAAACAGAGGAAGAAAGAAGGGCATACCGTATATTTCGAAAAAATCTGATGCAAGAAGGATTTGTTATGATGCAGTATTCGGTATATGTGAGAGTGTGTCCAAGCAGGGAATATGCCAATCGGTTGGAGAATCGGATAAAGAAATTTATACCAAGGGAAGGAAATGTTAGATTGCTGTGTGTTACAGAAAAGCAATATTCAGATATGAAGTTGCTGGTTGGAAGCCCGTCAATAGCTGAGACAGTGCTTGGAACAGAGAGGCTGATTATATTATGAAAATTGATGTAACAGAATATGAAAAGAAATATACGTTTGAGTTGAAACCTATCACACAGTTATGCGGTCAGAACATTCCGAAGAAATCATATATTTTGGAATCCATAAGAAGATATTTTAGTGCATATAAGTATTCCGAAGAACGGAATAAGTGGAGAAACAATGTTAAAATAGATGATGAATTAGTTGGTAGAAAATTTTTTACGGTTTTATCAGTAAGCGGGGTAGTAGATCTGTTGATGTGGATAAAATGGTCGAAGCAAAGTTTGATGGTGGAATATGTCAGGGAACTCATGCAGGAATTTGACTGGCAGTTGCATTTGCGCACCATTCATGGAGAATTGGAAGAAATGTTTCAGATGATAAATAAAGATTTGAATCATTTAGGGGATATTGAATTAACCTATGCGGAATCGGATGTATGGGAGATGGTTCAAAAATCGAGCGTTGTTGGAAATGAACAAACGTCGTTGGAGGATAAAAATAATTTTGATTTGTTGACAATTTTTTTGAATCTGGTTGAAAGTGTAATGGGATTAAATCCAAGAAAAATGTTGATCATAGTAGAGAATATTGACCATTTAATTTTGCCAAAAGAGTATGATGAGATTTTGGAGAGAATGATACAAATTGGCGAAAAATACGATATATATTTTGTTTTGTCAACAAGTCTGGAAGGATATGTGTGCTGTGACAGAAAATTGTGTTCGGGGATCACGGTACTGGGAGAAGTGGATTTTCAGATGCCGGAATTTGAGGATATAGAAACATACGTGGAGAATAATTATCCATGCAATAAGAAAATATCGGAAGAACAATTGCAGACTGATTTGCAGAAGATCATTCAAAAGATAGGACAGGGTGGATATTTATATACGGTGGAAGAAAACGTTATATGTAAGCTGATTAATCAAACATTGATGCTGAATGATAGGTGGAAAGATGAGGAAAAAATGCCTGAAATGGCTTTTTTAAAAGCTTGAAAAATGATATAATGAATCTGAAAATGATGGTATACAAAAGTAGGGAGTGCTAAATTTGATATTTTAGTACCTAAACAAATTACGTGACTGTAAAACTAAGCGTAAGTACATTCTTTAATTGGGATGATTTTAGTACCTAAACAAATTACGTGACTGTAAAACAGGTTGCATCCGATATTCCTACGGCTGACCATTTTAGTACCTAAACAAATTACGTGACTGTAAAACTTAAGGCTCTGGTAGGTTTGTGTAAGACACATTTTAGTACCTAAACAAATTACGTGACTGTAAAACATTATGAACCGTTGACAGGCGTTACTCCATATTTTAGTACCTAAACAAATTACGTGACTGTAAAACACGAAACCTTACGAAGAAACTTTTTATGGCATTTTAGTACCTAAACAAATTACGTGACTGTAAAACCTGGCTTCAAAGCGTCAGACTACATTCTGATTTTAGTACCTAAACAAATTACGTGACTGTAAAACAGTAATGAAACGTTTAAGGGCTGGACTCTATTTTAGTACCTAAACAAATTACGTGACTGTAAAACATGAATACATACCAAGCCTGGAGCTTCAGGATTTTAGTACCTAAACAAATTACGTGACTGTAAAACCCTATACCATTAAAGGGAACTACCCTATTCATTTTAGTACCTAAACAAATTACGTGACTGTAAAACAAACCAGAATGAAGAGAGCCGGGCAGCAGCATTTTAGTACCTAAACAAATTACGTGACTGTAAAACTAAGAGTTGAAAATTATATCTCCGGTATCTATTTTAGTACCTAAACAAATTACGTGACTGTAAAATATGTTGTGGAAGATTAATTTTAGTACCTAATAAATTACGTGACTGTAGATTAAAACTAAAATTAGTTTGAAGATGAGATTTGTGAACTCTCAAAATTTTATAAGTAATGGAGCAAAAAATACCCCTGCATAAATTGTCAAATACAAGAATGCAGGGGTACTTTTTATAAAAATATATTTGAAACCATTTAGGAAGATTAGAATAAATAGTTGCAAAATAAAAAGAAAAAGTGTATTCTGAAATAGGAACAATAAATTTTTAATTTAGAAAAAGATATTATAACAAGGAGAAAAGTATGCAGTATATTGTAGCTTTGGATATAGGGGTTGCCTCAGTCGGTTTTGCTGTTATTGATAAAAAGACCGAAACCGTAATAGAAGCCGGGTCAAATATTTTCCCCGAGGCATCTGCAACAGATAATCAGATGAGAAGGGGGATGCGTCAGGCAAGAAGATTAAAGAGAAGAAAGAGAACACGGTTAGATGATTTTACGAAGCTGTGGGAGGAATATGCATTTGCAATTCCGCAGGTTCAGGAAAATGATATTGTTGGACTTAAAGTGAAAGCACTTCGCGAAAGCATTTCTTTGGATGAGTTGTATTTGATTTTGTATAGTTATCTGAAATATCGAGGGATCTCTTATTTAGAGGATGCGGAGGATACTTCTCTTAGCGGAACAAGTGCATATGCAAATGGATTAAAGCTGAATGCAAAAGAACTGGAAACAAATTATCCATGTGAAATTCAAAAGCAGAGACTGGAACAGGTTGGAAAATATCGAGGTCAGATACAGATAGAGGATGCGCAGGGGGAAAAATTGGATTTGAGTAATGTGTTTACCATTGGCGCATATACGAAAGAGATTCAGCAGGTCTTATGTACGCAGAAAAACTATCATTCCGAAATATCTGATGAATTCTGTGAAGACTATCTGGAAATTTTTACGAGAAAAAGAAAATATTATGAAGGACCAGGAAACGAAAAGTCGAGAACTGATTATGGAAGATTTACAACGAGATTAGATGAAAATGGGGACTATATTACTGAAAAAAATATTTTTGAGAAGCTGATTGGAAAATGCAGTGTATATAAAGAGGAATTACGCGCGGCATCAGCCTCTTATACTGCACAGGAATTTAATCTGTTAAATGACTTGAATAATCTGACTATAAACGGAAGAAAACTGGAAGAACATGAGAAACGCATAATTATCGATAAAGTAAAAACAAGCAACACTATAAATATGCGGAAAATTATCGCAGATGTTATGGGAGAAAAAATAGAAGAATTTTATGGTGCCCGAATTGACAAAAGCGAAAAAGAAATTTTCCATAAAATGGAAGTTTATAATAAGATGAGAAAAGCTCTTGCAGAAATTCATGTAAATATAGAAGAATTTTCCAGAGAAAATTTAGATGAAATCGGATATATTCTGACCATTAACACGGACAAAGAGGCTATGATGGAGGCATTTGAACATGCAAACGTGAAATTGTCAGAAGAAATAAAAGATTGCCTGATTTCACTTAGAAAAACAAATGGAGCATTATTTAGTAAATGGCATTCATTCTCATTGAAAATAATGAAGGAGCTGATTCCGGAAATGTATCAGCAGCCCAAAGAACAAATGACTCTGTTGACAGAAATGGGTGTTATGAGAGGGCAGATGGATAAATTCGAAAAAAATAAATATATACCGGTAGATGCAGCAGATGAAGATATTTTTAATCCGGTTGTCCGCAGAGCGGTCAGAATTTCGTTTAAAATACTAAATGCGCTCATGAAAAAATATGGCACATTAGAGGAAGTAGTAATTGAAATGCCTCGGGATCAGAATTCAGAGGAACAAAAGAAATGGGAAAAAGAAAGGCAAAAGAAAAACGAAAAAGAGTTGGCTTATATTGAAAAGAAGCTGGCTGCAGAATATAATATATTGCTTTCACCGACTGATTTTTCCAATCAGAAGCAATTGGGGTTAAAGTTAAAATTGTGGAATGAACAGGACGGGAAATGCTTATATTCCGGTAAAACGATTGAGCCGGAGGATTTGATTAAACATTCGGAGCTATTTCAAATTGATCATATTATTCCAAGATCAATTTCTTTTGATGATTCCAGAAACAATAAAGTGCTTGTGTATGGTGAGGAAAATCAGAAGAAAGGAAATCAGACGCCATATTATTATTTAATACATGCCAATAACCAATGGTCTTTTGAACAGTATAAAGCTTTGGTGATGAAATTGTCGAAGAAAAAAGAATATGGTATTTCCAAAAAGAAAGTACAGAATCTTTTGTATAGTGAAGATATTACAAAAGCAGAGGTGTTACGTGGATTTATCAATCGAAATATCAATGATACAGGTTATGCGGCAAGAGTAGTATTGAACACTGTACAAGGATATTTTCGTGCAAAAGAAATTAATACAAAGGTAAAAGTGATACGGGGAAGCTACACTTATCAGATGCGTGTGAATATGAAACTGGATAAGAACCGTGAAGAAAGTTATGCACACCATGCCGTGGATGCTATGCTGATTGCATTTTCACAATTGGGATATGAAGCGTATCGAAAATTACAGGGCGAATTTATTGATTTTGAGACAGGCGAAATTTTAAATGCGGAAAAATGGAACGCTCAAATGTCAGATGAAATATATGAACAATATCTTTATGGAAAAAAATGGAGCAATATTCGAACCCAGATTACAAAGGCGGAAAAGCAGGTAAAGTATTGGTATCATGTAGATCATAAGTCAAACCGTGGACTTTGCAACCAGACCATTCGCGGAACAAGAACATATGAAGGAAAAACCTATAAAATAAATAAGCTGGATATTCGGACAAAAGAGGGGGCTGCACTTTTTAAAAAGCTTGCATTTAGTGAAAAAGAGAGCGATAGAGAAAAGCTATTGGTTTATAAAAATGATAAAAAAACATATGAGAATCTCATTCAAATCGCTCAGGAGTATTCGGATTCGAACAATCCATTTGTGCAATATGAAAAAGAAACTGGAGATTGTGTGCGAAAATATGCCAAAAACCATAATGGACCGCGTATTGACAAATTAAAATATACAGATGGCGAAGTTGGATCATGCATTGATATTTCACACAAATATGGGTATGAGAAAGGCAGCCAGAAAGTGGTGCTTGAGAGTCTGGTGCCATACCGCATGGATGTTTATTATAAGAAAGAGGAACAGACTTACTATTTGGTCGGAATAAAACAGTCGGATGTAAAATGTGACAATGGGGAGTATGTTATTGACGAAGATGCATATGCAATAAATCTGGTGCGGGAGAAAATGATTCAACCAGGACAAAAGAGAGGCGATTTGGAAGCGCTTGGATTTGAATTTCAATTATCATTTTATAAAAATGATATTATTGAGTATGAGAAGGATGGAGAGATCGTCAGGGAAAGATTTTTATCCAGGACAATGCCTAAGGTGAAAAATTATATTGAGACAAAGCCGATAGACAGAGCAAAATATGAAAAACAAAAACTGGTGGGACTTAGTAAAACGAAAATGATTAGAAAGTACAGAATGGACATTTTGGGAAATTATTATATGTGCAGCAGGGAAAATTTTTCAAAATATTGTTAATAATAGTCGGTATTCGCATCTGTGTTGTGGTTTATATGACAGAAAATTAAGTAACATAGAATATAGAGCATAGAAAAAAGACGTTTCGAAATTCTGCTTCGAAACGTCTTTTTATTATTCAACACAGACATCGGTCTTCTGTTGGAGTTCCTTTTTGGTACGGTGTTTCCACACCAGATAGGTGACAAGCAGCAGAATACCGGTGGTCAGCCAGGCAGCAGGATCGGCACTGCATACACCCACGTATCCAAAAGGCTTTGCGGCGATCAGGATAACCGCATAACGGCTGAACAGTTCAAGCACACCGCTGAGCATGGGAACCAGACCACGGTCTAAGCCCTGCAGACCATTACGGTATACAAAGATCCATGCCAGAGGCAGCATAAAAATACTTGCAATGTGCAGATACTGCATTGCTGCGTGCAGTGTCTGTTCAGATGGGTTGTGGATGAACCATCCGACCATCGTAGGTCCGGCAAGGCAGCAGAGCAGTGCGGCGGCTCCGGCTGCAAAGAAACATAAATAAAATGCATCTTTCATACCGCGGAAAATGCGGTCATGTTTTCCTGCACCGAGATTCTGTCCGCAGTAGGTTGCCATGGCTGTACCGAGTGTCGGCATGGTCTGGGTGGCAATGTTGCTGACTTTGGAAGCAGCAGTAAAAGCAGCTACCACGCTGGAACCAAACACGTTGACGGCACTTTGCAGGATCATGGTTCCGATTGCTGTGATGGAATAGTTTAAAGCCATCGGAATTCCCACAGACAGCATCCGGCGGATCTCATGAAAATCACAGTAATAATCTTCGCGTGTGGTCCGCAGGATGTCATGTTTGCGGAACATGACGATGAAACATAAAACTGCGGAAACCGCCTGCGAGATAACGGTGGCATAAGCGGCACCGGCAGTGCCGAGTTTTACCACAACAATAAGGAAGATGTCCAGAAAAATATTGAGACCGCTGGACAGGATCAAAAAATAAAGTGGTGTCCGGCTGTCACCGATCCCGCGTAAAATACCGGATGCTACGTTATATGCCATGGTAGCAAAGATACCGGCAAAGATGACCCGGATGTACCGGTTTGCCAGTGTGATGATATTTTCCGGAGTATTCAGCCACAGAAGCAGCTGGCGGGAAAACGCAACCGTAGGAACGGTCAGAATCATGGAAATTACAACCGTTAAAAGCAGTGAAAGTGCTACGTAATGACGGAGAAGCTTCATGTCTTTGGCACCGAATGCATGGGATACCATGACACCGAATCCCTGGGCAATTCCGTTGGCGAAACCGAGAACCAGAAACATCAGGCAGCCCGTAGAACCGACGGCGGCCAGTGCATCCTCCCCAAGATACTGGCCTACGATCACGGTGTCTACCATGTTGTAGAACTGCTGGAACAGATTTCCAAGCAGAACCGGAAGGGAAAAAAGAAGAATGATCTTCATTGGATTTCCGATCGTCATGTCTTTTCTCATAGTAAAATCTCCTTTACCTCTTATTCATTTGTAATTGTAGTCAAAGAAAGAGACTAACAGTAAGGATAGTCTCTTTTCGTGCGGGCAACAGGACTTGAACCTGCACGGTCTCCCACTAGAACCTAAATCTAGCGCGTCTGCCAATTCCGCCATGCCCGCAAGACAAGAACTATAATAATATAGAAATATAGTTCATGTCAAGTGTAGATTAACCCTGAAGCCCCCGTGCCTGACGGTCCATATCCTCCACTACAATGTCATAGATTTCACCAAGACCTGCGCAGTATTCTAAGACCTTCCAAGGCTCGTTGGTGTGATAATGAATCTTAATCAGTTCTTCATCACCAACTGCCAGAAGGCAGTCTCCTTTGAAATTTTCAGTAAAGTAATCATTAATTGCATCCTCGTCAAGATTTTCCCCTTCAATTAAAAGCTGAGTGTCATATCTGAATTCTAACATCATCGAATCCTCTCTTTCTGTCTATTTCCTTTTTATCAGAAATAAATTTTAAACACAGTATAGCATAACGCAGTGAGAGAAGAAAGTATTTCATAAAGCAGCAGGACTTTGTTGAGACAGATTAACCAAAAAGAAATATGTGTACAAAAGTTGATAAAAAATTTAGATTCCTTTAAGAAGAATCTAAGTAAAGATTAATGTTCTTTAAGAATTCGTAACTGTGATATTCTTGTGATTTTATTGTGCTATAGTTGTCCCTAGAAAAAAGAAAAGAGGGATGATATGGATATTTTAAAGAACATCAGAGAAACTGCCCTGACACATCCGAAGCGGTATGCAGTGCAAAGCAGAGAACAAAAATTGACTTATGAGGAGTTAGAAGAATATTCCAACCGGCTTGCAGTATGGATTGCAAAAAACAGCCAGGACCGTAAGCGGCCGGTTATTGTATATGGACATAAGAACCCGTATATGGTGGTATGCTTCCTTGCCTGTGCCAAGGCCGGTAGAAGCTATGTGCCGCAGGACATCTGCATTCCAGTAAGCCGGGTGGATGAGACCGTATTAAGCGTAGAACCGGAACTGACCTTTGTGGTAGAAGGTGATTATCAGACAGAAATTGGAACAGAAATCGGAAAAGGAAACATTGCTCCTCAGCTTGCACTTCCAGCACTTTTTGCAATCAACTGCCAGGGTGCATGTGACTTTATTCCAGTAGGTCTTGGACTTGCTGAAGCAGAGCCTGAAACAATTGAAGTT
>OLOI01003316.1_pt1 | contig 9893 bp, 3 predicted proteins | sample 1672131 | NCBI WGS metagenome assembly OLOI01 (sample SAMEA3136651, study PRJEB25190) | human gut metagenome | reverse complement strand
TTCTTAGGATCATCAGATAAAGAATACTGGTTCTTTGCCATACAGATTGGAAGATTTCCATACCCAAGTTCAGTCAGTCTCTTCTTCTGACGTGCTGCAGCTGCTGTGTATACAACTTTATCTGCTCCATAAATCTTAGTTGCGATCGTTTCGATCTTTTCTTCTATCGTTGTATCATCATATGTATATAATGGTTTGTAATTGCTTTCTTTATTATCTAATGTACGAAGGATTGCTTTAGCAAGTTCGATTCCACCTTCTCCACCTTTTTCCCATACCTGAGATAATGCAAAATCACAATCTCTTTCTTCACAGAAATTCTTGATAAATGTAAGTTCTGCCTCTGTATCTGTTGCAAACTGGTTTAATGTTACAACAACAGGAACTCCAAACAATTTTAAGTTCTCGATATGTTTTTCAAGATTTACGATACCTTTGCTTAACGCATCGATATTTTCTTCTGCCAGATTGTCTTTTGGAACTCCACCATTGTATTTTAAAGCACGTACAGTTGCTACTAATACAACTGCATCTGGGTGAAGATCAGCCATCTGACACTTAATATCCATAAATTTCTCTGCACCAAGATCAGCACCGAATCCTGCTTCTGTAATTGCGATATCTGCTAATTTTAATGCTAATTTTGTAGCCTGTACGCTATTACATCCATGTGCGATATTGGCAAATGGTCCACCATGTACAAATGCTGGTGTATGCTCTAATGTCTGAATCATATTTGGTTTAATAGCATCTTTTAATAATGCTGCCATAGCTCCAACTGCATTCAAATCTTTGGCTGTGACTGGTTCACGGTCCATGTTGTATGCAACGATGATCTTTCCTAAACGTTCTTTTAAATCTGCCATATCATTTGCAAGGCAAAGAATTGCCATGATCTCAGATGCTACTGTGATGACAAAATGATCCTCACGGACAACACCATCCACACGACGTCCAAGTCCGATGACTGTATTTCTTAATGCACGATCATTCATATCAATACATCTCTTCCATACAACATCTCTTGTATCGATATTTAATTTGTTTCCCTGCTGAATGTGATTATCAAGCATTGCTGCTAATAAGTTGTTTGCAGATGTGATCGCATGAAAATCCCCTGTAAAATGAAGGTTTAAATCTTCCATTGGTACAACCTGTGCATATCCACCACCGGCTGCTCCACCTTTGATACCAAAACATGGTCCAAGAGATGGCTCACGAAGAGCACAGATTGTTTTCTTTCCAAGTTTGTTTAACGCCTGGGATACTCCGACACTTGTTGTTGTCTTTCCTTCACCTGCTGGAGTTGGGTTGATCGCTGTCACAAGAACAAGTTTCCCATCTTCGTTATTCTTAACTTCATCCATGAAATGAGAATCAAATTTGGCCTTGTATTTTCCATATAATTCAAGGTCGTCTTCTTTGATTCCGATATTCGCTGCAACTTCTTTGATCGGTAATAATGTGGCTTCCTGTGCAATTTCAATATCTGTTTTCATAATAGTTTCCTTTCTATAGATAATCTTCTTTGTATTGTTCAAATTGTTCTTCGCTCATAAGAACTTTCCTTGGCTTGGTTCCTTCTTCTTCTCCGACGATTCCTGCTTCGCATAACTGATCCATTAGTCTGGCTGCACGGTTAAATCCAATCTTAAAGACTCTTTGAAGACTTGCGATCGAAGCCTTGTCTTTGTCAATAATAAACTCAGCTGCTTTTTCAAAATATTCATCCCTTTCCTGCGATGTTGCTGCTTTGACCGCAGCTGTCTGAATCTTTTCCTGAATGTCTGCACCATAGCTGTCTTCGGCATTATTTTCTTCCTTTAAGAATTCTACAACCTTGCTGACTTCTTCATCACTGACAAATGCACCTTGTACACGGATTGGTTTCTGATATCCAGATGGATAGAACAGCATATCACCTTTTCCTAATAACTTTTCTGCACCATTCATATCGATAATTGTTCTTGAATCGACTCCTGATGATACTGAAAATGCAATTCTTGAAGGTACATTCGCTTTGATCAGGCCTGTAATGACGTTAACAGATGGTCTCTGTGTTGCGATCACCAGATGAATTCCTGCTGCCCTGGCAAGCTGTGACAGGCGCACGATCGCATCTTCTACTTCACCCGGTGCAACCATCATAAGGTCCGCAAGCTCATCTACAATGATAACGATCTGCGGAAGTTTCTTAAAATCTTCCCCTTCCATACCATTCTTGATCGATTCCTCGACCTTCTCATTATATCCAGTTAAGTTTCTTACATTCACTTCTGCAAACTTCTTATATCGCTCTCCCATCTCCATCACAACCCAGTTTAACGCACTGGATGCCTGCTTCGGATCTGTAACGACCGGAATCAGCAAGTGTGGAATTCCCTGATATGCACTTAATTCTACGACCTTTGGATCGATCATGATCAGTTTCACTTCATCTGGCGTTGCCTTGTATAAAATACTCATGATCAATGTATTAATACAAACTGACTTACCAGAACCTGTTGCTCCTGCGATCAAAAGATGCGGCATCTTGGAAATATCTGACACGATCACCTGTCCAGCAAGGTTCTTTCCTACTGCAAATGCAATCTTTGATCTTGCCTGTGCAAATTCCTGATTCTCAATCAGTTCCCTGAACATTACCATCTGGTTTGTCTTATTCGGAACTTCGATTCCAATTGCTGATTTACCTGGAATCGGTGCTTCAATTCGAATATCTGCTGCTGCAAGGTTTAACTTAATATCATCCGCAAGATTTACGATCTTGCTGACTTTCACACCTTGTTCTGGATGTAATTCAAACTGTGTAACGGATGGTCCACAGCTAATATTGGTAATTGTAACATGAACTCCGAAATCTTCCAATGTTTTTTGCAGTTTTTGTGCAGTCTGACGAAGTTCTTCTTTGTTATTTCCTGCTGTTTTCTTTCCTTTCTCCAATAAAGATACTGGTGGAAACTTATAATCTCCTTCTTTGGTCCGAACCTGCGGAAGAATCTCCACTGGTTTCGATGGTGTATTCTTATCCTTATTCACAAAAGATTTCTTCGATGCATTCGGCTGTACTGGTTCAAATATTTCTTTTGGTTCTTTGTCTGTTTCTTCTTGAACGATCAGATCATCAAAATCCTTCTGTATCGGTGTTTGTTTTGTTTTCTCTTCTGGTTCCATAGGAGGCATTGGAGATGCCTGTGATGGTTTCGGTCTTCCAGATCGCAAATCCGGAATATGCATCGATCGTTTCTTTCTCGGTGCTGTTTCTTTATCCTCTTTGGACACCTCTTTTGCTTTTCGTTTCTTCTTCGCTAGTCGTTCTTCTATATCTTCTTCATATCCTTCTACTGTAAAGAAATCAACTGCTTTCTTAAGGAAAGAAAGTAAGGATCTCTCTGTTACAAGGATCAATGAGATTACAGAGATCAATAAAACAACCAAAACACTTCCTGCCCCTCCCAGTTCCTTATAAAGGATTGAACAGATCAATGCACCCAGATACCCGCCTCCTCTGTGGGTTCTTCCACTAAATACAAAGGCTGAATAAGCATCTCTTACTTCTATATTATATATCATCTGAAAAATTGTGGATACCATACATAACAGCAGGATCGCAAAACATGTCTTCTTCACTGCAAGACTGCTGTAATCATTGGAGATCAATAAAATTGCCAGAATAAAGCTTACCGCCGGAATGATGTAATGAGTCGTTCCAAACGCTCCAAAGAAAAATGTACTGATGCTGTTTCCTATGTATCCGCATATTCCAAAATTACTTAAAAATAAAAAAATGAAAAGAGCAAAAACAACTAATACTGCAATCTCTTTATAAAACGGTGCAAAATCTTTTTGTCTTGTGCGTGTCCGTTTCTTTGCAGAAGATGTCTTCCTCTTTCTTGTCTTCTTTGCTGCCATAGAAATTGTTACCTCTCTTTGTATACATTTTGTATACATAATCTGCGTATTTTCTTATTTTACAATTAATTATCAAAATACGCAAGTCCCACCATAGAAAAAGGGAAATGTATTTATCTCCCATACATTTCCCTTTTCTTTTAACCTCTTAATATTGTGCAGTTTCTGGAGGTACAAAATCTTCCGCTTCTTTTACAAACTTCTTAACCTGAATTTGTGCTTTCATAACTGGTATATTGGTTCCAGCTCCTGCAACACATCCACCTGGACATCCCATTCCTTCGATCAGATAGCCTTTTTTCTTTCCTGCTTTCGCCTGTAAAAGCATTTTCTTACAATCTGCAAGACCTTCCACATGATCGATCTTTACTTCTGTTCCAGGATAGTATTCATCAATACATGCCTTGATCGCTCCAGCTACTCCACTTGCAACTGCATATCCACGTCCGGCTCCAAAGGCATCATTTAACTCTTCTTCTTTTTCATATGTGTTAAAATCAATTTCTTTCGCATCAAACATTCCAGCCAATTCTTCAAATGTGATCACAAAATCGACCTCACTTCGCACTGTCCGTCTGGATGCTTCTAACTTTTTGGCAACACATGGCCCTACAAAAACAATTTTTGCATTTGGAGATGCAATCCTTGCCGCTCTTGCCGTTGCTACCATTGGTGTTAGTGCATTAGAAATTTCATCAATCACCTCTGGAAAATATTTCTTTCCAAGCATAGACCATGATGGGCAGCATGATGTCAGCAAGAATGGCAGTTTCCCTGTAGCCACACTTTGAACATAATGCTTTGCCTCTTCTAAGGCCCCTGCATCTGCTCCAACTGCAACTTCCCACACATCTGCAAACCCAATATCAAGAAGTGCAGCTTTTATCTTATTTGGCGTTGCTTTTGGTCCAAATTGTCCGACAAATGCAGGTGCTAAGATCGCGATCACTTCCGCACCTTCATTCATTGCCTTGATCAACTGGTAAATCTGAGATTTATCTGCAATTGCTCCAAACGGACAATTTACCATACACATACCACAAGAAACACATTTATCTGGATTGATCTTAGCTCTTCCTGCATAATCTGTTTCGATTGCTCCAACCCCACAGGCATTTGCACAAGGACGTTTTCTTTCATAAATCGCACCATATGGACAGACCTTTTTACATTGTCCACATTTGATACATTTTTCCTGGTCGATATAAGAATATCCATCCTTAAAACTAATTGCCTTCTTCGGACAAACTTCCATACACGGATGGGCCATACATCCCTGGCACTGCTCTCCTACAATAAATGCCTTCTCCTTACATTCATTGCATGCAGATGGAATCACCTGAAGAAGTGGCGGCTCATAATACTTCTCTGAAATATTGCTCTCATCAATTCCTTTCGTAATTCTTGTTGGTTTATCCGCTGGATTTAATGACATTCCCATGGCAAGCCTCAGTCTCTCACCTACGATCGCTCGTTCTCTGTAAATGCTATCTCGATATTTTGCAACTTCTCCAGGTACGATCTCATATGGAAGATCTTCAAGATCCTGTAAGTTTCTTTGTTCGTAACCAAACTTTGCGATCTCTTTGAAAATTCTTCTTCTCACATTCCGAACTGGTGTCTGTATTCCTCTCATGATATTCCCTCCTCTAATGATGCCTTAAGATAGTTTGTGTTTTTTTTAACATATTTGTTATTCTTATCATATACCAAAACAGGAATATTATAAAGGTATTATCTGTTTTTTATTCAAGTTTTCTATTTATTTTCAGACTGATTAATTATTTCAATCAATCTGTCTGTTGCTTCTTTTATTCCACCCATCTCATCAATCAATCCTTCTTTTACTGCCTCCTCCCCTGAAAGGATCATACCAACATCTTTTACCTGCTGTCCAATATGAAGCATCAATTCTTCAACTCTTTCCTTTTTCATTTTACAATGATCACTAATAAATGTCGTAATCCGATCTTGAATCTTTTCAATATTACGATAACTTTGAATAACTCCGATAAATGTTCCAGAACTTCTCACTGGATGAATCATCATTGTTGCGCTTTTCACAATAAAAGAATGATCTGCTGCCACAGCAAGCGGTACTCCGATCGAATGACTTCCTCCAAGAACAAGCGATACGGTTGGTTTGCTTAGAGATGCGATAAGCTCTGCGATCGCAAGTCCACATTCTACATCTCCACCGATCGTATTGATCAAAATTAAGATTCCTTTTATACTTTCATCCTGCTCAACCTTTGCTAAAGCCGGTATCATATGTTCATATTTTGTTGTCTTTGCATTTTGTGCAGATAACTGATGCCCTTCGATCTCACCAATGATAGTCATCGTAAAAATCCCATTTTCCTGCAACTGTCCAAATTTTTCTATTTCTTGTCTCTCATTATCTTTCATACCAAAATCTTACCTTCCTGTATCATATTTTTTATCTTTATTATTTAGAACGATGCTCTGCAATTTGCACTAAAAAAAGAAGGAAGCATCTTCTTACTTCCTTCTTTAGTATGAAATCTAATTCAATTTCTATTCATCAATTTCAAAAGAGATTAACAGATCTTCCTGATTTACCTGTTCTCCTTCTTTGACATAGATCTTATCAACCTTACCATTAACCGTAGAAACAACAGTTGTCTCCATCTTCATAGCTTCAACTGTCATCAGCGGCATATTCACTGTGACCTCATCACCTTCATTGACAAGAACTTTACCAACTGTTCCTGGAATTGTGGATCCAAGATGTGCAGGATTAGATTTATCTGCTTTAACTCTTCGGTCTGTCTTAACCTCTAAATTCTTATCAAGAACTTTGATCTCACGGATAGATCCATTTACTTCAAAGTCTAACAGTCGGTATCCATCTTCATCAGGCTCTGTCATATCGATAAATTTGATGATCAGATATTTACCTTCATCTAATTTCAGTGTTGTCTCTTCACCTTTTCTTAATCCATAGAAATATACGTGACTTTCAAGTCCTGTTACATCATTGTAAGCCTCAAAATGTCTACAGTAATCTTCATATACTTTTGGATATAACGCATAGCTTAATGTCTTCTGGCTTAAGATATCTGGATCTTCCATATTCTCTGTATAGAAGTTTTCTTTTAATCCCTTTGCAATATAATCAAAATCTTCATCTGGTAATAAACTTCCTGGACGCACATCGATCGGTTTCTTATCTTTTAATACGATCTTCTGTAATTCTTCTGGGAATCCACCTTCTGGCTGTCCGATCATACCTTCAAAATATTCTACAACAGAATCTGGATAAGATAAATCTTTACCAACTTCTAAGATATTCTCTTTTGTTAATCCATTCTTGAACATAAAGATCGCAAAGTCTCCAACAACTTTAGATGATGGTGTTACTTTAACGATATTTCCAAGCAGCTGGTTCGCATCTTTATATAAACCTTTGATCTCTTCAAAGTCTTCCGCTGCACCCATTTCTTTTACCTGTGCTAACAGATTAGAGTACTGTCCACCTGGAATCTCATATTTGTAAATCTCTGTATTTGGTGCATCCATTCCGCTCTCAAACTGTTTGTAGATTGGGCGGATTCTTGCATAGTACTGACTTAATTCTGTTAATTCATCTGGATTAAGTCCTGTATCTCGCTCTGTTCCTTTTAATGCTTCTACTAATGAATTCATACATGGGTTACTTGTCATAGAACTCATAGAACCGATCGCACAGTCAGCAATATCTAGTCCTGCTTCAGATGCCATTAATAATGTGCTGACACCATTTCCAGTAGAATCATGTGTATGAAGATTAACTGGAATATTTAATTCTTCTTTTAATGCACTAATAAGTTTCTTCGCTGCATATGGTTTTACAAGACCTGCCATATCTTTGATCGTAAAGATATGAACACCTAAGCTTTCTAATTCTTTGGCTTTCTTTACATAGTAATCTAATGTATATTTTGTCTCGTTTGGATCTGTGATATCTCCTGTGTAGCAGATCGTTCCTTCTACGATCTTACCTGTCTTTAATGCTGTCTCGATCGGCATCTTCATATTCTCAACCCAGTTTAAGCTGTCAAAAATACGGAACACATCTACACCTTTTTGTGATGCTTCTTCGATGAATTTCTTAACAACATTATCTGGATAGTTGCTGTATCCTACAGCATTGGATGCTCGAAGTAACATCTGGATCAATGTATTTGGCATATGTTGTCTTAATAATTTTAATCTCTTCCATGGAGACTCTTTTAAGAAACGATAAGCTGTATCATAAGTAGCCCCACCCCATGCCTCTACAGAGAATGCATTCTCCATAAATGCGTTTGTCGCATCAGATGCTCCGATCAGATCTTTTGTTCTCATACGTGTTGCCATTAAAGACTGCTGTGCATCACGCATTGTTGTATCTGTAATCAGTAATCTCTTCTCATTTAACAGGCTCTGTGTGAAGTCTTTAGCTCCCATCTCTAAGAACTTGTCTCTGGAACCATAAATCTTCTTCTCTGTATCATACTTTGGAAGAGTTCTTGCTTCAAAATCTGGTTTGTCAAGAACGGCTTTCTGCACATTCACCATCTTATTTCCTAAAAATTCAAGGATCTTTGTTGCTCTGTCCTGACTTTCTGGAAGTAAGAATAATTCTGGCGTTTCTTCAATAAATGTTGTATAGCATCTTCCCTCACGGAATGTCTCATTATTTAATACATTGATCAAGAATGGGATATTTGTCTTAACTCCACGAATACGAATCTCTTTTAATACACGGATAGATTTGTCAACCGCTCTTCCAAATGTACGATCATGAGAGATCGCTTTTACCAATAAGCTGTCATAGTATGGTGTAATCTCTGCTCCTGCATATGCGTTACCACCATCTAATCGAATACCGTTACCAGCTCCAGAACGATATACCGTGATCTTACCTGTGTCTGGCAGAAAGTTATTCATTGGATCTTCTGTTGTGATACGTGTCTGAATAGAGTATCCATTACATGTCACTTCCTCCTGAGATCCAATACCGATCTCTTCAGAATCTAAAGAATATCCTTCTGCTACAAGAACCTGTGTCTGTACGATATCGATTCCTGTTACCATCTCTGTGATCGTATGTTCTACCTGTACACGAGGGTTCATCTCAATAAAGTATGCATTATTATCTGCATCTACCAGGAACTCTAATGTTCCAGCATTCTTATATCCTACATGTTTTGCAAGACGGATAGATGCTTCAAAAATCTGCTGTCTTACTTCTTCTGGCACGCTGAATGCTGGTGCATATTCTACAACCTTCTGATGTCTTCTCTGTACAGAGCAGTCACGGTCATATAAATGAACAACATGTCCATACTGATCACCAATGATCTGAACCTCGATATGTTTTGGACTCTTTAAGTATTTTTCAACGAAAATCTGATCGTCTCCAAATGCTTTCTTGGATTCATCTCTTGCTTCTGCATATTCTTTTGGCATCTCTTCGGCTGAATGAACGATACGCATTCCACGTCCTCCACCACCATTGGAAGCCTTTAACATTACAGGATATCCAACTTGGTTCGCAATCTTAGTCACTTCTTCCAGTCCGTGAACCGCATGGTCTACACCAGGAATGATTGGAACATCAGCTTCAATTGCCATCTGTTTGGAAGAAATCTTATCTCCCATCTTGCGCATTAAGCTTGAGGATGGTCCGATAAATGTGATTCCATTCTTCTCACAGGCATCTACAAAGTCAGGATTCTCTGATAAAAATCCATAACCTGGATGAATTGCATCTACGTTCTTCTCTTTTGCAATACGAATGATCGTATTGATGTCAAGATAGGCATCGATTGGTCCTTTGTCCGGATTCAACTGATAAGATTCATCAGCTTTAGAACGGAATAAGGCATAACGGTCTTCTTTTGAAAAGACACCAACCGTTGTAATTCCAAGTTCATTTAAAGCTCGGAAAACTCGGATCGCAATCTCACCACGGTTTGCAACCAATACTTTTT
>OLOI01003314.1_pt1 | contig 9897 bp, 18 predicted proteins | sample 1672131 | NCBI WGS metagenome assembly OLOI01 (sample SAMEA3136651, study PRJEB25190) | human gut metagenome | reverse complement strand
TAGCGCGTCTGCTTTGGGAGCAGAATGTCGCAGGTTCAAATCCTGTCAGCCCGACCGGAAGCCTTGGAAACATTATGTTTCCAAGGCTTTATTTTTTCTTTGCCGTAGGCTATCGACACGATTCGACACGATGACCGCGCAACCTCCGCGTCTAGACGGTCTTCAACTGTTCAGCGCGCAGCTCGCCAATCGCGTCCGCCACATCGTCCAATCGTTCCGGCCAGAGAGCCGTGTATGTGTTCAGCGTGATGCTGGGTGAGGAGTGGCCGAGCTGCATCTGTAGGGTCTTCACATCCGCGCCTTGAGCAATCGCAAAGCTCGCATAGCTATGCCTCAAACTATGGATGGTCACGCCCTCGTCCTCCATGCCGGCCAGTCGGACGGCCTTTCGCCAGACACGCGTCCGCCACGTGTTCGTCCACAGGTTCCCGCCTCTTGCCGCGCGGAACAGCCAGTCGTCGTCGCCCATGCCCTCCATCTGCCGTTCGATGGACGGTATGAGGAATCTGGGTATGGCGATGCTGCGCGGTTTGCCGTTCTTCGGCGTGCCCAGCACAAGCCTGCCTTTGCCGTCGTCGGTCCAAGTGCGGCGGATGCGCGCCCTGCGTGATTCCACATCCACGTCGCCGCATTTGAGTGCCAGCGTCTCGCCAATGCGGGCACCGGTGTATGCCTGCCAGCGGACGATCAGCCCGTCTACCGGCCGTCCTGCCCGTTCGGCCATGCCGGCCAGCAACTCCACCTCCTCGACGGTAAGGAACACCATGTCGTCATCGGATTGCGTGATGCGCGGCACGGTGACCTTTTCAATGGGGTTCTCTCCGATCCAGCCGTGCTCCAAAGCGAATTCCATGACACCGCCCATGACGACCTTGACGATGTTGCGGATGCTGCGTGGACTCAATGGCTTCGATTCGCGATCGTCCTGCAGTTCGGCGGGATACCCGCCTTCGGTGAGCTGCGTGACCCACTGTTGCAGTTCGTCGCGTTGGATTTCCCTCAGTGTGCGATCGCCCCACTTGGGGTTGATATAAACGCGCAATTCGCGGCGGTATCTGCCCAAAGTGCCCTGTTTGATATCCATCTTGCCGTCCGTCCATTCAGAGGCAACGTCCCGGAAGATGCGTAGTTCCTGCTGCGGGTCGCGGTATTTGCCGCGTCTGATGTCGTCCTCGATGGCCGCTGCGTATTCCTCAGCGTCACGGAGCTTGGCGAAGTTCCGTGATTTCTGGACGCGTTTGCCGTCTCGAAGCGTGTACCAGCGGCATCTCCACCGTGAGCCTTGGCCGTACAGCGCGGACCGCCATTTGTCGGGCACATTGGCTTTCATCGGATCCTTCGCATTGGCCAGCGACTGTTTCGCGGCCCTGCTGGGCGGGTTGCCGTCCTCGTCGTTTTTGAGCCATCTGTCGTCTACGAACGCTCTGGCCATGGTTGTCTCTTTCCGAGGATCCGCGCTACACTGTGCGTGGAACCTCATTTTGGTGAAAACGGAAATGCTGATTGTTGGTTCCTTGGGTTCCGTCCGACTGTGTTCGGGCGGAACCCTTTTTGTTTCCCGTCGCGGTATGTGGACGCTGAGCTTCTTTTATTGCACGCACACGCCGGAATCGTAGAGCAGCTGCCGGTAGTCGGACAATACCTGTACGGTCACGCCCAATTCCACGGCCATCATCCACGTGTTACCTTCGTACACTTCCTCGGCCATGCCGTAATCCACCGGTGAGATCAACGCCAGCGCGGTCTCCCTGCGGCAACGGCGCTCGCATTTGATTCCGTATCGTGTACCGCATCCTGGGTCATGGTGTCTGGCGTGTATGAGCTCGTGGCACAACGTGCAGCGGCGTTGACGTTGGTTGAGCCAGTCGGCCAGCAGGATGAGCCTGTGCCGGTCGTCGTATAGGCCGCATATGTCGCGTGGGAGGTCGCGCGATACGATTGACAGTCCCATGGATTCCGCGCTCCGATGAAGGTCCGCAACGGTCTTGTTATCCACATTCCTCTCTTCCGAAAGTATTGTTTTTCGAGAAGTACTTTTTTGCTATTTGTCAAGTTCTGCTTGACAGTTGGAGTGTCGTATGTGATATTTGAATCAGCTCATCTACATGTTGTAGAAGGAGTCTTCGGAGTCGTCCTTAACGGGCGGCTCTAGTTTTTTATTGGATTCTTGTGCTGAATCTGGAGTTATATTCCTTTTCCAGCTTGTCTATGCTCCATTGGCGGTTTACGTAGTACGCGGTTATGAGTACCCAGTAATCCCTTCGTTCTCCTAGAACAACGAGATATTGTTGGTTTGGAAGATATATCTTCACTCGATCCTTGTTCTTGTCGTTTTTTCTCCATACCCAAGGCCGCGTGCATTGGTCGTATCCGCATATTTCGCAGAACGGATGATGCTCCACTACCGGTCTGGGCCAGCTGATGCGTTCGCTGCGTTCGGCATCCGGAAGCCGTGAGCCGGAGTTGTCCTGATTGCATGTGGTCAGATGCATGAAGGCTTCCGGATAGATTCCGTCGTAGGGCATTCTTTTGTAGTGTACGGGTTTCCCGTCGTATTGGAAGGACTCTCTGAACTCGTTCTGGAATACATGGAACAGTCGTTGCTCATACTGCTCCCATGTCTCTCCGTGCTCTTGATTCCAAGGAATCAATCCGGGCAGCCAATGCGGATTCATCTCGCCCTCCATACGAAATAGTTGAACTTGGTCTCCTTCAGCAGTGTGCTTCGGTCGAGTTTGTATCCCGACCGTTGAATGATTCGTTCGATGATTCGGCGCTTCGCCATGCTCTGATGCTGTTCCGGCAGTTTTCGCTGCGAACGGCATACTGCTCCGATGAGTATGTCGGTGAGCTGCATGATCTGTACTTCGTCGGAACGTATCGGCTGGATTTTCTGGATGATTCTGTGATCGTAATCGTACATGTTGTTCGAACAGACATCCCATAATTGGCTGACTCGAAAACTCGAGTGTGTGTCTTTGATGTCGACGAACACGTTATAGCTTTGCTTTGGGTCGAAGATGACCTTGAGCATCTCGAAGTACATTTTGTAGTACCAGGTGTTGTGGTCCTGATTGTATTTCTCGTGGTCAAGTAGATTCTTGTCCGGGATGAGAAGCGCACGGAACGAGATGTCATCGTCATCGAAGAAGTAGTCCACGAGATCTAGATAGAGCGGCAGCATGCGGTCTCGTGCCTTTGCCCATTTCACTTCATTCGTGGCGCAGATGCCGTACTTCTGCTTGATTTCTTTGATTCTGACGCATACCTCTTTGCGTTTTTCCTTTGGCACGATTACGGCTCCTAACGCCATGCTGTTTGAATTATCGTGTTCAAGGTGACATGTCTCATCGCAATACAGGTTGTATTCGGTCATTCGTGTTCCTTTCAATCCATCAATCGTCAGGCGTCTCGGCTTCGAGGCGTGCGTTCGGATCCCTGTTTGCGGCCATGTCATAGTCTTCGTGGTGCGCGGCGATACGGTCGATGAGATCATCGGTGATCTGATACTCGCGCTCGCGGGCTTCGTAGGCGCGGGCGGCTTCGCTGGAGATTGATCCACAGGCTGCCGCAACCAGTGAAAGAGCGTCCGGAAGCCCAAAGAGTGGAGCGAGTCTGTCTAACTCGCTGATTGCCCAACTTCTTTTACCGAGTACTCGGTCGCTGATATAGCCTTTTGATCGTCCTTCAAGGGCCTTGGAGAGGTCGGCCTGGGTAATGCCATTGGCTTCCATTGCTTGGCTGATATATTTGCAAATCACCAGATCGGTGCGTGTTGTACTGCTGTCCATAGCGATGACTGTATTCGAATTTTCGGGAAGTTACATCTTTACGCCGTTCGGCGTGTCGAATTTGCCATACCGAATACTCGGGAGTACATTGAAAGCATGTTCACCGAATATCCGGTAAACGTCGAATAAAGTCCCGAATATTCGGGGAATGGAGGTGATGTGACAAGCAATGAATACGTGACACAGGCAATAAAAGTCAGGATGGCTCGACTTGGAATCACTCAATCCGGCGTCGCCGACGCAGTTGGAATCAATCGGGTCGTCATGAATCGATATATGCGCAATCAACGGGAATGGCCGATTCGCGTTCTCGACAAGATTGCTCCGGCATTGAAATGGCAAGACGGTCTTGACATCTTCATTGCAGCAAATTCAGAAGAAAAAGAACCGCAATCGACGACATCAACCAAATCAAACCATAAGCAACCGGCGCTCGCCGACGCATGAATCGAAAGGAGAATCCGAGATGAGCATCAATATTCCGGCCGAGACACCGGACGAATCCACGAACCCGATCTCCGTTGAGGAGTTCGAACGCCTGCACCCGGCGATGCTGGGCGCGATAAGGAAAGCCGTCCGCGAGGAACCAGCTCGAACGGTTATCGGAACAGTGGGCGACGACAGGAGGAGCCACCTGTCCAGCCTTGACCTGCGAGGAATCGGCATCGAGGTCGGACGGCAGTTGTCGGCCCGCGACATGACGACTGAAGTCATGGGCTCGATTCTCGAGCACATCAATCAGGCCGCGGACCGACTAAGCACGGAGATGCAGGAACTCCGTTCAGAACTTATCCGAGAGCACGTCGAGACAGTAGGCGGCGGATGCCATGGAGGCATCCATCGAATCGAATCCCTTGGCGAGGAGGGAAAGCCCTTGGCACAGGGCTCTCATCCTCTCGTCGGGATCGGACGTTTCAGCGGCCTTCCCGAACACGGCGCTCGCCTTCGCGAAATCGGATCCATTGCTCATATTCTCACCTCCCTTCTTTGCGTGGGTCTGCTCATTCTCCCACTCGGCAGGAAGGGCCTCAAATGAGAGTGCTTCGAAAAAGCAAGCGGCGCTCGCCGAAGAGTGAATCGAAAGGAGAATCCGAAATGAGGAAGATGAAGAGATCCGATGTCCGCGAGTGGATTCCAGGTGAACCGCTTGAACGGGTCGACTTCGGCAATGGTTGCACGGGGATGAACAAGAGCCTTCCGAAAGAGCCGGGGAACGCTGGCGATTTCAAGCGTCTCATCTGGAAATGCCGCGCCATCGAAGCGGACGGAGGGCCATGCCTTGATGTGCTTCCATCCGAATACTGGATTGACGACGTGAAGCAGGGCGACTATTTCGATGTGGTCACCGACGAATCAAGTTACGGCCCATGCAGCTTCGGTGATGCGTGGTTTTATCTCGCTGGCGTTGATGCGGGATGGCATCTCGCCCGCAGGAAGCGTCATTCCGGTTTGTGTGCGACCTTGCGTGGCATATTCGATTCGTTGACTCATCGCCACGAGAACGCGACTGATGCAGAACCGTTGGTTACGGCCTCGAAGCCCTCTCGCGAATCTGCCGAACACTCTTCGAGCTGCGGTTCCACGCCTCCTTCTTTATCTCGGTCAGAGATACACGAATCTTATGACTGCGCGACATGTGGGACGACCGCCACTCAATCTCGAAATCATCGGGAAGTAGCAGCACCGCATTCTCGCCGGTGAAGCCGGTATGGCAGATCTGATTCGGTCTCAACCGCTTGGCCAACAGCGGCGTATAGGGGCTTGTTCCGAACGTTGCCTGAGGTGGGATTCGGACGTCATACATCGTCAGAGGTCCAACAAGCCGGAAATACACGATGCTGTTCGACGTGGAATCAAGAAAAGGCTCCAAATCGGTTTGGGACAAATCGTCCCTACGGCGAATGGAGTGGATTTGAAACTGCTGCAGAACGTTCCACGCCAAAGACGCCCCGGCGATGATGGTCGAAGCCCAGCCTGCCGGATCCTCAAGAAAACTATTCACAAACTCGATTCTAGGGAGAATCCAATGAACAATGAAATCCAGAAGTTCGATTTCAAGGGCGCCCCATTGCGTACCCTGACCGATAAGGCGGAGGAGCCCTGGTTCGTCGCCAAGGACGTATGCGACATCCTCGGGACAGATACAAGGGACTTACACAAGATTCTTGAGTCTGATGAAATCACCAATGTGGATAGTATCCACATTGCTCAGAATGGCGGTAAAGCTCCGCTCATCATCTCCGAGCCTGGTCTTTACCGTCTTGTGATGAAGTCTCGGAAGCCGGAGGCCAAGGAGTTCCAGCGTTGGGTGACGCATGAGGTGCTGCCGTCCATCCGCAAGCACGGCGGCTATATGGCCGGCCAGGAACGGATGACACCGGAACAGATGGCGTTGGCCAGCATGCGATGGCTGCAATCCAAGGTCGACGAACAAGCCAAACAGCTCAAAGCCCAGGAAGGCAAGGTCCTGTTCGCCAACGCGGTCGAAACCGCGAGGACGTCCATCCTTGTGGGCGATTTCGCGAAGATCCTGAAAGGCAACGGCATCGACATCGGCCCACGGCGCCTGTTCGCCTGGCTTCGCGAGCATGGATGGCTCATCAAGGCCAAGGGCTCCAGTTGGAACATGCCTACACAGAAGGCGATGGACCTTCACCTGTTCGAGGTCAAGGAGACGACCATCAGCCACTCGGACGGGCACACCACGATCAACAAGACGCCGAAGATGACCGGCAAGGGGCAGACGTATTTCGCCAAACTGTTCCTCGCGAAACCAACACAGGAAGCGGGTGCGTGATGAGTGAGACATGGCTGCCGGCATGCATATCGCTTACTGCTGGCTTGTTCAGTCTTTCCCTGGCTTTGCTTCGGATCCTCGTCGATCTTGATCCGATCGGTTGGATCCTGTCGTTGGGGGAGTGTCAAGAGTCCGGGAAAGCGGATGCAGTCGGGGATGTGCAAATAACCATAATCCCAGTCTCGAATGTTCGAACCGGTATCTCGTCAGAGTTGGCAAATGCCGTCTCGTTTCCGGTATCGGATGACGCGGCTGTTCCGGGAGCGACCCATGAATCGAATAGGAACGGAACACGCGGCGCATCAAATGCGTCGGCTGCTTCGTCCAATGGAGGCGTATCGCTATGACATCGGCTTTCTCATCGGCGTGCATGATGATATACGCGCGGTCGGCCGCTTTGAATTGCGCGATGCTGCTCGGAGTCATGAACTCGGTGTTGTCGCCGATGGGTCTCAGGAGCAGGAAATACGCCTTGCATCCAATCCCCTCGATTGAGACGTCGTACGCGTCGCCGTCACCGGAATTGTACACGGAGCAGACGGAATCCGGCTCGGCCTCGTCTCGAGACTCCAACCAGTCAGAAAATCCGGGCACCGTTGAGGAAATCGGTAATTCAGGATTCGTCGAGTGTTCCAGCAGGGTCCAGTCCGCCTGCGGCCTGTTATGCCATGGCCACCAAACGGTCAATCCGGCGCCAAACAGCGAGGCCGCGGCACCGGCCCATGCGGCCAATACGGATCCATCCATTGATTCTTCTCCTAACTGTTCGGCCCGCACGTCGGAAATGCGGGATGACACCGATTTTAGGAGGGGGCCGGGCGGTTCTCCTAACGCCGCCCGGCATTACACACGCAAAGGAGGCGCGTGATGGAAGACGATACGACGTTCGCTGCGCTCGCTGAGGTCCTGAAACCGATGAACACGACGAAGGACATCGCGGACCGTTGCGGCATCAAGGAGGGCACCTTGGCGTACTGGCGTGGTGCGGGAATCGGTCCGAAGTTCGTGAAGGTCGGACGGACCGTCATGTATCCGAAGGAGCCGATGATCGCCTACTTCAAGGAACACCTCTACCAGAGCACATGTGAATACGAGGGAAAGGAGTCGGCATGAAAACGATTCGCAAGGCCTGCGTGCAGGCAGTGTTCGACGAGTTCGAGACCCAGGGCGAAATAGTCCACCCATTCAAGGACGTGGATGCGGAGGCCATGAGGTCGCTCGGCCACATCGTCGGCTACATCGACCTCGACGTCACCGGTCTCGTGGACCTCATCATCGACACGATCAACAAGGAGCTGTGATGACACTCAGGAGAATCGACGCGGAAACGCTGTTGGCACCACCCGTACCGCCGAAGGACACGGTGATCATGTTCGGTTTGACCGGCTACGCGATTCGCGTCACGGGCAAGGGCGCCAGCCTCATGGCACTCGACGTCGACGGAAGCCAGGAGCTGGCGAGCATCGGAAAAGACCAGGCAAGGACATTCATTCAAAGAATCGGAGGCGCAAGATGACGGACAACGATTATCGCATCGAGGACAGGTTCGAAAAGGGAAGGCCGAACTACACGCTCAGGCGTTTGAAGTTCACGCTGGCCGTGGTCGGCCTGGTCGTGAGCGTGACGCTCATGCTCACCTGGCATGGCGGCGGTCTGACGGGCGCGCTTGTGGTTGAGGGCGTGTATCTGGTCACGGCCCTGTGGCTGACGGTCAGGTTCGCTCCGCGCGATGACGTGGATGGCGACGTCTGACCGTATCCGCCGGCGTACAAGGACGCGGACGGATGGCGGAGGCGTGTGTCCCTTCATCTCACATTGCATTTCACGCATTCACTCTCACGTCTTCCGCTGTCGCGCCGTCCGCTGTGGGTTCGAATCACGCCGCCGGCGCTTGGCCGGACCGTCAACGCCGCCCGCATCCACGCTTCGTTCAGCTTTCTTGAGGGGTGTGGGAACGATGGGCGCGATTATTTGCTGTCATGGCGCCCAGCGGTCCGGCTTATATCAATCAATCTCATGTCAATCAATCAAGGTCAAGGGAGGAACCGATGAAGGAGATTCTGCCGCATTGGCATTTCAGTCCGAACGCTCCGGTCAAGGACGTCGGCATGGAGGGGATGACGCGTGGCGACAGGGCGGTGGCTGAGGCGTGCCGTCGGGCGATGGAGACCGAGGCGTGGAAGGAGCTGGTGATCTTGGAATCGTTGGGCGTGCGTTTCAACGGACTGGTGGGCCGGTTCGTGTCCGAGATCGCCATGCCGGTGTTGGAGGTGATTCCTGGTGACAGTTTCCATCAGGGCGCTGCCGCGCAGTTGACGCACATGGTGAAGACCAGGGATGGTGGCGAGACCATCCGCATCATCAAGACTCTCGCCGTGAAAGGTAGGTTCTAATGGCTGGTGAGACGATTATCGCGGTGGTGGGCAATCTGACCGCGGATCCGGAGTTGAGGTCGACGAAGAACGGTCGGAGCGTGGCTGGGTTCACGATCGCGTCCACTCCTCGCACGTTCGACAGGCAGTCGAATCAGTGGGTCGATGGGGATGCGTTGTTCCTCCGCTGCACGGTGTGGGGTGATCTGGCCGAGCATTGCGCGCAAAGCCTGGCAAAGGGCATGCGTGTGATCGCCCAGGGCAGGCTGACGCAGCATTCATGGGAGGACGAGCAGCATCAGCGCCGAACTTCCATGGAATTGCAGGTGGACGAGATCGGGCCGAGCTTGCGCTATGCGACCGCGCAGGTGGCCAAGGCGCAGCGTGGCACGGCTGGAGCGTATGGCAATCCGTCCTCCGCTCCGGCGGGCTATACGGGCGGGGCCACCGCTGCCGGCACCTCGCTTCCGCCGTCCGACCCGTGGGGTCAGCCACAGGACAAATCGGCATCGTTCGGTGATTTCGCCACGCCGGAATCCGAACCGGATTTCTAAGGACGAATCATGAGCATTCAAGCGTTGACATGGGTTATCTACGGTGTAGCGCCGGACATCAAGCACGCGGATTTCCGCACGCTTCTTGTGCTGGCCGACCATGCCGACCCTCAAGGCATGGGAGCGTATCCGAGTAGGAGCACGATCAGTCGGTTGACCGGATACAGCGTGCGTACGGTCTCCTATGCGTTGAAGAGTCTCGAATCCTCTGGACTGATCAGCAGGGGAGACCAGCGCATCGTGTCTGGCCTCGGCGGATACAAGCCGACCGTCTGGAACCTCAACATGAGCAGAGGTGCAAAAACTGCACCTCTCAAAAACGCCGAAACAGCAGTGCAAACAGACTGCACACCAGCAGTGCAAACAGACTGCACACCAGCAGT
>OLOI01003313.1_pt1 | contig 9899 bp, 12 predicted proteins | sample 1672131 | NCBI WGS metagenome assembly OLOI01 (sample SAMEA3136651, study PRJEB25190) | human gut metagenome | reverse complement strand
CTTCGCATATCTGCCTGTGATACTGTTATGATACTATTTCTGTTCGTTATTGGAAAATTTCTGTGTTAAAAGTTCATCACGTTTATGGATTCGTGTTTCAAAATCCAGTTCTTCAATAGGTGTTTGATAGAAAATGAAATAGTTCTTGACGGTATGATATAAAAATCTTATAATTTAGAAAGTGACATAAAAGATTCATGTTATAAAATTACATATTTTATGGCAAAGCAAATATCGTATAATAAAGAATGTTGTTCTATAAAAGGGTGTTTATTGAAATGTTTTGAATATATTATATTAGTTGGTGAAGATAGTGAAATTAACATATTGGATAAAAATGATTTTTTTGGTTCTTTCTTGGTTAATTCTATTTAATGGATTAGAAGAAAGTAGCATTGATGAAGCAACATTTTTCACTTCTCTACTTATATATACAGGTGCAATTGTATTTGATTTAATTTTTTTATGTATAGAAACATATGCAGAAAATAATATTACTACTGAAGGTGTATATAGAGGGAGTTTAGTGTTGGCAGTGGTGAATTCCATTTTAGTTATTTTTGAATTTATTGGCGCAATGCGAGGAATTGAAATTATAGCAGATGAAAAGAATAAATTGGTAATGAAAATTACAGATGGTGGGATTACAAGAGTATTTTCTGTTCTGAATAGTTTTAAATTTAAAGTATCCTTTTTTATGTTATTGATTGTTGGATTGGGTGTTTTATCAATTATTCCTGGTTTACTTTTAACTCGTATTAAGAGAAAGTATCAAGAAAATAACCAAAGTTGATTGTATTATAATTTTTATAGAAAGTGAGAAAATTGTTATGTTTATTATGGTTGGAGGAATTGTATTTGGAATATGCTTTCTTATTTATATGGCATGGATATATATGAAATCCTGTGTATTTATGACAAGAGGGTTTATTAATGATGAGAAAGAAATAAATAATGTTCCAATGAAGCAATTTTTCCATTTTAATTTTCGGGAGAAATAAATGACAAATGAAAAATTTGAAGATATTTGGGACAATATTATATTAAAGCTATTTGATGAAATAACGCCTCAAAAAGATGTATTTATTGCATCAAGATCAAAATATAAAATTTATAAAGAATATCAAAAGCAGAAGACATTTCTTAAATTGAACTACATGGAAAATCCGAATACACATTTAGATAGGCATAAAATCGCTGCGTGTATGTTATATGCTATTGTAAAAGTACAACCAATCAGGATAAAAAAAGTATCTATATGGAGAAACTTTTGGGGCAATAAAAGATATAGCTATTCCTTTTTGATGTTGAATGAATATTTAGGCTTGTATACAGCTTTTTCCATAGTGGAAAGTTTTAGAGAATATGAACAGTCGATAGATAAATGCGCAACATTTCAGCGTAGCGGAATAAAATTGCCGATGACATGTAATGGGGAGGATTATATATATAATACATGTTTAGATTTGTATTTGTCCAAAAAGAAAAATAAAATAAATATTTTAACTTTTGCCAATGTACTTTTCTTATTAGAAATTGGCGAATTTCCAGAAAAAGGAAATGATAGTTTAATAGAGAGTGAAATAATGAAATAGTGAATTAAAAACAGGCAGGTGTGTGAAGAAACTGAAAATCTTCGCATATCTGCCTGTGATACTGTTATGATACTATTTCTGTTCGTTATTGGAAAATTTCTGTGTTAAAAGTTCATCTCGTTTACGGATTCGTGTCTCAAAATCCAGTTCTTCAATTTCTTTATGGGTGACAGGTTTGGAAGTGTAGTATTCCAACGTCTGCTTTTTCCACATATCAAAAATATCTTTGCCTGTGAAATAAGATTCCAGGCTTTCTCTGTTCTCCTGCAGATCGGCAAGAAAATTACACATATCTGCATTTAAAGAGTGTTCCGGATCATTTCCATAAAAGCGAAGTCCGGCATACCATTTCTGTGTTTCTGTTTCTATATCACCGGGAAATTTATTATTTATATCCAGTTCATACCGGAGTTCATTGGATTCATTCATCTGAAGTAAAACCCAAATAATATCGCTGAGAGTAGAAATCTGTACTTTATTTTCAGATAATCCAAATAACCAGTCCAGTGAGACATGAAATTTCTGAGCAATAGTCAATAACACATCATTGGAGGGAGTAACCACACCATTTTCATAACTGGATAAAGTTGACTGACGTATACCGATAGCTGCGGAAAAGTTTTTCTGATTCATCTTCAGATCAGTTCGCAGCTCTTTTATTTTTTCTGAAATAGATGATTCCTGCATATTATCCACCTCCTTAAAAGCTATGATTAGTATATCACAAATGATAAAAATCAACAATATAGAAAAATATCATTCATACAGATAAAAATTATTGACAATGATTATTTAAAATGATATAGTATCAGTGAAAATGATAATTATAGATAAGGAGGAAATGATATGCAGAGACAGAACTATATGATTACAGCGGAAGAAGTTGCAGAGAGCATGGGGATTTCACTTGGATATGCTTACAAACTGCTTCGCAAACTGAACAAAGAGCTTGCAGATCAGGGATATGTAACCGTTTCGGGCAAGATACCGAGGGCATTCTGGGAAAAGAAATTTTATGGATATTCCCAGATTGCAATGTAAGGGGGTGAGAAAGTATGGCAGCATACAAAGATGAAGAAAGAGGAACCTGGTATGTCTCATTTTATTATGAGGACTGGACAGGAGCCAAAAAGCGAAAAGTAAAAAGAGGATTCCGCACTAAGAAAGAAGCATTAAATTTTGAAGCGGAGTATAAAAGAACAGCGAAAGCAGACATGGATATGACAATGGGAGAGTTTGTAGAAGTCTACTTCCGAGACAAGTCTCAGTCATTGAAGGACAGGAGTATCAAGAACAAAAGAGATACGATGAATGCTCAACTGTTACCGTATTTTAAGGACAGACCGATGAACAGTATCACACCAGCAGAGATTATCCAGTGGCAGAATACGATTATTGAAAAAGGATATTCAGATGATTATCTGAAAACAATACAGAATCAGATGACGGCATTGTTCAATCATGCGAAGAATATCTACAATCTGGCAGATAATCCCTGTGACAAAGTAAAACGTATGGGAAAGACTTCAAAAAAGAAAATGAAGTTTTGGACAATTGAAGAATATCGGCAGTTTATGACCGGAATAGAACCGGGAAGCAAATATTATGTGCTGTTTGAATTATTATTCTGGACAGGAGCGAGAGAAGGCGAAGCACTCAGCATTACACCTGCTGACATTGATTTTGAAAGGAATCTACTTCAGATCAATAAAACTTACTACCGTATGCATGGAGAGGACGTGATTACATCTCCCAAAACAGAAGAATCGAACCGTACGATTTCCATACCGGAATTTCTGAAAAAAGAGATTCAGGACTATATTAGCAGACTGTATGAGTTGCCCGAAGATGAACGGATTTTTCCAATGGTTCATGAAGCGGTACAGCATAAGTTAAAACAGGTGGTTCAAAAGACCGGAGTAAAAAAGATAAGAGTACACGACATTCGTCACAGTCATGCGGCATTTCTGATTAATAAGGGAGTGCAACCATTGATGATTAAAGAAAGGTTTGGACATACGGACATTCGTATTACATTGAATACTTATGGGCACTTATATCCAGATCAGCAGAAAGTGGTGGCAGATATGCTGGATGATGAAAATATAAAAAGCTCCGGAAGTACGAACAACCGGAGCAATGTGACAAATGGGGACGAATCCACAAATGTCAACCCTAGACAAGTTGATTATAGCAGGGATTCTTCCAGAGAACAACAGAGAATTGGCGAGAACAGTTGGGAAAATGGAGGAATTTATGGAACAGAGAAATGAGAATAAAACAGAATTGAAAATGATAAAGATGTCAGATGTCCAGTCCCAGACAGTGGACTGGCTCTGGTATCCATTTATCCCTTATGGGAAATTAACGATCATTCAGGGTGATCCGGGCGATGGAAAAACTACGCTGATATTAAATCTTGCAGCGAGATTGTCTAAAGGAGAAGGTCTGGATAACGATATGAAAGTAACAGAACCAGTAAATATTATTTATCAGACAGCGGAAGATGGGCTGGCAGATACGGTAAAACCCAGACTGGAGCTGGCAGAAGCGGTCTGTGAAAGAATCATGGTTATAGATGAAACAGAAAAATCACTTTCCATGATAGATGAGAGACTGGAAACTGCTATCAAACGGACTGATGCGAGAGTGCTTATTTTAGATCCGATTCAGGCATACCTTGGAGGAACAATGGATATGAACCGGGCAAATGAAGCAAGGGATATGACAAAAAGATTGAGCTTGCTGGCAGAAAAGTATAAATGTGCAATTTTATTAATCGGACATATGAATAAAGCTGGTGGAAATAAAGCTGCATATAGAGGAATGGGTTCGATTGACTTTTTTGCAGTAGCCAGAAGCGTATTACTGGTAGGAAGAATAGAGGGAGAACCGGACTTAAGAGCAGTGGTTCAGATTAAAAATAATCTGGCTGCATTTGGACATTCCAAAGCATTTCGCCTGACAGAAACCGGATTTGAGTGGATAGGTGACTATGAAATCACAGCAGATGAGGTGCTTGGTGGAATTGCTCCAAAGGTAAATAAACTGGAACAGGCAAAAAAGATGCTGAGGGAACTGGCAGAAACATCAACTTCTGTGCAAAGCAGTGAAATCTTTGATATGGCAGAAGATTTGAATATTTCTAAAAGAACACTGGAAAATGCAAAAAAGGAACTTGGAATTAAGGCAAGACGAATCGGTAATTCCTGGTATTGGGATTTAAATAAAGTTAAGCCGGAATAAATTAAGGGTGCAACATTGCAGAGTATATAGAAAATGCGGAATTAAAATGCAAGGTTGCAATCTGTAAAGACATTGCAGTGTTGCGTCCTTACATAAATTGTAAGAAGGTGAGAACTTGAAAAACGTTATGATTCCAGAGGAGTTATTTGGAAAGATTATAAAATATCATTTACTGGATCAGGAACAGGAAGCAGATGATATAAGAAAAGGTCTGGAGAAAAAACTGGATGCAATGGTAAATCGTGAGGTGTACAGTAAATCCAAAACTGCACCAACAGAAGAAGAACGGGAAAAGTTCCGGCAGGAGTATCTGGACAGAAAAGGAATGCAAGAGAGCTTTCGATGGTAACAGTTCGTGTTGATTACCTTTTTACAGGAGCGTGTCACGCCCCTGTGAGAAGTAAACAAGAAGAAAGTGGTAAGGCGCATACGGAAAGCTGAGGCTGGACGGTGAGGTTGCTGTAAATTTGATAGTTGTGAAGAAGGGAGAACGATTCGATGAAGCAGGGAAGATTAGGATATAACAGTAGCAATGACAGATATGGGTTATTAGCGTCGGACTTATGGATTGATACGGGATTTCACTGTGGAGAAGGTCTTGAGGTACTGGTTGATGATAAATGGGTACGGACAAGAATGGAGATGAATCCAGCAAGAGAATGGTATCTGGTGGGAACACCATATTGCGGAGATCTGGAATATGTACAGGCAAGAATACCGGAATAATTTAGTCGAGAGAGTAACGCAGTAGCCAACCGATTAACGGGAGGAATAAAATAGGTCTTCGCTCCGCTTCGGTCGGTGCAGAACAGACGTCCACTGGACGTCTTGCACCCCCGGAGGGCGCAAGGGTACTTTTGATGGACGGTACGGCTGTCGAAAGTGCTTTTGCGTTACTTTTGACAAAAGTAACAAAACCGCCGTATCCGGCGAAGATTTCTTTTTATACTATAGCTGGTAAAGATACAAATTTATGTGCCATGTCTGGCACTGGTTTTAGAAAGTGGGGTGACGAACATGACGCTGAAACGAACAATTAGTGGTATGATCGGGACAGGTTCTCTGGCTCATAATAGAAGGGAATTTATAGCAGAAAATGTTGATCCAAACAGAGTGCAACTAAATATTTGCTATCAGAATGAGAATTTAAAAGAAGTTTATAAAGAACTGTTTGATGAAGCTGTAGAACGATATAATATCGGGAAAAGAAAAGATAGACAGATTACAAATTACTATGAAAAAATCCGGCAGGGAAAACAAGAGAAGTTGTTCCACGAAGTAATTTTTCAAATTGGAAATCGAGAAGATATGGCTGTCGGAACAGCAGAAGGAGATCTGGCTGTAAAAATACTGGATGAATATGTAAAGGACTTCCAGAAACGGAATGCAACGTTACGGGTATTTGGTTGTTATCTACATCAGGATGAAGCTACCCCACATTTACATATTGATTTTATTCCTTATGTGACTGATTGGAAAGGAAAAGGAATGGATACCAGAGTTTCGTTGAAACAGGCATTAAAAAGTCTTGGATTTCAAGGTGGAAATAAGCATGATACAGAGTTGAACCAGTGGATGAACCATGAAAAAGAAGTTCTGGCAGAGATTGCAAAGCAGCATGGAATTGAATGGGAACAGAAAGGTACTCATGAGGAACATTTGGATGTTTATAACTTCAAGAAGAAAGAACGAAAAAAGGAAGTACAGGAGCTGGAGCAGGAGAAAGAGTATCTAACTGCAGAAAATGAAGAACTGACAGCACAGATTGCGGAATCCAGAGCAGATATCCAGATTTTAAAAGACGATAAGGAACAGGCAATTAGGGAGAAGCAAGAAGCAGAACAAAGGGCAGAGGACGTAGAAAAAGAACTAAAAAGTCTGGAAGATCGACGGAATGTATTAAAACCAATTATGGATAATGCCAGTAAGGAAATAAAAGAATATGGAATGATTAAGATGTTTTTACCGGAGGCAGGAACATTTGAACGTGCAGTACCTTACAGGGAGAATAAAATCAAGCCATTGTTTATCAAGATGAAAAATCAGATTGCTGCATTAGCTGGAAAAGTTGTAGAACTTAACAAAACGGTAGAAAACTGGAAAAACAAATACCAAAAATCTGTTGAGAAATGTGATAATATCCAGAAACAGTTAGATGATGTGCGTAAAGAAAATGGAAAATTATCAAATGATAATCAACTTTTACAAGAGATTTCGGACAGATATGACAGAGTGGTGCGTATTCTGGGAATGGAAACTGTAGAGGATGTGGTGCAGCAGGATATTAAAGAACAAAGGGCACTGGAAGAAAAACGGCGAACGGAGCAAATGCCAAAGGGAAGCGTTCTGAAACAGTTGGAATGGGCGACTCAAAAGAGTCAGATTGAAAACCAACAACGTAAGAAAAATAAAACAAAATACAAAGGATTGGAGATTTAGACTATGAAAAAACAAATTTATGATGAGAAAAATGGAATGGGCTATACGTTGCATGGAGATTACTATTTGCCGGATCTGGTTTTAAGAGAAGAAGAACCGACATATGGAAAATATGGAATGTTACGAAAGCAGTTCTTAAAAGAATACAGATCAGCAAGATATCAATACATGTTATTGACCGGAAAATTGAATGAACATCTGAATCAGATTGATCAGGAAGCCAGAGAACAGGTGGAAATGCTTATGAAACAGATGGCAGAAAAAAAGGGTGTAACTGAAGAATTAAAGGTACAGGATCAGATGAAGTGGGTTAGGTTAATGAATAATATAAAAGCCAGTGCAGAAGAAATTGTATTGAAAAATATGGTATATGTGTAAGTTGTGAAGGGCGGTCGATAAGATCGCTCATTTACACTTTTGTATCTATTAGAATAGCACTTTAGAAAGCACTATGGTAAAATAAGGTGAAGGCAAGTTCGAAATTTGGGATATAGACTGGTAAAATTAAAGAGTTTGGTATAGGGTAATATTTATTAACAATGTGGGGATGAAAAATTTTCAATAGAATGAATTTGTTTAGATAATATGATAATTAAGAAACATTTTGGTATTCGGAGGAAAGAATGAATCTTATTGAAGAATTAAAAAATTATTGTGATATAAATAATCCGGTTGGTGCACTAATGTTGTCTGGAGAGTGGGGATGTGGTAAAACATATCTTATTAAAACCAAATTTATACCATCAGTGAAAGATACATATGTTTTTGTATGTATTAGTTTATTTGGTATAGACTCTTTAGATAAATTAAGAGTTGAGGTAAAGAAAAAATGGTTGGAGAAAGCAAGCGAATTTGATAGTCTGAATGGAACAAAGGTTTCAAGAGTAGCAGATTCTTGTAGAAGAATATTTGACACAATCAAGGATAGGTTGCCTGAAAATTGGCAAAAAAAAGGAGAAGTAGTTTCTTCTATTATGGACTTGATTAATTTTATGCCTATAAGTAATAGAATGTTTGAAAAAAAAGTTATACTTGTTTTTGATGATTTAGAGAGAACTAATATTTCTTGTACAGATCTTCTGGGATGCATTAATGATTATTGTGAAAATCAGGGCTTTAATACGATTATTGTTGCAAATGAAGAAAAAATAAAAGATAGATCAGATAATGAATTATCATATCGTGAAATTAAAGAAAAAATAGTGCAAAGAGTTATTCCATTTGTTCCTGACTATGAAGAAGTAGTTTCTAATTCTATAGAATTAATGTCTTGTGGTATAGAATATAAAGGGCTTCTCAGAAAAAATGAGAAATTATTAGTTAAAATTTTGTCAGGTGATTTTAATGATAACGCAATCATTGAACAGTATAAGGCTAAAAATTACAAACTTGGTAGTAACAAGGAAAGAGAAGAATATCAAAAAGAAGAGGAAGAACTTCGAAAACTGTTAGCACAAAGACCACATAATATACGAAGTTTTAAATGTGCTATTCAAGACTTTGAACGTGTATATAATAAGTTGGTCAAAGAGGACATTCAAGACTGTAGTAATTGGCTTCTTTCCTTTATATGTCTTATGATGACGAATAAAGCAGGATTGCTTCAGAAAATTACAAGATACGGACATTTGTTTTGGTATCTTAATGTAGAAAAACTTTATCCCGAATTGTTTGACGATAATTTTATAGTGGATGGATTCTCAAAGTGGGTTATTCAAGGGGAGTGGAATGAGGATGTTATTTCGAAAGAGATACAGTTGTTTTTGAAAAAAGAGAAAGCGGCTACCCCACTTGAAATTCTTAGAACATATAATTTACCTGAAGTTGATGAAGAAATAATTGATGAAGGATTTAAAGATTTATTAATAGAAGTATATGCAGGAAATTTATCTTTAGATGAGTATATCCTTTTCCTTTATAATTGTTGCTATTCTAGAATGTATGACTTTGATTTACCTACAATCGATTGGGAAAAAGTGAGAGAGGGTATTAGAAAGCAAATAAAATATTTAGTTGAATCTGATGAAAAAGACAGCCATTCTCACAGAATGATTGGGGATGACAGTAAACAACATTTCACAGAAGATGAATGGTCAGCATACCAGATTATAAAGGAATTTAGAGATAATAATGTGTGGATTTATGAAAAAAATCAAAAGCTCTATATTGATTTGATTAGTTCAGACTTGAATGTTGCATTTAGAGAGTTGAGTAATAAAAGATACAATAAATTTTCTCTTGAGATGGAAGCAGCAACAATTAATGCATTTAAGAATGCTGATAATATGGATAAAAATCATTTTTCAGGGTGGTTTGTTGGGATTTGGGGACAGTACAGTAATTCACCAGAGATTGAGGGGCATGGCACAACGGTATCACTCAAAAAGTTAAGAGATGATTTGAATTCTGTAATGCAGGAATATAAAGAAAAAGGCAAGAACATTGCGGCTGGGCATACACAAAATTTTATAAAAAAACTAGAGGCCATTATAAAAACGGAAAGTGAAGATACAACAGTCGAACAGTAACGGGCTAGCTTGTTTTGGGCTATATAGAATAAAAAATTTTGACATTTTCACACATGCGTGCTAATATGATTATAGATAAAGAGTGCTACCG
>OLOI01003308.1_pt1 | contig 9913 bp, 5 predicted proteins | sample 1672131 | NCBI WGS metagenome assembly OLOI01 (sample SAMEA3136651, study PRJEB25190) | human gut metagenome | reverse complement strand
TGAAAAGGTATTAGAGGAGGAGCAAACAAGTCTGGCAGATTCTTCAAAAATAGCTGTCTTAACCAATAGTTCTGTGACCACAAGCTCTTATCAAGAGGCAGATGATCCTAGCGAAATTGATCAGAATCAAAGTTATTTTCTTAGTGCCATTAAGCAAGGAGCTATGGATGGAGCCAAGGAAGGAGTCCTTCCTTCTATTACGGCAGCACAAGCTATCCTAGAAAGTGGTTGGGGAAGCTCTGAGCTTGCTAAGGCTCCCAACAATAATCTTTTTGGCATTAAGGATTCAGAGGACTGGAATGGAGAAATCGTGACTGTGCCTACCCAGGAATATGTTAATGGTGACTATATCACAGTCAATGCTGCTTTTCGAAAATATGCCTCATGGAATGATAGCGTAGTAGACCATGCAAAATTTTTCACGAGTACCGAGTGGCGAAAAAACAATTACCGAAAAGTTGTAAATGAAACAGATTATCGCATTGCGGCTCAGGAACTTAAGAATGCAGGATATGCGACAGATCCAAGTTACGCTGGAAAACTTATCTCTTTGATTGAAGCCTATAAACTTTATGAATGGGATGCAGTGAGCAATACGACCAACTCCGTCCTAGAAAATGAAGGAGTAGAGAGCCAAGATCCCAAAGCCGACCTCGCTATCACTGGTCTCAACAATGCTACTGGTAGCTATGATCTTGTTATCTCAAACTTGGTTGCGCCACAAGGTTTCAAAGAAGTTCTAGTTCCAACTTGGTCAGAAAAAAACGGTCAAGATGATATCATCTGGTACAAGGCAGCTAAGCAAGCTAATGGAGACTATAAGGTAACCGTTCGTTCAAGCAACCATAAGGGTGATAGCGGTCTTTATAATTCTCATGTCTATTTGGTTGACAATGATGGTAAATACATTGGCCTAGGTGGCAAACAAGTGACACTTGATATCACTAAGACTCAGGGAACTTTGACTATTGTCAATAATGATAAAAATCGTGGAACTTTTGATGTTCTTATCACCAATCTGACGAATCCAAGTGGTATTTCAGGTGTCCTTATCCCAGTCTGGTCTGAGCAAAATGGTCAGGATGATCTTGTTTGGCATAATGCTACAAAACAGGATGATGGTTCTTATAAAGTGACTATTTCAGCAAGCCAGCACAAGTGGAATTCAGGCAAGTACATCGTTCATGGCTATATTGTTGATGCTTCAGGGAAGAATATCGGCTTTGGGGCAACTTCAGCTGATGTGGTAGCCCCTAAGAAAATCGGTTCGGCATCAAGAGGAAATTACGATGTTTTAAATAAGGTTGTCTATCTCGATGCTGGGCATGGTGGCTATGATCCAGGTGCTTCTTACTTTGGTATTTCTGAAAAGAGCTTGACCTTGGCTATCCAAAGCCGCGTGAAAGCTAAACTAGAAGCAGAAGGGTATCAAGTTGTGACCACTCGTACAAGTGATACGTATGTTGATTTGACGGATCGTTCACATGCAGCCAATGCTTCTGAATCTGATATCTTCGTAAGTATTCACATCAATGCTTCAGGAAGTTCTGCAGCACAGGGTATTGAGACTTATTATTACCAACCTTATGCAGAATATCCATCACGTATTAATGCAACCTACCATGCTAATCCGACTCGATTGAGCATGAGTGATACCTTGGCCAATGCCATCCAGTCTAGCCTGATTAATGCGACTGGCGCTCAGAATCAGGGCGTGAAACGTCAAACCTTTGCAGTCTTGCGTGAAACGACAGCGCCAGCAGTCCTTCTTGAACTAGGTTTCTTGTCAAATCCTCAAGAAGCAGCCCGTTTGAATACCTCTGCTTATCAGGAGACTTTAGCTAATGCAATTGTGGCAGGGATTAAGCGTTACTATTCTATTTATAATTAATAGATTGAGAGAATCTTATGGTTCTCTCTTTTTTAATTTTCAAAGAGAGAAAACGCTTGCATAAATGAAAGCTAAATGGTATATTAAAAAACATGAAAACGTTAACAAAAGGAGTTTCTATGAAAAGAAATACTCAAGCTAATGATGAAAAAGTTCTTCGTTATAGCCTTCGCAAGTACAAGTTAGGGTTGGCTTCTGTAACCATTGGAGCTGTTTTTTTGAGCTTTGCTGCTACTCATGGAGTCAAGGCAGAAGAAGTAGTGTCAACACCTGCCTCAAGTACACAGGTAGAATCAGCTGATTCTAGTTTTACCACCAGTGGTCTAGTAACTGAAACGCCAACAGCTCCTGTAGCAGCTGAGAATGCCACGGTGTCCAAGGAAAATGAGCCAGTTTCTCTTCCAGAAGAAAATACTGGCCGTACTGAGATTCCCAAGCTAACTGAAACTAGCGAAAACACGCCAAAAACAGTAAGTACTAGTAATAGTCAAGCTCTTACGAATGCATCTGAGGATCCTATTGCTGATGGGTCTATTCGCTTGCATTTCCAAGAGTTGCCAAGTCCAGACAAGGCATCGCTTGGACTTTGGACTTGGGATGATGTTGAGACACCATCATCTCAGAAGGGGGCCTGGCCGACAGGGGCAACCTCATTTGCTGAAGCTAAACAGGATGATTATGGTGTCTATTTAGATGTGAAGTTGTCTTCAGCACCTAAAAAACTTAGCTTCTTGATTAATAATGCCGCTGGAACGAACCTTTCAGGGGATAAAGCAGTCGAAATTCTTAGCCCTCAAATGAATGAAGCCTGGATTGACAAGGATTTCCAAGTTTACAGCTATCAACCTATCCCTCAAGACCACGTTCGTATCAATTATTTCCGTACGGATGGCGACTATGGCAATAAGTCTGTATGGTATTGGGGAGATGTAAAGGATGCCCCAAGTAATTGGCCTGATGGTGTCAATTTCCAACCAAATGGTAAGTATGGTGCTTATTTAGACATTCCGCTAACCGAGGCTGCTAAATCTATCGGATTTTTACTCTTAGATGAGAGTAAAACAGGAGATGATGTGAAAATTCAACCAAATGATTATAAATTTAGTGACTTGAAAAAATCTCGTCAGCTTTTCGTACGAGATACTGATCCGACAGTCTACACCAACCCTTATTTTGTTAAGGATGTGCGTTTGACTGGGGCTCAGCAGCTTAGTCCAAGCCAAATCGAACTTAGCTTCACCAACTTAGACGAGGTCTCATCTGAGGACATTCTCAAAGACCTAAAGGTGACAGACAAGGATGGTAACAGTGCAACTCTTAAACAGCTTGACTTGGATGCTAAACGCAAAAAAGCTACATTAACAGGTGATTTTGCTGCAGAAAATCTGCCTTACAAGGTCACTTTGGGCAATGATAGTTTTAAAACGTCTGAGAGTTGGCAATTGAAGGATGCGCTCTACAGTTACGATGGTGAATTGGGTGCCCGTCTTCAAGAGAATGGTACTAAGGCACATGTGACACTTTGGTCACCAAGTGCAGATCAAGTAGATATCATTGTCTATGATAAGAATAATCAAGATAAGGTGCTTGCTGAACATACTCTAAGCAAAGGCCCTCGAGGTACTTGGCAAGCTGACCTACTTGCGACTGATTTTGGCCTTGAAAACTTAACAGGCTATTTCTATCAATACCGCATTAAACGTGGTGATCAGTCAGTAATTGTTCTTGATCCTTATGCTAAGTCTCTGGCAGCTTGGAATAGTGACGATGCTAGCAAGGGTCCTGAACACAAGATTGCCAAGGCTGCCTTTGTAGATCCTGCTAATTATGGACCAAAAGATCTTGACTACGCTAAGATTCCAAACTTTAAATCTCGAGAAGATGCCATCATTTATGAGGCTCATGTCCGAGATTTCACTTCTGATAAGGCTATCTCAGCTGAATTGAAACACCAGTTTGGGACTTTTGCAGCCTTTGCAGAGCGTTTGGATTATCTTAAAGACCTTGGGGTTACTCATATTCAGCTTTTGCCAGTATTGAGCTACTATTTCGTTAATGAATTGCAAAATGGGAAGCGTTTGGATGCCTATGCATCAAGTGATAGTAACTACAACTGGGGCTATGATCCACAAAACTATTTCTCTTTGACGGGTATGTATTCTGAAAACCCAAGTGAACCAGCTAAACGTATCGAAGAATTCAAGAATTTAGTTGCAGCTATCCATGCCCATGGTATGGGTGTTATCTTGGATGTGGTTTACAATCATACAGCCAAGACAGCTATTTTTGAAGACCTTGAGCCAAATTACTATCACTTTATGGATGCTGATGGCACTCCTCGTTCGAGTTTTGGAGGCGGTCGTCTAGGTACGACTCACTATATGAGCCGTCGTGTCTTGGTGGATTCCATTGCTTATTTGACTAAGGAATATAAAGTAGATGGTTTCCGCTTTGATATGATGGGTGACCATGATGCTGAAAGTATCGAGCAAGCTTACAATACTGCACGTGCCCTTAATCCAAATCTCATTATGCTTGGTGAGGGTTGGGTGACTTATGCTGGCGATGAAAATAGCCCTGTTCAGCCTGCCGATCAGTCTTGGATGAAAGACACAGATACCGTAGCTGTATTTTCAGATGATATTCGAAATATCCTCAAATCAGGTTATCCAAATGAGGGGACACCTGCCTTCATCACAGGTGGAAAACGTGATATTAATAAGGTTTTTGACAATATCAAGGCGTAACCAACTAACTTTGAGACTGATTCCCCAGGTGACGTTATCCAGTATATTGCTGCTCACGATAATTTGACCCTTTTTGATATCATCGCCCAATCAATCAAGAAGGATCCAAGCAAGCCTGAGAATAATGCTGAAATTCATCGTCGCTTGCGTCTAGGAAACCTCATGGTCTTGACTGCTCAGGGAACACCATTTATTCACTCTGGTCAGGAATACGGCCGCACCAAACAGTTCCGTGATCCTGCCTACCGTTATCCTGTGTCTGAGGACAAGGTGCCGAATAAGTCACATCTCTTAGTGGATGAAAAGGGCAATCCATTTGACTATCCTTACTTTATCCATGATTCTTATGATTCTAGTGATGCCGTCAATCATTTTGATTGGACTAAAGCAACTGATAGTCAGGCATTCCCAGAAAATACGAAAACTCGCGCCTTTACCAAAGGTTTGATCGCCTTACGTAAGTCGACAGATGCCTTCAATTTCAAATCAAAAGCAGATGTAGATGCACGTCTAACGCTATTGACAGTTCTTGGTCAGGACAATGTCGCTCAAGAAGATTTGGTATTGGGATACCAAACTGTTGCTTCGAATGGAGATCGTTACCTTGTCTATGTCAATGCTGATAGCAAGGCTCGTCAGTTTGATTTGAGCAAGATTACAAATGGTCTATCCTATATAGTTTTGGCGGATGGAAATCAGGTCAATCTATCTGGAATTAGTGACTTATCAGATGTTGCAATCAACAATCACATCTTGACCTTGGATCCATTAACAGCGAAATTTATTCGTTTGACTAATGCTCAGACGCCAACTGAGGCAGTAGATCAGCCTTCTGAAAAGACCGGGTCATTTGGTGGTAAAGATACTGAAGCAACTAAAGCAAATGTCAAGGCTTCAGGTAAAGAGGACCTTGTCGGAGATGCTGAACTTGTTAATCGTGACAATGGTCAGGCTAAGACTGAAGCTAGTCGTCAAACTGATAAGCAACTGCCATCTACTGGTGAAAAGACAAATCGTGGACTCTTTTTAGCAGGTCTTCTAAGCATCCTTAGCCTAGGATTCCTTAGAAAACGACGGATGAAATAAATAAGTGACAACAGGTTATTTCCTGTTGTTTTCTTTTATTTAGAATCATTCTTATCTGCTCTTTAGAATAGTTCTTAAATAGCCTAAAACCGTTGACAGTGCTGGTTTCTTCTGTTAGTTTAGATATGTTCTCTTACATACGAGAGATCATTATTGACTTATCATCGTTCGTTCTTTATTAATGATAAAACGACGATTCACATATATAACGACAAATGTCGAACACTATCTTGAAAATAGGAGACATTCATGAAAAAACTTAGCAAACTTGGTGTTATTCTTTTAGCATCAGGACTTTTATTGACGGCTTGTGCCAAATCTGGTAATTCAAGTAATTCTAGCTCAACTAGCTCAAAACTCACAGCCAGTGAGCAAAAACAATTGAAGCAGGCTACAAGTGATTACAAGACTTTCGTTGAAGGCGAAATCGATCAGCTTTTGAAAGATACTGAAGGATTCAGTGAAACCCTCAAGTCAGGAAATCTTGAAGAAGCTAAGAAACAATACCCATTGGTTCGTATGGCTTACGAACGTTCAGAACCAATTGCCGAAAGCTTTGGTGAGTCTGATGTGAAAATCGACTACCGTTTGGTTGATTACATGGACGAAAATAAATCAGAAGACGGTTGGTCAGGGTTCCACCGTATCGAACGTATCATGTGGCAAGACAACACGACAGAGGGTACAACTGCCTATGCCTATGCAGATCAATTGGTTAACGATATTAAAGAACTCAAGGCTAAAATCGCAACTGTTAAAGTCACTCCAGATATCATGTTGACAGGAGCAGTAGACCTTCTTAACGAAGTGGCCACTCAAAAGATTACAGGTGAAGAAGAGGTCTTCTCACACACTGATCTCTACGACTTCCGTGCTAATATTGAAGGGGCAGAAAAAATCTTTGAACTCTTCAAGCCATTGATCCAGAAGAAAGATGCTAAGCTTGTTAAGACTTTGGAAACAGAATTCAAGAATGTCAATGGTCTTTTGGACAAACACATGACTGATGAGAAAAACTATAAGTCTTATACAGATTTGAGTGAGGCAGATACTAAGGAATTGGCCGAAGCTGTAACTAAACTTGGTGAACCATTATCACAAATGGGTGTTATCCTAGATGGGAAATAAGAAAAATGACTGACGAAAAATTTTTAGATCAAAAAATGGACCGTCGTGAATTTCTTAAAAAAGCAGGTATTGGAGGGGCTGGGCTTGCGCTTGGTCTTTCTGGTGCATCTGCTTTTTTCGCTAATCAGGATAGTTCAACAAAAAAAGCCCTAGATGGGGATGAAGATATTAGTTTTTTTGGTAAGCATCAGGCTGGGATTACGACTCCTATGCAGAAGGCTTGCTACTTGGTGGTGCTAGATCTTCATACAACTGATAAAAAAGAAGTGATCCAGCTCTTTAAAGACTGGACAGATTATAGCAGTAAATTGGTCGAAGGAGAGCTGGTCAAAAAAGATGGTTCTAATGACCTCTTACCTCCAACAGATACAGGTGAAACAGTGGGACTCAACCCCTATCGCTTGAGCCTTACTTTTGGTGTTTCGGCTGATTTTCTTAAAAAACTTGGCTTGGAATCCAAGCATCCTAAGCTCTTCCGTGATTTGCCTCCATTTCCAAAGGAGCAGTTGCAGGACAAGTATACAGGTGGGGATATCGTCATTCAAGCCTGTGCGGACGATGAACAAGTAGCCTTCCATGCTGTTCGAAATCTGATCCGCAAAGGTCGTAATAAAATCACCATGAAGTGGAGCAAATCAGGTTTTGCAGCTATCGGAGACCGTAAGGAAACGCCTCGAAATCTCTTTGGCTTCAAGGACGGTACTGCCAATGTTACGACGGAAAAGGAATTCGACAAGGTTGTCTGGACTGATAGTAAAGATTGGATGAAGGGTGGTTCTTATATGGCTCTTCGTCTGGTACAGATGCATTTGGAGACTTGGGATCGTACCAACTTGCAGGAACAGGAAAACACCTTTGGTCGTTACAAGGAATCAGGCGCACCTTTTGGAAAGAAAGATGAGTTTGATGAAGTAGATTTATCTAAACTTCCTGTAGATTCGCATGTCCGTTTGGCTAAAGAAGTAGACCTTCCTATCTTACGTCGTTCATATTCTTATTCAGATGGCATTGATGAGAGGACTGGCCAGTTTGATTCAGGCTTGATTTTCATTGCCTACCAGAAGGATCCAGACCGTTTTGTTAAAATTCAGACCAATCTTGGTGCTGTAGACAAGATGAATGAGTACATCACCCATATCGGAAGTGGGCTCTTTGCTTGCTTTGCTGGCGTGGAGAAAGGAGGCTACCTTGGTCAAGCACTCTTTGAATAAACTCCTCGTTTTGCTTGGGCTTCTGGCATTATTCTGGACTTATCCTGTAGCTGCTGAATCATACAGTGACCTCTATATCAAAATTACAGATGCCACAACTGCTGTTCAAAACAAGGATCAAGCAAAAGCTAAGGAATTGGTTGCTGAGATTAAGACTGATTTCGAAACTAAAGAAAATCACGATTCCAAGGCAGGTAAAAAAGTTAGCAAGGCTCTTGATATTAAGGGTGACGTGACAGAAGAGGACCTAACCTCTATCTCGTCAGCCCTTCTTAAATTTGAGAAAGAGCAAAATCCTGTTGACTTGGATGCCGAAAAGGAAAAACTTGAGACCCGTCTCAATCCTTATTTCAAGAACTTACAGGATGCCATTACGGCTAAAGACCTAGCTGAGACCCGCAAAACTTATGGCGAATTGAATAATGCTTGGACGCGAAATGAAGCTGTTGTCCGTGACCATAGTACTGCCTACTACGGCAAGATTGAGACGGCTATTTCACTTTTGCGAAGCAGTATTGAGACGGAGCCTACTGATTTCACCAGCATCCAGTCATCCTATGATGATCTCAAGGGTGGGATTGATGACTTTATCAAGGGCGTCCCTCTTGATAGTACAAGCTCAAGTTTAACCCTAAAAGATGGTATTAAGCTCTTGGAAAAAGCTCTCGGTCAATTCCAATCAGGTGATGAAAAAACGGCTGCGGCAACTATGAAGAAGTTCATCACTATCTGGCCAACCATTGAAGGTGACGTGAGCACGACTAACCCAAGCCTCTATACGCGCGTGGAGAGTGAAACACCGGTTATCATGGTTAAGGGGAAAGAAAAAGCTTATCAGGACAAACTGCAAGCCTTAATTACAGACCTATCAGCTATCGATACCAGTGCTTCTTATAATGCATTTGATGCCATGTTGATTCTCTTGCGTGAAGGGGTCGAAGCCCTCCTTATCGTTATGGCCCTTGTGACAACTCTTAAGGCAGCCAAGATGCGTAAGGGACTCAAATGGGTTTATGGCGGAGCCATTGCTGGTGTTCTTGCCAGCGCAGTTATAGCTGTTATCTTACAAGTTGTTTTTCCAGCTGTGACCTCGGGGGCCAACCGTGAAATTATTGAAGGTGGCGTTGGTATCTTTGCAGTTGCGATGATGATTCTGATTGGAATCTGGCTCCACAGCAAGTCGTCAGTTAAACAGTGGAATGACTTGATGGACCGTCAGATGAAGACAGTGACGGCTACTGGAAGTTTTGTATCCATGTTTGCCCTTAGTTTCTTGGCTGTCTTCCGTGAAGGTGCCGAGACCATTCTTTTCTATGTTGGTATTATCCCACGTATCACGACAGCTAATTTCTTGATTGGTATTGCTTCAGCCATTGCAGTTCTTGTTATCATTGCTGTGGCTATGACTAAAGCGAGTCACTATATTAAACCGCACCGCATTTTCTTTATTTTGACTTGGTTGATTTATGCCTTGGCCTTCAAGATGCTCGGTGTCAGCATTCATGCCCTTCAGTTGACTAATATGATGTCCAATCATTTGATTAGTGGTTTCCCAACCATTGATTGGGCTGGTATCTATCCAAGCTGGGAAGTCTTGATTCCACAACTTATCTTTATTGCTATTATTGCCTTTGTGACGGTGAAACAGCATGGCAAGAAATGAAGATGAGATGACTATTGTTGAGCATCTGGTGGAATTTCGGAGACGTTTTATTGCAGTAGTGTTATGCTTTTTCCTAGTTTTCTGTATCACCCTGTTGTTTGCTGGGGAGCTCTATGCTTATCTGACTAGAGGATTTGATAAGCCCTTATTGGTTCTAGGACCTAACGATATTCTCTGGATTTATATT
>OLOI01003302.1_pt1 | contig 9944 bp, 8 predicted proteins | sample 1672131 | NCBI WGS metagenome assembly OLOI01 (sample SAMEA3136651, study PRJEB25190) | human gut metagenome | reverse complement strand
CGACATGGATCTTTGCGGATGAGTTTTATCTGCTGTTCCGCTATGAATACAGTGCAGACTTTTTCTACCGCCTGTACAAGCGTATCCGTAAGTATTCGGGATTTGTGACCGGGCTTACACAGAACGTGGAAGAACTTCTGAAATCCGATACCGCCCGCCTGATGCTGGCAAACAGTGAGTTCCTGATCCTTTTGAATCAGGCAACCACCGACCGGGACGAGCTTGCAGCACTTCTGAATATCTCGGACAACCAGTTATCCTACATCACCAATGTGGGTGCCGGCCACGGCCTGATCCGCTGCTCCGGGAATCTGGTACCGTTTGAAAATTCGTTCCCAAGAAATACAAAGCTGTACCGTCTGATGACGACCAAGCCGGGCGAAGCGTAAGAGCAGTACAGACCGGGACTGGAGGTGAGAGATGAAGGATATTAAAACCAAAGAAGTCACAACAAAACCAAAGACTAAAAATCCTGCCTCCAGAATCCCGAAGGAGCTGATGCGGACGGCCATACTGGAGAGCAGGGAAAAGTCCCAGACCATCGCAAATGCCAGGGATAATGACATGGGGGAACAGTCCCCATCCGAGTATGCCAGTGGAAAAGTCGCATCCGCAGAGGAATGGGCTGCCAGAAAGATTGGCAGATCTGTAACCAGAGCCGGAAAGACAGCAGCACAGACTTCCTACGAGAAGATCAAACTGAGAGCCGCTGGCAGAAAAGAAGCGGAGAAAGAAGCTGCCAGAGGAACAGGGGACACACAGGCTCCCGATCCGGTCAGTCGGGAAGCACCGAAGCAAAAAAACCGGGAACAGGGGGCATCCCGTGTGAAGGTCAAGGAACGGGAAAACCAGGAAGTCCAGATTCAGAAAGCCAAGCGGCAAAAGGCGATTTCAGATGCCGTCAAAACGAAAGAACAGAAGATCCGGGCAGCCAGGGAGACACCGAGAATCCAGAATGGGCAGGAACTAGCAGGAACGAAGCAATCCTCCATCCGGGAACAGAACCGGAAAAAGGCAGCCGTAGATACCGCAAGGCAGAATGCCATCCGTCAGAAACAGCCGGAAACCATTCGGATCAGGGAGAAGCCGAAGATGCAGCCGGGGCCAAAAACCATGCAGAAGCGTACCATCAAGACGGCTCCTCAGTCTGCGAAGATTAGTGTCCAGCCAAAGCAGAAAATCCGGGCAGCCAGTTCCAACGCCCTGACAGCCCGGATGCAGAAGCAGATGGAACGAAGGGCAGCGAAGCAGGCGGCCAAGAAAGCAGCCATGCAGACTTCTAACAGCGTCCGCCGGATACAGAGAACGGCGAGGGCAGGGGAGAATACTTTCAAGGCAGCCAAGGCCGCCGTGGAAGCGGCAGCGAAAACCGTGCAGTCCATGATGGCTGCGTTGGGAGCCGCCGGAGCAGTAATCGTTCTTCTATTGGTTATCATAGTTGGAATCATAGGCGGTGCGGCATTCTCTGGAAGTTCAGAGAGCAACGAAGCACTCAGCCAGGAAGTACTTTCCTATACGGCAGCCATCCAGAAATACGCCAACCAGTATGGAATCCCCGAATACGTCTCCGTGATACAGGCAATCATGATGCAGGAATCCGGTGGGCGGGGAAGTGATCCCATGCAGAGCAGTGAGTGTCCATACAACACCCGGTATTCCAACAGCCCGAATGCCATCCCGGATGCCGACTATTCCATACAGGTGGGAATCCAGTATTATGCGGACTGCCTGAAGGAAGCTGGATGCACCAGCCCCCAGGACATGGATAAGCTGAAGCTGTCCCTGCAAGGGTATAACTACGGCAACGGATACATAACGTGGGCGCTCCGAAACTACGGGGGCTACAGTGCAGAAAATGCCCTGCAGTTTTCCAAGGAGCAGGCTGCTTCGCATGGCTGGAGTGCCTATGGCGATCCAGAATACGTCCCTCACGTTCTGCGGTATTATTCCAGCGGCGGATTGTTTGCCGGCCTGTTTGGAGGCAACGGCCAGATCGTATCCGTGGCACTGACTCAGCTTGGAAATCAGGGAGGCCAGAAGTTCTGGTCATGGTATGGATTTGACAGCCATGTGGCGTGGTGTGCCTGCTTTGCCAGCTGGTGTGGGGATCAGGCAGGACTGATCGAAAGCGGCAAGATGCCGAAGTTCTCCCTGTGCGATGACGGAATCGCATGGTTCCAGAGCAAGGGGAAATGGAAGAGCAGAGGATACTTGCCAGCACCCGGAACCCTGATCTTTTTTGACTGGAACGGGGACGGAACCTCAGACCATGTGGGAATCGTGGAGAAAACAGAAGGCAGTACCGTATACACCGTAGAAGGAAACTCCAGCAATGCCGTGAACCAGAGAAGCTATAATATTAATAACGGAACAATCATGGGATATGGCATACTTTAAAAGCTCTTGTAATTTAATAGTAAAAGTAATCCGACTACTTTTTGGATAATACTTTCAAGATAACTTAAAAAACTGCTTTCCAACCAGAGATAGAAGGATTGCTGAAACTTTCTATATTCAACATCAAAATGACAAATTTGCTTACCATTAGATTATTAAAAGACAAGTCTAGGGTGAATGATTCATAAAAAGATTGTTCACCTTATTTGTTTGTGCACTCTAACGGATGGAAGTCCCGAATACGCCTAAGTAACAAGGAAGTATATAGCAGAACAGCAAGGGGGTCCATTGTGAGGTGGAATCTGAAGGAAGTTGTAGGTAGAGCTCTAATTTGACGAAAAAAATCACATATAAGGATAGGTTACGTTTGGTAAGTCTGCAAATAGAGATGAAGTCGTAAAGTTACCATTTGTAGAAGCAGAGTAAATGTGGCGAGTAGATGGAGAGAAAGAATGCGCACCTTAGCACTATTTGAACTAATCTCAATGTTAGATTACTACACCGAAAGGTATGTTACTTGTTAAGTTGATTGAACCGCCATATACCGAAAGGTACGCACGGTGGTGGGAGAGGTCGAAAATTCCTCATCAGAGGAATTTTCCCCTATTCGATTGAAGAAAAGTATTCTGTATTAAAAAGAAAAATTAAACTATAAAATGACCAAAAAAGCCATTAAAATGTCGTTTCGTACAAAATGGGTTGAAAAAACAACAAAAATAAAGATAATAGCAGTAACTACTGATATATGTTTTCAAGGAGCATAAATCAAAGAAAGGACAAATTACAGATAACAAGAAGGGAGATATCTATGTCGAAAAAAATATTGTTACATCTTTTAGTGATTGGAACGTTAGCAATGTGTTCTGGGTGTGGTAAAAATACATCTTCAGAAGAAAGCAATGTGACAACTGTACAGGATGATAAAAATCTGGAAACGGAGGATTCTTTTCCGAAATCATATAACACAGAATCAGAATCTGGAAAAGTTAAATTTAACTGTACACTGGAGTTGCCTGAAAAATTAAATGGAAGAAGTATACAGAAAACTTCTGTAGAAGGTTTACATGTGTATGATAAAGAGAAAGCATATTCTTTGTTTGCGGAAGGGAAAGAGGTATCACAAAAAGAGCAATACGATTGGGATGGCGGTGATGTTGCCAATTATACATTTTCTGACGGCTCAAGTCTTTATTTAGATAACTATGTTCAGTGGGTAAGTGCTACGACTTCTCTTTATTCATATCTTGGAGTGCAGCAGGCAGATTATATAGATCTGTTTTCCAGTGGATCAGTTTCTCTTGATAAAGACAGCTGTATTTCAGAAATAGAAAAGGATATGAATGAGCTTGGGTATGACACAGAAAATCTTTCTTTTCAGGCAATTCCATTGAGCGTTGATGCGATGAAAAAACTAAGAGATCAGGAATTAAATAATGGTTTGCTAGAAGAAGGAAAAACAAATGAACCAACATCAGATGATGAAGCCTACTTCATCTATGCTTATCAGGAAAATATGGGTATTCCTGTATTTCATGAGTTAATGAGTGTTGCAAAGCAGATGGCAGATGATTCGCCAGATAATGCACCTGTACAGGCTATTTATTCTGCTCGTGGTCTGGAAGAATTAAGTATAAATTATATTTATGATTTTAAAAATGAACAGAATACGGTAGCTCTGAAACCTTTTGAAGAAATAACATCAGTGGTAGAAGCAAAATATGAAAACTTATTAAATGATTCTAAATATGAGATCACACGTGCAAAATTATATGAACGTGTTTATACAGGTGAAAATCAAAAATATGCAGAAGAACCGATATGGTATTTTGAGGTGGTTGAGAATGGTAATAATAAAACAGTAACGCTGGTTAATGCAGAAACAGGCAAAGAAATTAACTTGCCGTAAAGGAGATAAGATATGAGTAGTTCTACAATTCCATATTGTGCAGTAGAAGAAAGAAGAAGATTAAATCGGTGTATGGAAAAAGCAGCAAATGATTATGAAAAAGAAATATACAGAAAAATTCGTGATATGCCCGTTCCGTATGAAAAGTTAGATGAAATTATAAAGAATAGCAGAGATATTATCATATCCAAACAACATAGAAAAAATAAAACTAGAAATTTTCTTGTTTGTGGTGGCGTATGTGGCTTTATGCTTGTAGTGTTTGCCATGCATATTATTATGGGAAAGCAAAGGGGATGATTGAATGGAAAAGACAAAATATCTTAGAACGGATTTTAGCCGTTTATTTAAGAAATATCCACTGTATCTTGCAATCGTTGGTGTGGCAGTCTCTCTTATTTTTTCTCTGGAAAATTATGCTTTTGAAAAAGGTATGGTAAACGTCAATGTTATGGATACTTATATGTTTGCAGTTGAAATGTCTGGGAAAATGATTGCGTATGCATTTTGTGCTTCAGCTTTTGCAACTGTATTTTGTGAAGACCTTGAAAATAAATATTTGCGGTATAGTATTGGACGAGGTAATTTAATAAAATATGTATTTTCAAAAACGATAGTAATTTATATATCCGCCATAATAACAATGGTTCTAGGGACATTTTTATTTGTCATATATTTGCGGTTGCAGCTTCCCTGGACACGTGATTTAGAAAAACCAGATATGTCAGGAATGTATGAGATTCTATGGGGAAATGGGCATTTTATGGCATATATTTTTGTAGTTGCTTTACAGATGGGAATGTTGGCTGGTACATTGTCTCTGGCAGCTTCATTTGTTTCTATATTTATTACTAATAAAATGCTGATCATGCTGACCCCCATCTTAGTGTATCAAATTTTACTGGAATTCCGTGGAAGTGGTTGGGCAAATATAATGATATTTGATCCAGCGTTATTTCAGTTTAAATCGGATATGGAATATTTTTTGATTGTATGCGGTTTCAGTTTAGTTCCATCAATTCTATTTGTTTTTGGGATATACAGAGCAATAAAAAACAGATTGTAGAGGTGACAAACATGCGGTTATTAAAATATATATGGAAAAATACAGTGTTAAAATGTCTTAACAGTAAAATGGCGGTTTTTGTAATTTTAATGCTTGTCACAAGTCATTCCTATTTAAACCCTTTACGGCAATTCTCTATGGCAGTAAATTATCCAGTATCATGGTGCGTTTTTCCGTTTGCAATGTGCAGTTTTACCTATTTGATCATGTTTTGGTTTGGAGTAATTTATGTGAATTCAGATGTGCCCTTTATGCAGCATGTAAATATGTATCATGCGATTCGGGTTGGACGGCGATACTGGGGATTAGGTCAGATTGGAGGGATATTTTTACGCTCGTTGATAATGGTATTAATAACGATTTTCAGTACGATACTTCCGTTATTGCCTAAAATAGAATGGAGTAATGAATGGGGAAAGCTGTTAAGAACTGCGGCAACTACAAATGCTCTTTCACAATATCAGAGTAGTGTAGTCATTTACAGTGATATTTTTTCAGAATATACACCGCTTGAACTCATGGTGCTTGAAATTCTAGTTTGCACCCTGATTTGTACTTTTGTAGGTGTTCTGATGTTTTTTCTCAGTCTCTATATGAATAAGATCATTGCAGTTGCCGGAGGACTTGCATTGGCGATTGCTTTATTTCCTGTATTGAATATGCATCCATTAATCAGGTATAAACTGGCAAAATTTATACCTACCGTATGGGCAGAATTAGCAAGGATTGCAACTGTGGATCATACATATTACTGGCTGCCGTCTTTGCTGTATATGGTACTGTTCCTATTAGTGGGGATAGCAATAATGACAGGTTTTATTATGTATAAGATCAGACATATAGAGTTTAACTGGGACAATGAGGATATGTAGGAGGACAGGTTAGTATGAGTGAAAAAAGACACGTCATAGAAGTAGCGCATGTAAATAAAAATTTCAGAGATAACAAAGTCTTAAAAGATATTTCTCTCAGATGTGAAAGTGGAAAAATATATGGGTTGGTGGGACATAATGGATCTGGGAAAACAGTGCTGTTCAAAATAATATGTGGTTTTCTTTCTTGTGATGAGGGAATGGTCTCCATAGATGGGAAAATAATGGGAAAAGATAAAGATATGCTTACAGAAGCCGGGATTATTATTGAAGATCCGGGATTTTTGAGAAACTGGAGTGCATATCATAATTTGGAATTTTTGTATACAATAAGAAATAAAAAAGATAAAGCATATCTATATTCCGTACTGAAAAAAGTTGGACTTGATCCGAAAATGAAACGTCCAGTTGGAAAATTTTCACTTGGTATGAGACAACGCTTTGCAATCGCACAGGCCATTATGGAAGATCCGGGAATCCTGATTTTGGATGAGCCAATGAATGGGCTGGATAAAAACGGTGTGGAAGAAATCCGACGATTATTGTTGCAAATGAAGCAAGAAAATAAACTGATTATTCTGGCAAGTCATAACAGGGAAGATATAGATGTCCTTTGTGACGAAGTATATGAAATGGAAGACGGGGTACTTCAAAAGACTTCCTTTGCAGGAGACTGACGTATGTGATATGATTCAGTATATTGAAAAGGAAAGTCTGGTGATATGAAAAATGCGTATTCTGTTATGCGATGATGATACTCTTGTGCTGGAACAATTAAAGAAATTGCTGGAATATTTTTTTGAAAATGTACATGTAAAAATCCCGGAAATTGTATCATATACAAGTGGTGAGGAACTTCTAAAGGATAAAGAGCAAAAAGATATTGTCTTTCTGGATATTGAAATGCCAGGCGTAGATGGAATATATGCTGGAAATGAATTGAAGACAGAGAACAGAAATGTGATTATTTTTGTTGTTACTTCATATTCTGAATATTTGGATGAAGCTATGAAGTTCCACGTATTTCGATATATTTCAAAGCCATTAGATGAACAACGGGTTCTACGCAATTTTAAAGATGCATTGGTATGCTATAATACGATGACAAAGGAAATTCCGATTGAAACTCATGAAGGCGTTTATACAATGCCATCATCCTATATCATTGCTATTGAAGCAAGTGGAAGAAAAGTGGTTGTTCACACAATAAAAAGAGATTATATTTCTGTACACAATCTGAATTACTGGCTGGAAATCCTTCCTAAAAATAATTTTTTTCAGACGCACAGAAGTTACATTATTAATTTTGAACATGTAACAGAGTTCGACCATACAGTGATACATATGTTTCAGGGAAATTATACAGCATATCTTACCAGGCGGAAGTACACAGCATTTAAGAACGCATATCTTTTATATCTTGAAAGTATGAGGTGAGAGTTTATGGAACATATGGTGTTATTGATTTTCAGCTTTCTTGTGGAAGCGGTTATTATATGGCAATATTCCTCCGGATTGTTTGCACCTGGACGTTCAAAGAAAAGTCGAATGATATTTATAGGAATTTTTTATGTCATACTATTTTTTGTTGCAATGGCAGGAAAAGTATGGCTGAATATTATTCTATACTTTTTAGTAAATGCTATGTTTTTATATACTCAGTTTAAAATAGATATCATGCTTGCAATCTTTCATTCTGCGATAGTGACGACGATTATGGGAAGTTCAGAATTTGCTGTGTTTACTTTGACATCATGGTTTATTCCTCATTTCTTAGATAATGCTAAAAGCGGATTGTTTATATATACACTTTTTAGTAAAATCCTGCTTTTTACAATCATTAATTTGTTGCTGAACTTTTTTAGAAAGACGAGTTCTAGGCAGGAAGATTATAAGGAAAATACAAATTTTGCTTTAATGTTGATTCCAGTTTCCAGTATATTTATCATGGTTACATTCTTTAGTATTGGAGAGAAGTTTGCCCTTACAACACAAATGAACAGCATGATTACATTAAGTGCAGTATTTCTCTTAGGAATTAACTTGATTGTATTTGGAATCAATCAATATAATCATCAGCGAAATATAGAAGTTACAGATATGCAGCTATTACTTCAAAAGGAAGCAGATTCTGCTGAATATTATAAAATGCTCCTGTCCCAGACAGAAAATCGAAATATTCTGATTCATGATATAAAGAAGCATTTGCAGACAATAAAACTACTGAATGATAAAGTTGAAAATGACAAAATAAATGCGTATATTTGTCAGCTTCTTGATTCATCGGATCTAAAAGAACCTGTGAGAATATGTGACAATGAAATGCTAAATGCGATTCTTGGGCGGTATCAGCGGCAGTGTGTAAATAAACATATTGATTTTCATGCAGATATCCGAAGTGGAGTCCTAAAACAGGTTTCGCCACATGACCTTACATCATTATTCTGTAATTTGATGGATAATGCAGTTGAAGCGGCTGAGAATATACCAGAGGCTTTTATAGAAGTTACTGCTCAAAAAAAGGAAAATTCTCCATTTTGTGTTATTGTAGTGATTAATTCATGCAGGGTGGCGCCAACATATGGTGCTGATAATTTACCGGTATCCAATAAGAAAAATGTGAGAAAACATGGTTATGGCATTAAAAGTATAAAAAAAGTTACTTGTCAATATGGTGGCAATCTCCAGATGTACTATGATGAAATAAGTGCTACATTTCATGCGATTATTACGCTAAAGGTATAGTTTGCAGAAACTTACACAGCCATTAGCTTGGTGGGTAACCAATATCTTATTTTTTAATTGAGCATATATTGGTAAAAATTTGTCAACAAATCTTGACAACATCAAACATAAATAGTGGAATTTCAGAAACTCTATCTACAAGCAGTATAGCGGTAGTTGTATGGAAAAATATTGAAAAGTATGTTCTCTTGATAATCATGCTGTGCAACATATTTCTTCCGATATATGTTGTTGTGAAAAAATATGAACAGATTTGAATTAATATATGGAAATATAACTGCCGGACGATGGTAAAAGAAAAAAAGTCGTCGTACAGCAGCCATATCAATACGCTTTTATGAAACGGTGGCTTTGAGCTTCAGAGCCGCCGTTTCTTTGTGCTTGCAAAGTTATGATGACTTGCGTGGGGAAGGGGATATACGGTAGTGAATGGGAGATTAGTCTGCTATGTCCTTTTTAAAATTTCATAATGTCCATGATTTGCATCAGCTAAAAAATGCACACTGTTGGTGGAAATTATGTTCCCGAAGCAGATTGAGCGATTGTCAGTTTACTGCAACCAATGGGAAGAAATTGACCTTGAGGACGGCGGCAGATTTCTGACGGCTTAATCTCACAGGTTTGAGCAAGGGACGAACACGTTTCAATTGGTTGGAAGTTTGACGGTTATTTATCCATTGCACACGACAAAAGAATATGTGCTCTTGTTAAGAAGTGTAAAGAAAAATCAAACTATAAAATGTTTCCAAAAGTCATCAAAATGACATTTCGCACAAAATGAGTTGAAAAAACATTATAAATAAAGCTAATAGCAACAACTATTGAGGTATTGAGTATGAAAGATAGGGTATTGATATATGTTGATAATCATTCATATCGAAAAATATCTAATGAGAAAAACTTAGATTATGCAGAAAATCTACAAATTTTACTGCATAATTTGAGTTTATTTTCTTAT
>OLOI01003300.1_pt1 | contig 9947 bp, 10 predicted proteins | sample 1672131 | NCBI WGS metagenome assembly OLOI01 (sample SAMEA3136651, study PRJEB25190) | human gut metagenome | reverse complement strand
GCGCTCATCAAACAGGGGTTTGACGCGTGCTTTGAAAAAGCAGATATCCTGCTGACCCCGGCCGCGCCGACGACGGCGTATCCGCTGGGAGCGCACACGGACGACCCGATTCAGATGTATTTGGGCGATATTTACACGGTTTCCGTCAACATGGCGGGTCTGCCGGGTATGGTTGTGCCCTGCGGCACGGACAAAGCGGGTCTGCCCGTCGGCGCGCAGCTGATTGCGCCCGCGTTTGGCGAACAGAAGCTCTTTGACGCGGCCTGCGCCTATCAGGTGCAGACGGCGTTCCACCGCAGCCGTCCGAAGGAGGATTGAGTCATGGCAACGTATGAAATGGTGATCGGCCTTGAAGTGCACGCCGAGCTGGCGACCAGGACGAAGATTTTCTGCGGCTGCACCACCAAATTCGGCGGCGCGCCCAACACGCATACCTGTCCGGTCTGCACGGGCATGCCCGGCACGCTCCCGGTGGCGAACAAAAAGGTCGTCGAGTTTGCCGTCGCGGCGGGTCTGGCGACGAACTGCGAAATTACGCGCTACAATAAATTTGACCGCAAAAACTATTTCTTCCCCGATCTGCCCAAGGCGTATCAGATCAGCCAGCTGTATCTGCCGATCTGCCGCAACGGCCATGTCGATATCGTGACGGCGGCGGGCGCGAAATCCATCGGCATTCATGAAATCCACATGGAAGAGGACGCCGGCAAACTGGTGCATGATCCGTGGCTGGATGAAACGATGGTGGATTACAACCGCTGCGGCGTGCCGCTGCTGGAGATCGTTTCCGAACCGGACATGAGAAGCTCAGAAGAGGTTATTGCATACCTTGAAAAATTGCGCTGTATGATGCAGTATCTCGGTGTATCTGACTGCAAATTGCAGGAAGGTTCCATGCGAGCTGACGTCAACCTGTCTGTCCGTGAAGTTGGAAGTGAATCTTTTGGAACAAGAACAGAGATGAAGAACCTGAACTCCTTTAAGGCAATTGCAAGAGCCATCGAGGGAGAAAGAGAACGTCAGATCGAACTGATCGAAGAGGGAAGAACTGTTATCCAGGAAACACGTCGCTGGGATGATAACAAAGAATCTTCCCATGCAATGAGATCAAAAGAAGATGCCAAAGATTACCGTTATTTCCCGGACCCGGATCTTCCACCGATTCATATATCTGATGAGTGGATTCAGCAGATACGTGAATCACAGCCGGAACTCAGAGAAGAAAAACAGCTTCGTTATCAGTCAGAATATGAATTGTCCGCATATGACGCAGGAATTCTTACAGAGTCCAGACATCTTTCGTTGCTGTTTGAGGAAGTGGCAAAGCTCTGCGGCAATCCGAAGAAAGCAGCCAACTGGTTTATGGGAGAAGTTCTCCGCCTTACCAAAGATAAAGGACTTGATGTAGAAAAAGTTTCCTTTGCACCAAAACATCTTTCAGATCTGATTTCCATGGTGGAGAAAAAAGAAGTCAGCGCCCAGAATGCAAAGAAAGTCTTTGAAAAAGTCTTTGAAGAAGACATTGAGCCGGTAACTTATATTGAAGAACACGGTCTGAAAATTGTTGAAGATACCGGACTTCTCAATGATACATTACAGAAGATCATGGATGAGAACCCGGGACCGTTGGAAGAGCTTCTCGGCGGCAAAGAAAAAGTTTTCGGATTCTTTGTCGGTAAGATGATGAGGGAACTGAAGGGCAAGGCAAGTCCGGATGCGGTACGCGAGGCTCTTGTAAAAGAAGTAGAAAGAAGAAAGAATCTGTAGACAGATTAGGAGAGAATATTATGGTTACAGTAAATAAAAATTACCTGAAGCTTCCGGGAAGTTATCTTTTTTCCACAATTGCAAAGAAAGTAGCTGCATATCAGGAAGCCAATCCGGATGTACAGATCGTACGTCTGGGAATCGGAGATGTTACACAGCCGCTGGCACCGGCAATTATCGAAGCTCTGCACAAATCCGTTGACGAGATGGCTAATGCAGAAACATTTCATGGATATGCACCGGATCTCGGCTATGAATTCTTACGCAGCGCAATTGCAAAAAACGATTACGAAGCACGTGGATGTGACATTCATGCAGACGAAATCTTTGTTTCTGACGGAGCAAAGAGTGATTCCGGTAACATTCAGGAAATCTTTGGTATTGAGAATAAAGTAGCTGTTTGTGACCCGGTTTACCCGGTTTATGTTGACACAAATGTTATGGCAGGCCGTACCGGAGAGTACAATACAGGAAGAGAAAACTTTGACGGTGTGATCTATATGCCGTGTCTGGAAGAAAACGGATTTCTTCCGGAATTTCCGACAGAGACTCCGGATCTGATCTATCTCTGCTTCCCGAACAATCCGAGTGGTGCGGCAATCACAAAGGATAAGCTTCAGGAATGGGTAGATTATGCAAATAAAAATGGTGCAGTGATCATTTATGATGCGGCATATGAGGCTTATATTACAGAAGAAAATGTTCCGCACAGTATTTATGAATGTGAAGGTGCACGTACCTGTGCAATCGAGCTTAGAAGCTTTTCAAAAAATGCCGGATTTACAGGTGTCCGCCTTGGATTTACCGTTGTTCCGAAAGATCTTATAAGAGAAGGTGTTGCACTGCATGACCTCTGGGCAAGACGGCATGGAACAAAATTTAACGGTGCACCGTATATTGTACAGCGCGCCGGTGAAGCTGTTTATTCTCCGGAAGGAAAGGCACAGCTGAAAGAGCAGGTTGCATATTATATGAAAAATGCACATACGATCTACAATGGACTGAAAGAGGCAGGATATTCCGTATCAGGTGGTGTGAATGCACCGTATATCTGGCTGAAGACTCCGAATAATATGAGTTCCTGGGATTTCTTTGATTATCTGCTTGAGAATGCACATGTGGTAGGCACTCCGGGATCAGGATTCGGTGCACATGGAGAAGGATTCTTCCGTCTGACTGCTTTCGGAAGCTATGAAAATACACAGGAAGCTCTTAGAAGAATCAAAGCATTATAAAAAATTGAATAAACAACCGTGCCTTCGGGCCGTATAAAGAGGTGGTTTTTGACAAACTGCCTCTTTTTCGTTGCTATACGAAAAAATATACCGTATAATCGTAGTGAAATTATTTTGACTCGCAACTGTGAGGAAACTGAATAGTTAAGAATATGCCCGATCCGGGACCGAGGAGTTGTTACAGATGTACATAGAAACAACAGAAAAATTACTGGAATTTATAGAAAAAAGTCCGACTGCATTTCAGGCAGTGGATGAAATGAAAAAACGATTTACGGAAGGTGGATTCCAGGTGCTTTCGGAAAGAGAACACTGGAATCTCATACCGGGTGGAAAATATGTAGTGACCAGAAATAATTCCGCACTGATTGCTTTTGCAATACCGGAAGATTCGCCGTTTGCATTTCATATTATGGCAAGCCACAGTGATTCTCCGGCATTCAAGATAAAAGAAAATCCGGAAATGAAAGTGGACGGCAGCTATGTAAAACTGAATGTGGAAAAATATGGCGGAATGCTGATGGCACCGTGGTTTGACCGCCCGCTTTCTGTAGCCGGAAGAGTTGTTGTAAAAGAGAATGGCAGACTTGTGGAAAAACTGGTAAATATTGAGAGGAATCTTGTGATGATTCCGAATCTTGCAATTCATATGAATCGTGAAGCAAATAACGGAACAGCATATAATCCGCAGAAAGATATGTTGCCTCTTTTTGCAGCAGAAAACACAGACAGAACATTGTTGGAAATGATTGCAGAGCAGGTCGGGGCGGACAGATCAGATATACTCAGTCACGATTTATTTTTATATAACCGTATGCCGGGTACAATCTGGGGAGCGGATCGGGAATTTGTTTCCTCTGCACGGCTGGATGATCTGCAGTGCGCTTTTTCTTCCATGGAGGGGCTTCTTGAGGCTGAAACGAAAAATTCCATCGCAGTACATTGCGTATTGGATAATGAAGAAGTCGGAAGCGGCACGAAACAGGGGGCGGCATCTACTTTTTTGAAGGATACACTTCTTCGTATCAATACAGGACTTGGCAGAACTTATGAAGAATATCTGATGACGCTGGCAGGAAGTTTTATGGTTTCGGCGGACAATGCACATGCGCTTCATCCGAATTATGCAGACAAGACGGATCCGGTGAATCATCCTGTTCTGAATAAAGGGATTGTTATCAAATATAATGCAAATCAGAAGTATTGTACAGATGCCGTGTCCGCGGCAGAATTTACAGAACTCTGTATAAAGGCAGGGGTGCCGTATCAGACATTTGTAAATCGCTCAGATATTGCCGGGGGTTCGACACTGGGCAATATTTCCAATACACAGGTTGCAATGAATACAGTAGATATCGGACTTCCACAGCTTGCCATGCATTCTCCTTATGAGACTGCGGGTGTAAAGGATACCGAATATCTGATACGGGTGGCAGGGGAACTTTTTGCATAACAGATTGCTATATAGAGCAGAAAAGAAGGACAATACAATGAGTGATAAAAAAGCAGTGTTTTTTGATGCGGATGGAACCATCTGCGATATGGAAAAAGGAGTACCGGACAGTGCGGTAGAATCAATAAAAAAGCTGATTGCCAACGGACATCAGGCATGGCTCTGCACCGGAAGAAGCCGTGCGTTTGTATCCTGGTATCTGGAACAGATTCCGTTTACAGGAATCATCAGTGCATGTGGGGCTACCATCGAAAAAGATGGAAAAAGACTGTATAATAACGAAAAGACACCGGAGATAGCGAAGCTTTCGGTTGAGATACTTCGTAAATACGGACTGATTCCGGTTATGGAAGGTGCCGACTATATGTATTATGATAAGGATGAATATACGACAGATGTGAACTGGTATACAGATCTGATTACAGAATCACTTGGAGAAAAGTGGAGACCGATCCGTGGAAATGAAAACAGTATGCACATCAATAAGATCAGTGCGAAGAAGCAAAATGGATGCAATGCACAGCAGGCATGTGCAGAACTTTCTCCATATTATGATATGATCTATCATGAATCTAATAACTTTGTGGGAAATACGATTGAAATGGTTCCGAAAGGCTGTAATAAAGCAGTCGGAATTGCTGCAGTCTGCCGGATCTTTCATATTGCATGGGAAGACACGATCGTATTCGGAGACAGTAACAATGATCTGTCCATGTTTGAATATGCAGCAACAAAGGTGGCAATGGGAAATGCTTCCCCAAAGATTAAAGAACTGGCCGATTATGTAACGACGGATATGTTTCATTACGGTATCCGTAACGGACTTGAACATTTAGGGCTTATATAAAAGGAGAAAATATGAAATACGGAAAAATAAGAATCGAGGATGGTAATTTCATTTTTGCGAAACACATGATGATGAATTATCTTCCGTGCAAAGATATCTTATGGGCATATAAAAGAAAAGAAGGAGTAGAAGGCGGGGCACAGAAGCAGTTCAGTACCAGTTCGCTGGTGATCATTACACGTCGTAAAAAAAGATACCAGTTTGATCTGACGGACCGTGAGATTCAGGATTGTATTCAGTTATTGAAAGCACTGAATCCGAATATTGTGACAGGTTTTCCGAAAGGCGGCAGAATCCCTCTCCAGAGTCTGCCGAATACAAGGGATCTGGGTGCACTGATGACATCAGACGGACGTCATATTCTTCCACACAGACTTCTCCGAAGCGGAACACTGTATCATATTTCAATCGCAGACCAGGACACCCTGATGAAAGATTATCATCTGACGACTGTGATCGACTTCCGTACAAAATCGGAAGTTCTGGAAAAACCGGATATAGTCATGGAGGGAGTACAATACTGCGATATACCGATTGTGGATGAGGAAACAACCGGCATTACCAGATCCGGAAGACTGGATGAGATTATAAAAAGTTTTAAAGATATTCCGGAAGATTTTGTACTGAACCAGTATGCTTCACTGGTACACGATGCTTACAGCGTCAGACAGTATGCGCGTTTTCTGGATGTATTGCTTCATCAGGAAGAGGGGGCAGTATTGTGACACTGCAGCATCGGCAAAGACCGTGCAGGTGTGGGAACGGCGCTTCTTCTATATATACTGGGGGTTCCGAGAGAGACAATATATGAAGACTATATGAAAACAAATCTTTATCTCGATGAGGAAATGAATCATATGGTTCGCTATCTGGAGTCAAAGATGATCGTGGATAACCAGACTATGGACAAGATTCGTCTGTTTTATCGTGTAAAAGAAGAATACCTTGACTGTGTATTCGAAACCATCGAAAAAGATTATGGTTCAGTTGAACAGTTTATGAAAAAAGCACTGTACATGAATCCGAAAACGATTGAGGCTCTGCGCAAAAAATACCTTGTATAAAAATACAAAAAAGTGTTTAAAAATTGTAATGTATACAAAATTTTGCATTGACAAACGATGTAATATTGCTATAATGATAAACATGCAAACAATTTTACGATGGAATTGTTTACAAGATTAAAGTATTGAAAACACTGCTGTAAATGCAGTGAACAGTAACTTGAAAGCAGGTGCGTTATGCAGAAAAGAATTTTGTCCCTGTTAGTAGATAACACTGCCGGTGTATTAAGTCGTATTGCCGGTCTTTTCAGCCGCAGAGGTTATAATATTGACAGTCTGACAGTCGGCGTGACTGCGGATGAACGATATTCCAGAATGACAGTCGTATGCAGTGGAGACTCAATGATTCTGGAACAGATTACAAAACAGCTTGCAAAGCTGGTAGATGTAAGAGATATTAAGGTTCTCGAACCGGATAACAGCGTAAGCCGTGAATTGGTACTTGTGAAGGTCGCAGCGCGGCCGGAGCAGAGAGAGGGAATTATTTCCATTGCAAATATTTTCCGTGCTAATGTCATTGATGTCGGTAAGACTTCTTTAGTCATTGAGATGACCGGAAGTAAGAGCAAGCTCGGTGCTTTTATTGACCTTCTCGGTGAATATGAGATACTGGAACTTGCAAGAACAGGTATCACAGGACTTTCACGTGGTGCCAGCGATGTAAAATTTCTGTAGGATGCAGAGTGTTTTACATAGTAGTTTATTACGTTTGCTAAGGGGTACAGCCCTTTAACGATAAATATTATTTTACGAATAGCTTAGGAGGAAACAAAGATGGCAAACAGGATTTTTTACCAGGAAGATTGTAATTTAGGATTACTGGATGGTAAGACAATTGCGATTATCGGTTATGGCAGCCAGGGACATGCACATGCACTGAACTTAAAGGAGTCCGGATGCAATGTCATTGTTGGTCTGTATGAAGGAAGCAAGTCCTGGAAAAAAGCCGAAGAACAGGGCTTTAAAGTATATACAGCAGCAGAGGCTGCAAAACAGGCTGACATCATCATGATCCTGATCAATGATGAAAAACAGGCCAAACTTTACAAAGAAGACATTGAGCCGAACCTTGAAGAAGGCAATATGCTGATGTTTGCTCATGGTTTCAATATTCATTTTGGATGTATCGTTCCACCAAAATATGTCGATGTTACTATGATCGCACCAAAAGCACCTGGACATACAGTAAGAAGCGAATATCAGGCTGGAAAAGGAACTCCTTGTCTGGTAGCTGTAGAGCAGGATTACACAGGAAAAGCACTTGACAAAGCACTTGCATACGGACTTGCTATTGGTGGTGCAAGAGCAGGACTTCTTGAGACTACATTCCGTACAGAGACAGAGACAGACCTTTTCGGCGAACAGGCGGTTCTTTGCGGCGGTGTGTGCGCTCTTATGCAGGCAGGCTTTGAGACACTTGTAGAAGCGGGATACGATCCGAGAAATGCATATTTTGAGTGTATTCATGAGATGAAGCTTATTGTTGATTTGATCTATCAGTCCGGTTTTGCAGGAATGAGATATTCGATTTCCAATACTGCCGAATATGGTGATTACATAACAGGACCGAAGATCATTACAGATGATACGAAGAAAGCGATGAAGCAGATTTTGACAGATATTCAGGATGGTACGTTTGCAAAAGACTTTCTTCTGGATATGTCCGAAGCCGGAGGTCAGGCACATTTCCGCGCAATGAGAAAACTTGCGTCAGAGCATCCGGCAGAGAAAGTAGGAGAAGAGATCAGAAAACTTTACAGTTGGAGCGATGAAGATAAACTGATCAATAACTAATAGGATATAATTACAAAAAGACGCCTTGCATTACGCGAAGCGTCTTTTTGTATGAAAATGTCTTTTTGTTTATGATGATAAGATTATGTACAAAAAAAGACATCTGCCTGACGGGAGCAAATGTCTTTTCTATTTTTATCAATTCTATTAATAAGATTAAGCAATGCTGCTTACAGCTTTGGAAAGACGAGAAATCTTTCTGGAAACAGTTTTTTTGTGATAAACACCTTTTGTTCCAGCTTTGGAAATCTCGACGATCGCTGCGCGAAGAGCAGTCTTAGCAGTTTCAGCGTCTTTAGCGGCAACTGCAGCTTCCACTTTCTTTACAGCAGTTTTTACTTTAGACTTAATTGCTTTGTTTCTTGCAGCTTTTGTCTCGTTTACTAAAATTCTTTTCTTAGCAGACTTAATGTTAGCCAATGCGTACACCTCCAAATATATCTATGATTTCAAATGTAATTTGAGTTTCCGCAGACTCGGACACGGACGTTCTGCTGAAACATACTCATTTATTTTATGCCAACTCTAAAGGGTTGTCAATACATATTTTAATAAATATTGGGAATTATGGAACATATATAGAGAAAAACTGCATTATTTGGAAAACCGGAATAAAAAAACGCAGTATCTGCATTAAAAAGACGGTTTGAATATAAAAACAGCAGGAATACTATAATAAGAACATAAAAAGCGAGGATGAGATATGATAAAAAATTATAGTGTGCGGACAGATCTTGCGCTTGAAGAAAAAGAAAGGTTTGAATCAGATCATGTAGAAATATCAGGGGTAGTTCTTGAAGAAGATTATGATGAAGCATCAGAACTTCGTGTTACAAGAGTGGAGATCAAAACAGAAAACGGAGCAAAGGCAATGGGAAAACCTGTAGGAACTTATTTGACGATAGAAACTCCTAATTTGGCAATGCCTGATGAAAAAAGTCAGACCGTGATTGCCGAAAAGGTATGTTCTTTTATAAAGGAACTGATCCGAAAATTTGAAGTAAAAGATAAAGATCTATCTATTCTTGTAGTAGGGCTGGGGAATAGAGAAGTTACTCCGGATTCACTGGGACCTTGCGTGGCAGATCATTTATCCGTGACGCGGCATATTGTAAAAGAATATGGAAAATATGCAATAGGAGTCGACGACGCGCCGATGATCAGCGCTGTCGTGCCGGGAGTGATGGGGCAAACGGGAATGGAAAGTGCGGAGATCGTGCGTGGGATTGTATCGGAAACGAATCCTGATGTTATTATTGCAGTTGATGCATTGGCAGCAAGAAACAGTAAGCGATTGAACCGGACGATTCAGATCGCAGATACCGGGATTCATCCCGGAAGTGGAGTGGGGAATCACAGAAACGGGATGACAATGGAAACATTAGGAGTACCTGTTATCGGAATCGGTGTGCCGACAGTTGTAGACGCAGCAACGATTGTAAATGATACAATGGAAAACTTTATAAGGGCTCTTGAATCTTCGGATTCTTTAAAAGGAGTCGGGGAAGTGCTGCGTTCCTATAACGCCGGAGAAAAATATGAATTTGTAAAAGAGCTGATCTCTCCTCATTTAAACGGAATGTTTGTCACGCCTAAAGATGTTGATGAAATGGTTCATCATATCAGTCATACTTTATCGGAAGCGATCAATATGCTTTTTTCGGCCGGTTCAGGCAGATCGGAAGCATAAGAGAAAAGAACAAAGCATACACTGTCAGAAGTAATAGAAAGGACGATGTCTGATGGCGGATCGATTTCGGATATTAGAAAAAGAACGAGAACGGAAG
>OLOI01003295.1_pt1 | contig 9965 bp, 9 predicted proteins | sample 1672131 | NCBI WGS metagenome assembly OLOI01 (sample SAMEA3136651, study PRJEB25190) | human gut metagenome | reverse complement strand
AAGCGCCGCCGCCGGTAGAGATGTGGGTCATCTTGTCGCCCAGGCCCATCTGCTGCACAGCTGCTGCGCTGTCGCCGCCGCCGATGACGGTGGTAGCATCGCTCTCAGCCATAGCCTTGGCAACAGCCAGAGTGCCGGCTGCCAGAGTGGGGTTCTCGAACACGCCCATGGGGCCGTTCCAGACAACGGTCTTGGAAGCCTTGACAGCGTCAGCAAACAGCTTCATGGTCTCGGGGCCGATGTCGCAGCCCTCCATGTCAGCGGGGATAGCGCTGATGGGCACGATGGTCACATCCACAGGAGCATCGATGGGATCGGGGAAGTCCTTGATGCAGGCTGCATCCACGGGCAGCAGCAGCTTCACGCCCTTCTCCTTGGCCTTGGCCATCATTTCCTTGCAGTAATCCAGCTTGGTATCGTCGCACAGGCTCTTGCCGACCTCGTAGCCCTGTGCCTTGACGAAGGTGTAAGCCATGCCGCCGCCGATGATCAGGGTATCGACCTTCTCCAGCAGATTGGAGATGACGTTCAGCTTATCGGCGACCTTAGCGCCGCCCAGGATGGCGGTGAAGGGACGAACGGGATCGTTGACTGCGTTGCCCAGGTACTTGATCTCCTTCTCCATCAGGTAACCGACAGCGGTATCCTTGATGTAGTCGGTGACACCTGCGGTGGAGCAGTGTGCACGGTGGCAGCTGCCGAAGGCGTCGTCCACATAAGCATCAGCCAGAGAAGCCAGCTCCTCGCTGAACTCGGGCATGTTCTTGGTCTCTTCCTTGCGGAAACGGGTGTTCTGCAGCAGAACGACGTCGCCGTTGTTCATAGCAGCCACAGCAGCCTTTGCGTTCTCGCCCACAACGTTGTCGTCGTCAGCAAACACAACGGTCTTGCCCAGCTTTGCGCTCAGAGCCACAGCAACGGGAGCCAGGCTGAACTTAGCCTCGGGGCCGTTCTTGGGCTTGCCCAGGTGGCTGCACAGGATGACCTTAGCGCCATCGTTGACCAGCTTCTGGATGGTGGGCAGTGCTGCGTTGATGCGGTTCTCGTTGGTGATGACACCGTCCTTCATCGGGACGTTGAAATCGCAGCGGACAAGCACCTTCTTGCCGCAGTAGTTCTGATCGTCGATCGTCTTCTTACCTAAACCCATGGTAAAAACTCCTCTCAAGTTATAATTCTGAACCAGAGTCTCGCTCACAATCGGGGCGTTGCCCCGTACAGCTACTATTATAAACAAAAACTGCGTGTATTGCAAGGACATGAGATAGATAATTGTTTAACAAACATTTGCCATTGTTGCACGGAAATGTGTCTATTTTGCCCGAAGTGCGGTTTTTTCTGCCCGCAGACGCCGGAAATGCCGTTTTCCGTTCCGTTCTCTTCCGTGAAAAAAGCTTCCGAAAAGTCCACAGACTTTTCGGAAGCTCAAATAAAAAAATAAAATTCCTTGAATTATGCCCAGAGCGCAAGCGGAGGGCATTTCAAATCGTCCCACTGCAAAAAAGCTGCCGCACAAGCTCTGTGCAGCAGCCTTAGCGATGCCGGGCTTATTCCTCGATGCGGATGGCGCTTACCGGGCAGCTCTGGGCTGCGGTGACGGCCTGCGGCACCTCCTCCGGCGGGATGGGGCCGGGCTCTGCCACAGCCAGAACTCCCTCCATGCGGAACACTGCGGGGCACAGCCCGGCGCACTGGGTACAGCCGATGCACAACTCAGGGTCTACGAATGCGTTCATGCAAACACCTCCTTTGCGGAAAGCATTGCCCGTTTTGCCGCAAATTATGCCTATGCAAGCGGTTTACGGTGTGGTACAATAAGACCGCCGGGAACCGGCAGGAGGAGATAAGATGAATATCCAGATCTTTGGCACGAGCAAGTGCTTTGATACCAAAAAGGCGCAGCGCTATTTCAAGGAGCGCGGCATTAAATTCCAGATGATCGACCTGAAGGAAAAGGGTATGAGCCGGGGCGAGTTTGATAACGTGGCGCGCGCCTTGGGCGGCTGGGAAGCGCTGGTAAATCCGGCAGCAAAGGACAAGCAGACCCTTGCGCTGCTGGATGCACTGGTGGACTGGCAGAAAGAAGATAAGCTGTTTGAAAATCAGCAGCTGTTCAAGACCCCCATCGTGCGTAACGGACGCAAGGCCACTGTGGGCTACCAGCCCGAAATATGGAAGGATTGGGAATAAAAAATCAGTTTTGCATTTGAGAATAACATTTAAGAATAAAAGGAGGAAAATCCTATGAGAATCGCATTGGGTTTTGCACTCTGCGGCCGGATGTGGTATACTGTTGGGTAGACAAAAAACTTTGGGAGACTCAGACCAATGAAAAATACGATCACCCCGGAAGAACACGCCCGGATCAAGCGCCGCCGCTGGCGGCAGACCTTGGGTCTGCTGATCACGGTGCTGGTGCTCATCGGGTTTATCACGGTGCTGCGGGCCGGTGTGGGCCTTGTGGCAAACCTGTTTGACGATACCGCACAAAAGCAGGAATACGAGGACAAGCTGGAGGGTCTGGTATTGTTCGACCCCATGCCCTTTGACGGCATTGAGAACATCGACGACCTGACCCTGCGGGAAGCAGCCGTGTGGGGCTGTGTGTACAGCATTCAGGAGACGCAGGGCGGCTTTGAGAATTACAATACCGACCCCGAGACCGAGCAGCTGCTGCTGCCCTCGGTGGAAGTGGACGCCTATCTGGCAAAGCTGCTGGGCCCCGGCTTCAAGCTGACTCACCGCAGCTTTGACATGGAGGATATGACCGTCGAGTTTGACGAGACCACCCAGTGCTACAAAATCCCCATCACCGGTACGGTGGGCTACTACCGCGCCACCGTGGTCAAGCTGTTCAAGCGCAGCGGAAAACTGCACGTTACCGTGGGTTATATCCCCACCGCCAGCGCAGATGACAGCATCATCAATCCCTCCTCGGACACCCCCACCAAATATATGGACTACCTGTTCGAGCGCCAGAGCGGCAGCTGGTATCTGACCGGCCTGACCGAGAGTGAGACCAAGCCCGAAAGCGCCGCAAGCTCTGCGGCCGCGCAGCCGGAGCCCATGGCGGAAAGCGATGTGCAGGACGCCATTCTGGCCACTGCCGGAGATTCTGCTGCGGCAGATTCGGCTGCTGCCTCGGCTGTGCAGCCGGAAGCGCAGGCAGAAACGGGCGCTGACAGCGCCGTGGCAGAAGCCCCCGCCGCTGAGGATGCCGCCAGCACCGCAGAATAAAAGGTAAAAGGAAACCCCCGACTGTGCGTTTGCTTTCACAGTCGGGGGTTTTTTGTACGTTTTATTTTAAATCAAACCTGACCACCACCAGCCGATACCACAGGTATGGCACCATGTTCCAGATCATCCACAGTTCCATCAGGATGTAGTTGGGCAGATCGCGCCAGCGGAAGGGGCGCTTGCCCAGCTTGCCCGCTTTGAGCAGAGCAAAGGCCTCGTGCATGCCCTTGTCCCAGGCCTCGCCAAAGCCCTGCTTGTGGAACTTGTAGCACTTGAGCAGATAGCCCAGCGCCAGCGGAATGAAGTTGAGAATGAGCATCAGCAGAGGCTCGTTCTTGAGGGGGAGAAGGATGCTGTTGCGGCCGCTCTGCTGGCTCTTGAAGGCGTTGTACCGCACCGCGCCGGTGCTGGCGCCGCAGATGTGGTAGCACTTTGCCGTGGGGCAGAGGACGTTTTTGTAACCGGCGTTGTTGGCGCGCCAGCTGAGGTCCACGTCCTCGAAGTAGGCAAAAAAGTTTTCATCGAAGACGCCGATCTCGTCGAGGATGCTTTTGCGGTAGAGGGCCGCGCCGCCGCAGGCCGAGAAGATGCGCTTCTGTTTGGTGTAGCGGCTGGCCCGGCGGCCGTCGCCGGTCTTGCAGGCAAAGCCCATCCATGTGACGTAATCGCCAGCGTCGTCGGCAAGCTCCCGGTCGAAGTGGCGTATCATAAGGCTCTGGACGGCAAAAATTTTCTCGTCGCTCTCGGCCACGCGGATGAGCTCGGCCAGCCACTGGGGCTCTGCAAAGGCGTCGTTGTTGAACAGCACCACGAACTCGCTTTTCGCCCGGGCGATGCCCTGATTGACGGCGTGGGAAAAACCGGTGTTGGAGCCGTTCTCGATGAGCTGGAAGTTCGGGCGGCTGCAATAGCTGCGGGCCTGCTCAAGGCTCTCGTCGGTGGAGCCGTTATCCACCACGATAAGCTCGAAGTCCTGCTCCGTCTGGGCGTAGACCGACTCGATGGAGTCCTTGAGCCAGCCTTTGCCGTTGATGTTGGGGATGATGATGGTCGCTTTCATAGATTCTGTGCTCCTGCGCATTTTCTTCTAGCATACAAAAGACAGTATAGCATATTTTGAAGAGATTGAAAATTCCCTCTTGACAAAAAAGATGATTTGAGTATTATTGTATTAAGCACTTAGCACAGCAACACAAGGAGATGAGACGATGGGCGAACGATTCGATATGAGCCGCCCCATCTACGCACAGATCGTGGAACGGCTCAAGGCAAAAATCCTGGCGGGCGTCTACCCGCCCGGCGGACATCTGGACTCGGTGCGCGACATGGCCGCAGCGGCAGGCGTCAACCCCAACACCATGCAGCGGGCGCTGGCCCAGCTGGAAGCGGAAGGGCTCGTCTACACCGAGCGGACCACGGGCCGCTTCGTCACCGAAGATACAGCCCTTTTGGAACAGCTGCGGGACGAGACAGCCCGCGCTATGACCGCCGAATATCTCGAGAAAATGCGCGGCATCGGCTACGGCCCGGCAGAGGCCGCAAAGCTTATGACGGGCTGGGAAACAAAGGAGAGTGATTGAAATGAAGGAGCTTTTAACTTGTGAGGGCCTGACGAAATCCTACCAGAAGGGGACAAACGCCCTCGATGACATCGAGCTGCACATCGGCTTTGGCCGCATCGTGGGCCTGCTTGGCCCCAACGGCAGCGGCAAGACCACCCTCATCAAACTGGCGAACGGCCTCTTGCAGCCCACGGCGGGCAGCATCCGAATCGCGGGCATGGACCCCGGCCCGGACACGAAAGCCATCGTCTCCTATCTGCCGGACGCCGCATGGCTGCCCGACTGGATGCGGGTGGAGCAGCTGGTGGAGATGTTCCGGGATTTCTACGCCGACTTCGACCCCGCCAAGGCGAATGAGATGCTGGAAAAGCTGGAGCTTTCGCCCAAAGCACCCCTCAAGAGCCTTTCCAAGGGCAACAAGGAGAAAGTCCAGCTCATCCTTGCCATGAGCCGGAATGCCCGGCTCTACCTGCTGGATGAACCCATCGGCGGCGTGGACCCGGCGGCGCGGGACTACATCCTGAACACCATCCTCACCAACTACAGCCGGGACGCCTCGGTCATCATCTCCACCCACCTCATCGAGGATGTGGAGCCGGTGCTGGATGAGGCTGTGTTCCTGAAGAACGGCAGAATTTTCGCCCACCGCTCGGTGGATGAGCTCCGCGAGACCGAGGGCATGAGTGTGGATGCATATTTCCGGGAGGTATTCAAATGCTGAAAAAGTTACTGAAATATGAGTTCAAGGCTACCGCCCGCACCTACGGCGGAATGTATCTGGCCCTGCTGGCGGCGTCGGTGCTATTTGGCGGCTCAGTCAGGAGATGGAACGGCACCAATAGTGACACCTATTCGACTCTCGTGGGCCTGCTGAGCCTTGTCTACACCGCCGTCATCATCGGCACCGTGGTCGTCACCATCATGACCATCGTGCAGCGGTTCTACCGCAACCTGCTGGGCCGGGAGGGCTATCTGATGCACACCCTGCCGGTGACGGAAACACAGCTTGTGACCTCGAAGCTCATCTCCAGTGCCGTGTGGAGCCTGTGCAGCATCCTCGCAGCCTGCCTTTCCTTCGGCATTCTGGCTGTCCTGATGATGGCGGATATGGACCTGCTTGAGCAGCTGCCGCGGATGTGGTCGATCATCCGGGAGGCATTTGCCCGCTATAACATGGAGTTCTGGGGAGCGCTGGCTTTCAGCGGCGTCGTCGGCTTCGTGCGGATGGTCAGCGTCATCGCCTGCATCTATGCTGCCTGCATGGTGGGACATCAGTTCAAGAACCACCCCGCGCTGGCGGGCATCCTGAGCTTCTTTGTCATGCAGTATGTGCAGGGCTGGCTCGAAAAGCTGCTCCAGATCGGCACCGGCGTCTACGAGACGATCATCTATAGCGCCGTAGGCGATGTGGGCAGCATCGAGACTGCCGTCTCGGCTCTGGGCTACATGGGGAGCGCGATGGTCACGCTGGGCATCGCGGCGGCGTTCGGTGTCTTCTGGTTCGGGCTGACGGTCTGGCTGATGCGAAACAAACTCAACCTCGAGTGATGAAACGTGAAAAAATCTGACGGAAAATTTTGAAATTCCCTCTTGACTTTACACGGATAAAGTGTATAATGCAATCAAACCGATGAGGCGGAAGAGAACCTGCAAAGCGCATCTTCAGTGAGCCCGGACAGTGAAAACGGGCGAGAGCGGGGCAGAGATTCGTGGGCCGCCGAGGGCCGGGCAAACGGGCACAAACCCCAGTAGCTTTGGACGGAAGTCTCCGTTACAGGACAGGGGAGTGTTGGCTCTCCGTGAGTGGCTCTGCTGTATTGGATGCAGAGCAAGCAAGGTGGCACCGCAGAATCGTATTTACCGATCCTGTCCTTGTGGATAACACACAGGGACAGGGTCGCTTTGTTTTAAGACCCGTCCCGCAAAGGGAGCGGGTCTTTTGATTTGCCGCCCGCTCCGGGAAAGGAGTTACCACTATGAAAAACCTGAACATGATTTCCCGCCGCAGCTTCCTGAAGGCCGCTCTGGCCGCTTCCGCTGTTTCTGCCATGGCACTGACCGGCTGCGGCGGCGCTGCTTCCAGCACCGCCTCCAGTGCAGCAGTCTCCTCCTCCGCAGCGGCTTCCGGCAGTACTGCCGCCGCTGGCGAGACTTTCAAGGTGGGCATCGTCAACTATGTGGACCACGCCTCCCTCAACCAGATCGTGGAATCTGTGGAGAGCCGTCTGGACGCCATCGGCAAGGAGAAGGGCGTCACCTTTGACTACGCCGATTACTACGCCAATGCACAGGCCGACCAGTCCAACCTGAACCAGATCGGCGCAGACCTTGTGGCTGATGGCGTGGACGTGATCGTAGCCGTGGCCACCCCCACCGCCGCTACTATGCTGGCCGCTGTGGAGGACACCGACATCCCGGTGGTCTACTCCGCTGTGACCGATCCCGCTGCCGCAGGCTTTGACGGTGAGGAGAACATCACCGGCACCTCCGATGCCTTGAACACCGACGCCATCATGAACCTGATCGTGGCGGCAAACCCCGGCATTGATACCATCGGTCTGCTGTATGACCTGAGTCAGGATGCCTCCACCCAGGCCATTGCGGACGCTAAGGCTTTCTGCGAGAAGAACGGCATCAAGGTGGTAGAAAAGAACGGCACCACCACCGCCGAGGTGCAGATGGCTGCCGAGGCACTGGTAGCCGCCGGGGTCAAGGCCGTGTTCACCCCCACCGATAACACCATCATGACCGCCGAGTTGTCCATCTACGAAAGCTTCATCGAGGCCGGTGTGCAGCACTACACCGGTGCCGACAGCTTTGCGCTGAACGGCGCGCTGGTGGGCTACGGCGTGGACTACGTCCAGCTGGGCGAAGCTACCGCCGATATGGTCAGCCAGCTGCTGTGCGACGGCAAGACCCCCGCAGACCTGCCCTACCAGACCTTTGATAACGGCATCGTCACCATTAACACCGAGACCGCCGAGGCTCTAGGCTTGGATCTTGCCGCCCTGAAGGAGGCCTTCAAGCCCTACTGCACCGAAATTACCGAGGTGACCACCGCCGAGAACTTCTCCTGAGCGCCCCGCTCCGTCAAAACCTGACGGTTTTTCCGGCTCTCCCGCAAGGGAGAGCTTTTGGCGGTTCTGGGGAAAGTGGTTCCCCTCTCCCGTGAAAATGCGTTTGTCGTACTCCGCAGAGCAATGCGGTGCGCATTCAAAATAACATAAAAGGAGCATACACCATGCTGGCGAGTATCTTTTCCCTCAACGTTTTGCAGACAGCGCTGGAGCTGGGCTGCATCTACGGACTGGTGGCGTTGGCGCTGTTTCTCAGCTACTCCATCCTGAATATTGCCGACCTTTCCACCGACGGCTGCTTTACGCTGGGCTGCGCCGTGGCCTGTCAGGTAGCACTGACCGGCCACCCCATCCTTGCGCTGGCGGCTGCTATGGCTGCGGGGGTGTGCTCCGGCTTTGTCACCGCCTTTTTGCAGACAAGGCTCGGGGTGGAAAGCATCATGGCCGGTATCATCGTCAACACCGGCCTGTACACCATCAATCTGGCGGTGATGGGCTTCTCCTCCACCATGTCACTGGTCAAGACCCCTACCATCTTCTCCATGGCAAAGACCTCGCTGGGCTTTCTGGGCAGCTGGTACAAGCTGGCGCTGGCAGCAGTTGTCATTGCCATCGCCTGCGCGGCGATGCTGGGCTTTCTGGGCACGCGGCTGGGGCTTTCCATCCGCGCCACCGGCGATAATGCCGCCATGGTGCGGGCTTCCAGCATCAACCCCGCCTTTACCATCACGGTGGGTCTGTGCGTTTCCGGTGCGTTGTGTGCACTGTCCGGCGGGCTGCTGGCACAGTACCAGAAAAGCTGCGATATCAACGTGGGCACCGGCATGGTGACCATTGCACTGGCTTCCCTCATCATCGGCGAGACGCTGGTGGGCAAGCGCACCATGCTGCGCCGCATCCTTGGCGTGGTGTTCGGCAGCTGCCTGTACCGCTTTATCGTGGCCGTGGCGCTGCGGTTCAACGTGCCCGCCGCCGCCATGAAGCTGGTTTCTGCCATCATTGTGGCAGTGGCCATCTCCATGCCCGCCATCCGGGAGCACTTCGCCTTTGAAAAGCGCCGGCACGCTGCCCGTGCCCGCCGCACCGCGACCAACAGGGAGGGACAGTAACATGGAAATGCTGCAGCTGAACGACCTGCACAAGACCTTTAACCCCGGCACCGTCAATGAAAAAGTGGCGCTAAATGGGGTGAGCCTGCAAATGGAAGCCGGAGATTTTGCCACCATCGTAGGCTCCAACGGCGCGGGCAAATCCACCCTGTTCAACGCCATCACCGGCGGCTTTATTGCCGATGAGGGCAGCATTCTGCTGGGCGGGCAGGACATCACCTTTGCGCCGGAGCACCAGCGCAGCAAGGTCATCGGACATCTGTTCCAGGACCCGCTCAAGGGCACTGCGCCCAACATGACCATTGAGGAAAATCTGGCGCTGGCCTACCTGCGGGCAGGCACTGCGCCCAACGCCATCTTCTCCCGCATCTCCCGCAAGGATAAGGCGCTCTTCCGCGAAAAGCTGGCGTTGCTGGACATGGGGCTGGAGGACCGCATGAAGCAGCCGGTGGGGCTGCTCTCCGGCGGGCAGCGGCAGGCGCTTACCCTGCTCATGGCTACCCTTGTCACGCCGAAGCTGCTGCTGTTGGACGAGCACACCGCCGCGCTGGACCCCGCCACCGCCGAAAAGGTGCTGACGCTGACCAAGAGTATCGTGGCCGAGAAGAAGATCACCTGCCTGATGGTCACCCACAATATGCATCAGGCGCTGGAACTGGGCAACCGCACCCTGATGATGGACGCCGGGCACATCGTGTTTGACGTAAAGGGCGCAGCACGCAGCAAGATGACCGTGGACGACTTGCTGGAAAAGTTCCGCGAGAACGCGGGCAAAACCCTTGATAACGACCGCATCCTGCTGAGCAAGGTGGAGAAATAAGCCTGCCGTTTTTCTCCTCTTGTGAAAAGTCGAACAGCCAAGCCCGCAGGCTTGGCTGTTCGTATATTATAAATAACAATTCCGCTGATTATGGCCAAAGCGCACGCGGCGGCCATTCTGAATCGTTCTGCTGACAAAAGGCAAAAGGTCTGCTGCACCG
>OLOI01003289.1_pt1 | contig 9982 bp, 9 predicted proteins | sample 1672131 | NCBI WGS metagenome assembly OLOI01 (sample SAMEA3136651, study PRJEB25190) | human gut metagenome | reverse complement strand
CCTTCGTCGTGGACTTGACGCTCCAGATGATGAGCTTTTTGCCCAGCGCCTCGGCCACAGCCTCGGCGAGCATCGTCTTTCCCGTGCCCGGCTCGCCCTTGATGAGAAGCGGTTTTTTGAGCGCCATCGCGATGTTCACCGCATTCATCAGCTCCGGGCTCGCAACGTAGTTTTTGCTGCCTTTGAAAGTATTTTCCATAGTGTGCTCCTTGCAAAAAATCAAAATCAATGATATTTTACCCTTGCCACACGCCTCTTGTCAAATTCATTGTTTTGACCTGTCCTCAAATTTTTTCTAAAAATTTGAAGAAGATAAAAGGTAAAAATTCAAGAGAAAGCGGTGAAATTCCATGAACAAGTACTTGAAAAAAGCGGAAAACGGCTCGGGCATCGACCACTATACGCGCGTGCCGGACACCGGGGCAAAGCAGAAGATCACGTTTACCAAAATGCACGGCTGTGCAAATGATTACGTGTATATTGACTGCTTCCAAAATGATATTCAAAACTACGCCGAGCTCGCAATCTATCTTTCCGACCGCCACACCGGCATCGGCGGCGACGGCGTCATCTACATTTGTCCGTCCGATGTGGCCGACGCGAGAATGCGCATGTATAACCTCGACGGCAGTGAGGGCATGATGTGCGGCAACGGCATCCGCTGCGTTGCAAAGTATGTCTACGACAGCGGCATCGCGAAGAAAGACGTTTTGCATATCGAGACAAAAAGCGGCATCAAAATCTGCCGCGTGCATGTCGAAAACGGCGAAGTTACCACTGTCACGGTCGATATGGGCAAAGCGGAGCTCGTGCCCGCGAAGATTCCGGTCGATTTCCCGGGTGATACTGCCGTCAAAGAGAAGATCACCGTCCTTGACAAAGAATACGAAGTTACCTGCGTTTCCATGGGCAACCCGCACTGCGTCATTTTCGGCAAAGATCCCGATACGATCGACCTCGAGAAGATCGGCCCGCATTTTGAGCACTTTGAGAAATTCCCGGAGCGCATCAATACGGAGTTCATCGAGGTGCTGGATAACCACACTTTAAAAATGCGCGTGTGGGAGCGCGGCAGCGGTGAAACCATGGCGTGCGGCACCGGCGCGTGTGCGTCTGCCGTCGCGGCGTGTCTCAACGGCTACTGCAAAAAGGGCGAAGATATTACCGTCAAGCTGCGCGGCGGCGACCTTGTCATCAATTATACCGATGACGGCGTGCAGATGACCGGCAGCGCCGACACGGTTTTTACCGGCATCGTAGAAATTTAATTATAAAAAAGCCGAAAACGGCTTTGATAAAATGAAATAGGGTATTGGAGAAATAATAGGTTTCTCAGTCAAAGAAAAATATAAGAGTTTCACTGTAAAAAAGAAAGGGGTAAGTTCTATGACAAAGTACATTTTCGTAACCGGCGGCGTGGTTTCCGGTCTCGGTAAGGGCATCACGGCGGCATCGCTTGGCCGTCTTTTAAAGGCGAGAGGGTTAAAGGTCGCCGCACAGAAGCTTGACCCGTACATCAACGTTGACCCGGGCACCATGAGCCCGTACCAGCACGGCGAAGTTTACGTGACCGAGGACGGCGCAGAGACCGACCTCGACCTCGGCCACTACGAGCGCTTCATCGACGAAGACCTGAATAAATTCTCCAACCTCACGACCGGCAAGGTCTACTGGAACGTCCTCAACAAGGAACGCCGCGGCGAGTACCTTGGCGAGACCATTCAGGTCATCCCGCACATCACGGACGAGATCAAGAACTTCATTTACAGCGTCGGCCACAAGACGAATGCAGACGTCGTTATCACCGAGATCGGCGGCACGGCAGGTGATATCGAAAGCCAGCCGTTTCTCGAAGCCATTCGTCAGGTTTCGCTCGAGGTCGGTAAGGAAAACTCCCTTTTCATTCATGTCACGCTTGTGCCGTACCTCAAAAGCTCCGGCGAGCATAAGTCGAAACCGACCCAGCACTCTGTAAAAGAAATGCAGGGTATGGGCATCTCCCCGGACATCATTGTCCTGCGCTGCGATGAGCCGATCGATCCGAGCATTTTCCACAAGATTGCCCTGTTCTGCAACGTAAAGCCGGACTGTGTTATTGAAAACATGACGATCCCGGTGCTGTACGAAGCGCCGATTATGCTTGAGAAAAACAATTTCTCCAGTGTTGTCTGCCGCGAGCTGAACCTCAAGACAAAAGAGCCGGATATGGCCGAGTGGAGCCGCATGGTAGAGAAGATCCGCGGCCGCAAAAAGACCGTCACCATCGGCCTTGTCGGCAAATATATCAAACTGCATGACGCATACCTTTCCGTCGTCGAAGCACTCAACCATGCCGGCTATGAGCACGGCACGAAGGTCGAAATCAATTGGATCGATTCCGAGCTCATCACGCAGGAAAACGCTGCCGAAATGCTCAAGGGCTGCGATGGCATCCTTGTGCCGGGCGGCTTCGGCAACCGCGGTATCGAGGGTATGATCTATGCCGCACAGTACGCAAGAGAGAGCAACGTCCCGTACCTCGGCATTTGCCTCGGTATGCAGATTGCCGTCATCGAGTATGCCCGCCACGTGTGCGGCATCGCGGATGCAAACTCCGGCGAATTCGACGAGTACGGCCTCAATAAGGTTATCGATTTCATGCCGGACCAGTCCAACACCATCAATATGGGCGGCACACTGCGCCTCGGCAGCTACCCGTGCGAGATCGCGGAGGGCACGCAAATGGCGCGCTGCTATGGCGTTTCCCATATTGATGAACGCCACCGCCACCGCTATGAGTTCAATAACGATTACAGAGAGACACTCACAAAAGCAGGCATGGTCATCAGCGGCACCTCGCCGGACGGCAGGATTGTCGAGACCGTGGAAGTGCCGCAGAACGACTTCTGCATCGGCGTGCAGTTCCACCCGGAATTCAAGTCCCGCCCGAATAAGGCACATCCGTTATTCCTCGGCTTTGTCGGCGCATCACTCAATAAGAGGGAAAAGAACACATAAGAGACGGTAATGAAAATAAAAAAGGTCCAAGTATAAAAAGAAGGGAAGAAACCGGCATGAAACTCAACCAAAACTACGCAAACCTTCAGGAAAGCTATTTGTTTCTGACCATTGCAAAGAAAGTCGCCGCCTATACGGAGGCGCATCCGGATAACCACATCATCCGCATGGGCATCGGCGATGTCACTCAGCCGCTCGTTCCGGCCGTCATCGACGCCATGCACAAAGCAACGGATGAAATGGCGCACAAGGAGACATTCCACGGCTATTCGCCGGATCAGGGCTATGATTTCCTGCGTGAAGCCATTCAGGGCTATTATGCAAAGCGCGGCGTGGCATTAAAGCTCAGCGAAATTTTCGTCGGCGACGGCGCAAAGAGCGACGTCGGCAATATCGTCGATATCTTCGCAGACGATAACACCGTCCTCATCCCGGACCCGGTCTATCCCGTGTATGTCGATACGAACGTCATGTCCGGCAGAAAGGTGATCTACCTCGACGCAAACGAGCAGAACGGCTTCCTCGGTATGCCGGATGAAAACGTCAAGGCCGACATTATCTATCTCTGCTCGCCGAATAACCCCACCGGCGCCGTGTATAACAGAGCACAGCTCAAAGCGTGGGTCGATTACGCGCTCAAAAACAACGCGGTCATCCTGTTTGATGCCGCATATGAGTCGTTCATCACGCATGACGATCTCCCGCACAGCATTTTCGAGATTGAGGGCGCGAAAAAGTGCGCCATCGAGTTCTGCTCGTTCTCGAAGACCGCAGGCTTCACCGGTGTGCGCTGCGGCTATACCGTTATCTGCGATGAGCTTGTTTCGGACGGCACCAAGGTCAATACGCTGTGGGCGCGCCGTCAGGCCACAAAGTTCAACGGCGTCAACTACATCACCCAGCGCGCCGCCGAGGCCGTCTTCACGGACGAAGGCCAGCAGCAGGTGAAGGACGTCATCAACTACTACCGTGCGAACGCCAAGGTCATGGTCGATGCGTTCAAGGAGATGGGCGTGTGGTTCACCGGCGGCGAAAACTCCCCGTACATCTGGCATAAGGTGCCGGACGGCATGACCTCCTGGGAGTTCTTCGATTATCTCTTGAACGAAGCCGAGGTCGTCGGCACGCCGGGCAGCGGCTTCGGCAAAAACGGCGAAGGCTTCTTCCGCCTTACCGCGTTCGGTACGCTGGAAAAGACACAGGAAGCCATGGAGCGCCTCAAAAAGCTGCTTAAAAAGTAATTCAAACGAAGGCAAAGGGGACTGTGCAAAACCTGCGCAGTCTCTTTTTTGCTCTTGACTTGTGCAGACAAGTTGCTATAATGAAACTGAGCTTATTTCCTACGGAGGATACACTATGCATTACAAAAAAGATCGCGTCGCTTTAAAGCCGCCGCTTGGCTGGAACAGCTGGGATTGCTACGGCCCCGCCGTCAATGAAGTACAGCTTTTGGGCAATGCGCGTTATATGGCAGAGCACTTAAAAGCGCACGGTTGGCAGTATGTCGTGTGCGACATTCAGTGGTACGAGCAGCCGGAGGCCGGGCAGCGCCACTGGGAGTATAACCGTTTCGCAGAGCTGTGCATGGACGGATTCGGCCGCCTCATCCCGGCGGAAAACCGTTTCCCTTCCGCCGCAAACGGCGCGGGATTTAAACCCATCGCCGACCGGATTCACGCACTCGGTCTGAAATTCGGCATCCACATCATGCGCGGCGTACCGCGTCTCGCCGTGCATCGCGCCCTGCCTGTAAAGGGCACGAACGTCACTTGCTGCGACATCTCGCTCACGCAAACTCCATCTGCGCGTGGAACACCGATATGTACGGCGTTGACGCTGATTGTGTCGGCGCACAAGCGTACTACGACGCTATCTTTGAGCTCTACGCTTCATGGGGCGTCGATTACGTCAAGGTCGATGACATCTGCAACGTGAAGATCACTCCGCTCGAGCCGTATTCCGCGCGCCGCGAGATCGAGATGATCCGCCGCGCCATTGACCGCTGCGGGCGCGATATGGTGCTCAGCCTTTCGCCCGGTCCGGCTGTGCTGGAAGAAGCATGGCATCTTGCGAAAAACGCGAACATGTGGCGCATCACGGACGATTTCTGGGATAATTGGGACTCCCTCAAAGAAATGTTCTGGCGGTGCGAGCGCTGGCAGGCGCACGTAAAGCCCGGTCAGTTCCCGGACTGCGATATGCTGCCGCTCGGGCATATCACCATCGCGGCGGACGGCATAGGGCACAATACGAACCTGACACACGCCGAGCAGATCACCATGATGACGCTGTGGGGCATTTTCCGCTCGCCGTTCATCATGGGCGGCGAAATGCGCGATAATGACGCGTTCACGCTGAGCCTGCTCACAAATGACGAGCTTTTAAACCTCAACCAAAACGGCACCACGCCTTTGCAGCTTTTCCGCGACGAAACAAAAGCCGCGTGGCTCAATTTCGTAGGCAGCACGCCGTATATCGCACTTTTCAACCTCACGGAAAACCGCGCCGTTGTCAGCGCCGAGCTGTCGGAATTCACCGATAAAACGCACGCCGAGGAGATCTGGAGTGGGGAGAAGACCGCATTCACAAAAACGCTTTCCGCTAAAATAGAGCCGCACGGCGCAAAGCTTTATAAACTCATTTGACCGGATACAGGAGGAGAACATCATGTTGGAAAAACTGAAAGAAGAAGTCTACAAGGCAAATATGCTGCTGCCGAAATACAAGCTCATCACGTTCACGTGGGGTAACGTCAGCGGCATCGACCGCGAAAGCGGCATCATGGCCATTAAGCCGAGCGGCGTGGAGTACGACCTCCTGCGCCCCGAGGACATGGTGCTCGTCGATGTGAACACAGGCAAAAAGGTGGAGGGCGACCTTAATCCGTCGTCCGATACGCCCACACATGTTGAGCTTTACAAGGCATTCCCGAACATCGGCGGCGTTGTCCACACGCATAGCCGCTGGGCGACCGTGTTCAGCCAGTCCGGCCGCGGCATCCCGGCGCTCGGCACCACGCACGGCGATTATTTCTACGGCGAAATTCCCTGCACGCGCAAAATGACGCCCGAGGAGATCGGCGGCGCTTATGAAAAGGAGACCGGCACCGTTATCATCGAGACGTTTAAGGATAAGTCCCCGGACGACATCCCCGCCGTGCTCGTCCACAGCCATGGCCCGTTCACATGGGGTACAGACCCCATGAACGCTGTGCATAACGCCGTCGTCCTCGAGGAGCTCGCGTTCATGGCATGGCACAACCTCGTGCTTGACCCCACAATCCCGCCCATGCAGCAGGAGCTTCTTGATAAGCACTACCTGCGCAAGCACGGCGCAAACGCGTATTATGGGCAGGGGAAATAAAGAGCGCAAGGCTTTTGCTGCGCTCACGCTTTCGCTTTGCCTGCTTCTTTCCGGCTGTGCGCAGCCGCCAAAGCCGGTGACGGAAGCCGAAACGCAGACGATTCTCTATACCGCCGCGGGGCATGAAACAGGGCAATTTTCGTCCTCGTGCGGCATTACGCCTGTCGGTGACATGCTCCTGTTTGACCGCCGTGCGCGAAATGAAAAGGGCGACGTGACGCGTGTTTCGTACTATTGCAAGGATTTAAAAAACGGTGAAGAAACGCTGCTTGGCACGTTGAACCGCATGTACTATGAGCCGACCGACAGCGCAGAAGCGGTTGTCGGTAGCCACGTTTACCGCATGATTCCGCTTGGCAACTGGTGGAATATGCCCGATAAAGACGCCGAACTCGCGCTCTATGATTTCGATTTGAATGTGAAAACCATGCAACGAATCGGCACCGAAAACTACTGCGTAACCGATACAACGACTGGTATTGGCTTGACGCTCTGCGCCTACGGAGAGCATTTTCTCCTCCAAAAAGGCGGGCAAATTTTGCTTCTCGACCCCAAAACTGCCGAGGTGAACACCGTTTACAATGCGCAAAATGGCGCATGTAAAGTGCTCGGTCTTGCTGCAGACGCAAACGCGCACGGGTTTTCTGTGCTCATGCAGTCCGCGGAAAACCCATCGCAGTTGTCGGTTCATACCTATGAGGAAAGCGGTACGCTTCTAAATATTGCCGATCTGTCTGCGTGCTTGCAAAATCCTGATACCGCAAACTGGAAGAACACGAACATCAGCTTCGCTGTGCAGGGCGACTACCTGTATTTTTACGGATACGATTTCGGTGAAGACGCAGGCGAAAAACCGATTTACAGCGTACTCGCGAAAATTGACGGCGAGACCTGCACTGAAGTCGCCGATTTCGAGCAAAGCACAGCCAATTTTGTGCCGAGCTATACCGCAAAAGCAGACGGCTTTCTGTTTGCGTTCGGCGACATTGCCTACCGCTTTTCCACCCAAAACGGCTGGGAAAAGGGTGCAGTCCCGCTACAAAACGAAGACCTTACACTGCGCGAATGGTACTTTGACGGCGAACACTATTGGGTCTCGGCTGTAAACAAAGACGGCAGTGACTGCGCAGGAGACGGCGGCTATGCACAAACTACACGCTATTGCCGCGTGGCAAACGCAGACCTAAACTGGTCGCCGTGCGCCGCACCGAACGAACCATAAAGCAAGACCCGCCGGGAAATATACACCTCGGCGGGTCAAATTATTCGTTATTCTTTTATGAACGTGTCGAGCAGGGCGAGACCCGAAGAGGATTTAAACAGTCGCCGCACGGCTTTTGCGTGGGCAGAAGGATCATCTTCTTCCGTGCAGCCCGCAATGAGGTCGGCTTCAACGAGAAGCTGCAGATCCTTGCCATCGATCTTGTCGTAGCAGTGATGCAGAACGATCATCTTGGTGATGCGCGGCAGATCTTCTTCCGCGTAGCCACAAGCCGTCAGAAATTTTCGCGCCAACGCAGGTGCTTCCTTGCGCTGATTCGCGGGGCAGCCGTCATCGTACTTTTCCTTGCAAAATTTGATCGCGATATCGTGCAAAATCGCCGCCGCGCGCAGATTTTCCTGCTCGTGGGTGGGAAGATTTTCCAACTCACCCAGCATTTTCGCAAGACCGTATACCTTTAAAATGTGCTGTGTGCGGCGCAGGTGCCCGTTCTCATACAGGAGCGCGTCATATAAAAGCTTCGCTTCGTTCGGCATGCAATCCCCTCCGTTTCAAGGTCATCATACCATGGCTTTGACATTTGTGCAAGAGTCCGCTATACTAAATTAAAACGCGACAGATCACGGAGAACCTACATGCTCACCTATTCTTTCTCAAAAATCGGCTCCGAAAGCCTTTATATGTACCTGTATAAGTGCATCCGTGAGGACATTCTGACGGGCAAGATCACGCCCGGCACAAAATTGCCCTCTAAGCGCAGCTTTGCGGAAAACCTCGGCGTCAGCGTCATCACAGTCGAAAACGCCTATGCGCAGCTTGTCTCGGAGGGGTACGTCTACGCCTTGCCGAAAAAAGGCTTCTTCGCCGCCAATCTGGAAAAAAGCACCGCGCCGCAGAAAAAAGAGAGTCCCCGGACACAAATGCCCGTACCGCCGAAATATTTTGCGGATTTTTCCAGCAGCCGCACCGACCCGCAGAATTTTCCGTTTGCCACATGGGCGAAGCTCATGCGCGAGATCATCTCGGAAAAAAGCGCCGAGCTTATGGTAAACGCCCCATGCGGCGGCGTATTCGAGCTAAGGTGCGCCATCGCCGAGCACCTTAGGGAGTTTCGCGGCATCGATGCCGACCCGAACTGCATCGTCGTCGGCGCCGGAACGGAGTACCTCTACGGGCTTCTCATCCAACTTTTGGGGTTCGATAAGGTCTACGCGCTCGAAGATCCCGGCTACCGCAAAATTGCGCAGGTGTACGAGAGCTACGGTGTGCAGTACCGTTTCACGCCGATGGATAAAGAGGGGATAGACCCCAAAGCGCTCGAAAAAAGCGGCGCGGATATTCTGCACATTTCGCCGTCGCACCACTTCCCGACGGGCATCGTCACGCCCATCGCACGGCGTTACACGCTTCTCGATTGGGCTGCGCAGAGCGAAAACCGTTACATCATCGAGGACGATTACGATTCCGAGTTCCGCCTTACCGGCAAGCCTATCCCGGCGCTGCAAAGCATCGATTCCGCCGACCGCGTCATTTACATGAATACGTTTTCAAAAAGCCTTGCCAGCACCATCCGCATCAGCTACATGGTACTGCCCACAGCGCTCGCCGAAGCATTTTACAAAAATCTTGGGTTCTACGCGTGCACGGTCTCGAACCTAGAGCAGTACACGCTCGCAAAATTCATTTCCGAGGGCTATTTTGAAAAGCACATCAACCGCATGCGCATCCGTTATAAGCAAAAAAAGGACCTCATCTTAAAAGAGATGAAGCGCTGCGGTTTGTTAAAGCTTGCAAAAATCGATGCCGAAGACGCCGGCCTGCATTTTCTTCTGCGTGTCTGCGGACCTGTGCCCGCCGAAAAGATCACCCGCCGCGCGGCGGAAAACGGCGTGCGCGTCACCGGACTTTCGGCGTATTACCATACAGCGCCCGTAAACCCGCAGACCGCATTCGTTATCAGCTACTCCGAGGTTCCCGACGCCCGCATTCCCGAAGCCGTCAACCGCTTAGCTAAAGCCGTTACGGCTGCGGTGATGGGGGAGAGATGATAAAACCCCGCCGCCCGCAAAGATAAGATTTTGTCTTTATGGCGGTGGGGTTAGTGACATATTTCGCTTTGCAGAATATGAAATGAGTGCTGCCGTATTTGTGAAGTTTTCCGCGTATACAGAAAGTGAAAGGAACTTCGCTCTTAACGCGCGCAGCACAGCTCACTGCGAAGAAATTTCACGATAACCGAAGGTTGTTATTTTACTCGCCGTAAGGCGAATTTCGTTGAAAAAAGACCATTGTCATTTGACAATGGTCTTTTTGGTGCAGGTAACAGGACTTGAACCTGCATGAACTTGCATTCATATGGACCTGAACCATACGCGTCTGCCAATTCCGCCATACCTGCAT
>OLOI01003280.1_pt1 | contig 9997 bp, 9 predicted proteins | sample 1672131 | NCBI WGS metagenome assembly OLOI01 (sample SAMEA3136651, study PRJEB25190) | human gut metagenome | reverse complement strand
AATCTATGTACAGTTAAGAAATCAGATCATTATGGGAATCGCATGTGAAGAATTTGCTGATGGAGAATCACTTCCATCTGTCCGTCAGTTAGCACAGGTGCTTGGAGTGAACATGCACACGGTGAACAAAGCCTATGCGATCTTAAGAGAAGAAGGATACCTGAAACTAGACCGAAGAAAAGGTGCAGTCATAAGTGTTGAAACTTTGGAAAAACAGCAGGAATTAGCAAGCATTCAGGAGAATTTAAGGATGTTAGTTGCAGAAGCTGTCTGTAAAGGAGTTACAGAAGACGAGATGAACCGGTTGATTCATGATATGTACCAGAAATTAGACAGAAAGTAATAACAGGAGGAATTATGAACCGATTACCATTTACAAAATATGCCTCCAAAGCATTGAATGAAGGACGAGAGATTGCTGGATATCTTGGATTTAAAGATGTCAGCAGTATTTTTGTTCTGCTAGGACTTTATGGGGCAGACGGATCTCTTGCAAGTGAAGTGCTCAAGATGCACGGAGTGACAAGAGAATTAATAGAAGAAGCGATCAAAGAGAAGTCAAAGATGCCAAAAGACCGAAGAAGAACGGTAATGGATACTCCGAAGACAGAATACCTGTTAGAAATTGCAGGAGAACTTGCAATGAAATACGGGTGTGAAGCGATCGGATCAGAACATATCTTGATGGCGATGATCAAAGATGGAGATAATGAAGCATTCCGTTTTCTGGAAGATCATAAGATTTCATCCGAAGGAATCTATACAGATATTTTAGTTACTGCAGGAATTGATTTCAGAAGTGCGAAGAATGAATATAATGAAGCAATCTCTGATGGTGGTGATATGGAAGATGGAGCAGGAGAATATATGCTGCTTCAGTATAGTACAGATCTGACAGAGAAAGCAATGCTTGGGAAGCTTGATCCGATGATCGGACGTGAAAGTGAGATGGAACGTCTGATGCAGATCCTTTGCAGAAGGACAAAGAATAATCCATGTCTGATCGGTGATCCAGGGGTTGGTAAAACAGCGATCGTTGAAGGCCTTGCACAAAGGATCGCCGAAGGCAATATGCCAAGAATTCTTAAGAATAAGAGGATTTTGTCCTTAGACCTTACGAAAGTGATCGCTGGAACGAAATTCCGTGGAGAATTTGAAGAACGAATGAAACGTATCGTAACCGAAGCAACACAGGATGATTCTATTATTTTGTTTATCGATGAGATTCATACGATCATTGGAGCTGGAGGTTCTGAGGGAGCTATGGATGCATCTAATATCTTAAAACCAGCATTGGCAAGAGGAGATTTTCAGCTGATCGGTGCGACAACGAGTGAAGAATATACAAAATATTTTGAAAAAGATGCAGCATTAGTTCGAAGATTCCAACCAGTCAGAGTGAAAGAACCAACCGTAGAAGAAACGATCACGATCTTAAAAGGGATCAAACATCGTTTTGAAGATTATCATAGGATCCTGGTATCAGAAGATGTGGCAGAGGCAATTGCCTCTCTTTCTGATCGATATATCAGTGATCGTTTTCTGCCAGATAAAGCCATTGATCTGTTAGATGAAGCCTGTGCAAGGAAACGAATGGAACAGCTTGGAAGTCATGCAGGTTTCAAGAAAGAACGCAAGGAGATCAGGGAGATTATAGAGAAGATCGAAGCAGCGCTTTCTGATGGGGATATTACAGAAGCAAGAGAACTTAAGAAAGAGAAGAACAAACTTGAGAAATCTCTGGAACGTAAGATGAAGAGAAATCAGAAGAAGCAAAATGAGATTCCGAAATTGACAACAGAGGATGCCGCAGAAGTCGTTTCTTTATGGACACAGATTCCAGTAACACAGCTTACAAAGGGAGATATGGAACGATTAAGACATTTAGAGAAAGAACTTCACAAACATGTGATCGGGCAAGATGAAGCGGTCAATGCAGTTGCCAAAGCTGTGAAGAGAAGCAGAGTTGGTCTTAAGAGTCCAAACCGTCCGATCGGATCATTCTTATTTTTAGGGCCAACAGGAGTTGGTAAGACAGAGCTGTCAAAGACATTAGCAAAAGCTTTATTTGGAAGAGAAGAAGATCTGATCCGTGTGGATATGTCTGAATATATGGAGAAGCACAGTGTATCAAAGATCATCGGATCTCCTCCAGGATATGTTGGATTTGGAGAAGGCGGACAGCTGAGTGAACAGATTCGAAGACATCCTTACTCTGTCCTTCTTTTTGATGAGATCGAAAAAGCTCATCCTGATGTATTTAATATCCTGCTTCAGGTATTAGATGACGGACATATTACAGATTCCAATGGAAGAAAAGTCGACTTTAAGAATACTGTTATCATTATGACTTCCAATGCAGGTGCAAACCGTATCATTGCACCAAAACATTTAGGATTTTCTATGGATGATACAGATAAAGCCAAGACTCATGAACGTATGAAAAAGGGTGTTATGGAAGAAGTGAAACAGATCTTTCGCCCTGAGTTTTTAAATCGAATTGATGAGACGATCGTATTTGCCGTCCTTACAAAGGAAGAAGTTAAGAAGATCGCAAAATTGTTTACTGATGAATTGAGAGCCCGTTTATTAAGTGAACATCAGATTACATTAAAGATCACATCTGGTGCGATGGATCTGTTAGCAGATAAGGGATATGATGAGAATTATGGGGCAAGACCATTAAGAAGGATCATCCAGAATGAGATTGAAGATGTACTGGCAGATAAGATCTTAGAAGGAACCCTTACGAATGGACAGACGATGACGATTGGTAAAAAAGATAAAAAACTTACTTTTTCGGTAAAGGAAAACTAGTAAATAATACTGAAATATATTATAATATACATACGACGACCGAAACAGATATTAGGAGGAAAAGACAATGGCAGTGGTAACTGAATTATTCCGCAGCGAAGACAATGGAACACTTAGCTTTGGTGACTATACATTAGCACAGAAAGCGAAGAAAGGAGATATCCAGTTTGAAGGAGATATCTATAAGATCAAGACTTTCAAGACAATGACAAAACTGGACAAGAACGGACAGCTGATCTTTGAATCAGTTCCAGGTTCAGCAGTACATAACTTTGTTGCAACAACAGATGGAGTTGCATTTGAGATTGAATCTTCATCTGATGTCCAGGTTACTTTAGAAGTAGAAGCCGGACAGGAATATAAAGTTTTTATTGATAATACGAATGTAGGAATGATGAAAGCAAATCTTGGAGGAAAACTAACTCTGAGTGTTGAGTTAAGCGAGGGAACAGCAGCAGCTGTTCGTGTAAAGAAACAGTAGTAACATAAAGGAGCACCAATGGCAAAACAAAAGACAGTTTATTTTTGCAGCCAGTGTGGTCATGAGTCTTCCAAGTGGATGGGGCAGTGTCCTACCTGTAAGCAGTGGAATACTTTTACAGAAGAGAAAGTTACAGAAACGAAAAAAGGAGGGGCGAAGTCTTTAAAGACTTCTGCCTCTCCTATGAATATATCCGAGGTAACCGTAGAGAATGAAGAGAGGATTCCAACAGGGATTCATGAACTAGACCGTGTGTTAGGCGGCGGGATCGTCAAAGGTTCCCTATCGCTGGTCGGAGGAGATCCGGGAATTGGGAAATCCACGTTATTATTACAGGTATGCAGGAATCTTGCGAATAGCAAACGTAAGGTTTTGTATATTTCTGGGGAAGAATCTATGCATCAGATCAAGATGAGAGCAGAGAGGATCGGAACATTTGAAGAAGAGATGCTTCTGTATTGTGAGACAGATCTTGATGCGATCACGAATGCGATCTTAAAGACGAAACCAGAATTTGCGGTGATTGATTCGATTCAGACAATGTACAGCGAGGATCTTTCCTCGGCAGCAGGCAGTGTGTCTCAGGTAAGAGAAGTGACTGCAGCGATGATGAGAGTTGCGAAAGAGAATAATATCGCAGTTTTTATCGTAGGACATGTGACCAAAGAAGGAGTGGTTGCAGGACCAAGAACACTTGAGCATATGGTAGATACGGTCCTTTATTTTGAAGGGGAAAGAGAAGCGGCATACAGAATCTTAAGAGGTGTCAAAAACCGTTTTGGATCCACGAACGAGATCGGTGTGTTTGAGATGTGTAACAATGGACTTGTAGAAGTGGAGAATCCGTCAAAGACGATGCTTAATGGAAGACCCCTTGATGCGTCAGGATCCGTTGTTGTATGTTCCATGGAAGGGACCAGACCGATCCTGATCGAGATTCAGGCATTGGTATCACCAACAAGCTTTCAGATGCCGAGAAGAACAGCAGTTGGAATTGATTATAACAGGGTGAATCTTTTGATGGCAGTGCTTGAGAAGAGAGTTGGACTGCAGCTTGGCGGCTGTGATGCGTATGTGAATCTGGCTGGAGGTATGAAACTTGGCGAACCAGCGATCGATCTTGGTATTATTATGGCAATTGCATCGAGTTATAAGAACCGGCCGATCTTAGAAGATACGATCATTTTTGGAGAAGTTGGTCTGGTAGGAGAAGTAAGAGCCGTATCAGGTGGAGAAGCAAGGATCAAAGAAGCACAGAAACTAGGATTTAAACGATGCATTCTGCCTCAGGCGAATGTAGATCAGATCAAGGTCCAGACAGACATGAGACTTGTAGGAGTTTCAAATGTCATGGAGGCATTAGATCTTATATAGAAGGATTATCTGTATTTCACAATGATACAGAAATTATATGATTGCAAGTGTATAGAAGATACATTATAATCAGAATAGAAAAAACTATATGGAGGAAGACATGGAAGAAACGATTTCTAAGAATTTTATCGAACAGATCATAGAAAAAGATATAGAAGAAGGGCATTGCAAGAAGGTAGTTACAAGATTTCCACCAGAACCAAATGGATATCTTCATATCGGACACGCAAAATCTATCTTATTAAACTATGGACTGGCTCAGGAATATGGCGGAGATTTCCATTTCCGTTTTGATGATACAAACCCAACAAAAGAGAAGGAAGAATATGTAAATTCTATTAAAGAGGACGTAGAATGGTTAGGAGCAGATTATCACGAACATATCTATTATGCTTCCAACTACTTTGACAAGATGTATGAATGTGCAGAATTCCTGATCAAGAAGGGAAAAGCATATGTCTGTGATCTGAATGCTGAACAGATCAGAGAATACAGAGGAACTTTAACAGAACCTGGAAAGAACAGTCCATACCGTGACCGTACACCAGAAGAGAACTTACAGTTATTCCGCGAGATGAAGGAAGGAAAATACCCAGATGGAAGCAAAGTTCTTCGTGCCAAGATCGATATGACATCTGGAAATATCAACATGAGGGATCCAATTCTTTATCGTATCGCAAGAATGGAACATCACAATACAGGAAACAAATGGTGTATTTATCCAATGTACGATTTTGCTCATCCATTAGAGGATGCATTTGAAGGGGTAACACACTCTATCTGTACACTGGAATTTGAAGATCACAGACCACTGTATGACTGGGTTGTTAACGAATGCGAATTTGAGAATCCACCAAAACAGATCGAATTTGCGAAGTTATATCTGACAAATGTTGTTACAGGAAAACGTTATATCAAGAAACTGGTAGAAGATGGAATCGTAGATGGATGGGATGATCCACGTCTGGTATCATTATCAGCACTTAGAAGAAGAGGGTATACACCAGAATCCATCAAGAAGTTTATGGAACTTGTCGGAGTTGCAAAGAGTCACAGCTCTGTAGATTCAGCGATGCTTGAATACTGCATCCGTGATGATCTGAAATTAAAACGTCCACGTATGGCAGCGATCTTAGATCCGATCAAGCTGGTGATCACAAACTATCCAGAAGGAGAAGGGGAACTCGTTGACGTTCCAAATAATCAGGAAAACGAAGAGATGGGAACAAGACAGGTACCATTTTCAAGAGAATTATATATCGAACGAGAAGATTTCAAGATTGAAAAGCCTAAGAAATACCGTCGTTTATATGTAGGTAATGAAGTGCGTCTGATGAATGCATATTTTGTGACATGTACAGGATATGATGTAGATGAGGACGGCAATGTAACCTGTGTATATGCAACATATGATCCAGAATCCAGAGGAGGAAACAGTCCAGATGGAAGAAAGGTTCGCGGAACGATCCATTGGGTATCTGTACCAACTGCGAAAAAAGCAGAAATTCGTCTGTATGAAAACATTGTAGATGAAGAAAAAGGTGTATATAATGAAGATGGAAGTATCAATGTGAATCCAAATTCACTGACTGTGATCAAGGAAGCATATGTAGAGCCTGAGTTAGAGAAATATGATAAGGAAGACAGTTTCCAGTTTATGAGAACAGGATATTTCTGTTTAGATTCCAAAGATTCTACAAAAGAACACATGGTATTTAATAGAATTGTAAGTTTAAAGAGTTCTTACAAACCAAATTAATCAAATTTGCCGTAACAGGCAAGATGTGATGAGAGAGAAGAGAGGAAAATTGATGAAGGTAATCGTGGTATCTCATGGAAGTTATGCAAGAGGACTTGTGGATACAGCACAGATGATCGCAGGGGAACAGGAAGACCTTGAGGCATTTGGGCTTGAACCAGAAGAATCAGTGGATACTTTGAGAGAGAAGATCAGAGAGAGTATTGAACAGACATCAGAAGGAGAAGAAGTCCTTATATTAACAGATCTGTTTTATGGAAGTCCGTTTAATACGGTAATTTCTTTAATGTCAGAATACGATCTCTACCACGTAACTGGAATCAATCTTCCGTTGATGATGGAAGTAGTTATGGGACGTTACGCGGGAAAGAGCGCACAAGAGGTGTGCAAAGATCTTCTTAAGGCAGCGCCAGAGACAGTGAAAGATGTGCGTGAATTATATAAGGAGGTAGAAGAATGAAAAACATTGTATTAGCGAGAGTTGATGACAGGCTCATACATACGGAGATTTTGACATTATGGGTGCCGGAAGTCAGAGCGAACAGGATCATTATTGTAGATGATGTTGTGGCGAAGGATAAATTCCGAAGCAAAGTGATCAAAGAGATGGCGCCCCAAGGCCTTATAATTCATGTATATGGGATCGATCGTGCAACGGAGAAATTAAAAGAAGCCCCATCCTTTGATGGAGAGCGGGTGATCGTAATTGCAGAATCCCCACTGGTATTTGAAGAATTGATCAAACGAGGAATCAAGATCAATCAGCTTAATATCGGAGGTATGGGAATTCGTGGAGAACGTAAAGCAGTTGCAAGAAGAGTTGCGTGTGATACCATGGAGATGGAAGCTATTCATGAACTGATCAAAAAACATGTACATGTATATTTCCAGACAGTTCCAACAAGAAGTTCAGAAGAAGCAAAAAAATACATCAAAGAATAAGTAAAATACCAAAGAATGCAATCTCAGTTTATGGATTTTTTATAAAAAGGGGGTTGCATTTTTTTTGTCTGGTGTTATACTAAAGAACATAGAGTTAGCACTCGATATAAGCGAGTGCTAACAAAAGATAAAAAGAACAATAATTCTAATATATTTAGGAGGTAATATCATTATGAAGTTAACACCATTAGGAGATAGAGTTGTATTAAAACAGCTGGAAGCAGAAACAACAACTAAGTCAGGAATCGTCCTTACAACAGCAACACAGGAAAAACCACAGGAAGCAGAAGTTGTTGCAGTTGGACCTGGAACAGAAGATGTGAAGATGGAAGTTTCTGTAGGACAGAAAGTTATTTATTCTAAATATGCAGGAACAGAAGTAAAATTAGAAGATGAAGAATATATCATCGTAAAACAGAATGATATTTTAGCAGTTGTAGAATAGTTTTATTATAATACACAATTATTTAATTTCATTAAAAAATTTAGTCGGAGGTAATGAAGATCATGGCAAAAGAGATTAAATACGGAATTGAAGCAAGAAAAGCACTGGAAGCAGGAGTTAACCAGTTAGCAGATACAGTAAGAGTTACAATCGGACCAAAAGGACGCAATGTTGTATTAGACAAATCTTTTGGTGCACCACTGATCACAAATGACGGTGTAACGATTGCAAAAGAAATCGAATTAGAAGATCCATTTGAGAATATGGGAGCTCAGATCATCAAAGAAGTTGCATCTAAAACAAATGATGTAGCAGGAGATGGAACAACAACAGCAACAGTTTTAGCACAAAGCATGATCAAAGAAGGTGTCAAAAATGTAGCTGCTGGTGGAGATCCAATGGCAATAAAAAGAGGTATTTCTAAAACAGTTGATAAAGCTGTAGATGAACTTAAAAAAGTAAGCTCAAAAGTTGCTGGAAAAGAAGATATAGCAAGAGTTGCAAGCATATCTGCAAATGATAGAGAAATTGGTGAATTAATTTCAGAAGCTATGGAAAAAGTTACAAAAGATGGTGTTATAACAATAGAAGAATCTAAAACATCAAATACAGAGCTTAACATTGTAGAAGGAATGGAATTCGACAAAGGATATGTTTCTCCATACATGGTAACAGATACAGAGAAGATGGAGGCTGTTGTTGACAACCCATATATATTAATAACAGATAAAAAAATAAGCAATATTCAAGAAATATTACCATTACTAGAAACATTAATGCAACAATCTGGAAAACTAGTAATAATCTGTGATGATATAGAGCAAGAAGCATTGTCAACATTAATCTTAAACAAATTAAGAGGTGTAATAAATGTTTTAGCTGTTAAAGCTCCTGGATATGGAGACAAGAGAAAAGCTATGTTACAAGACATTGCAACATTAACAGGAGGAGAAGTTATAACATCAGATTTAGGGCTAGAATTAAAAGACACAACAGTTGCTCAATTAGGTAGAGCAAAACAAATAAAAGCAGACAAAGAGCGTACAATTATAGTTGATGGAAGCGGAGATAAGAACGCAATAGCAGAAAGAGTTGCACAATTGAGAGCACAAATTGAAGAAGAAAAGAGTTCTTATGAAAAAGAACAATTACAAGAACGTTTAGCAAAACTTGCTGGAGGAGTTGCTGTAATTGGTGTTGGTGCTGCAACAGAAGTTGAAATGAAAGACAAAAAATTAAGAATAGAAGATGCTTTATCTGCAACAAGAGCAGCAGTTGAAGAAGGAATTGTAGCAGGTGGTGGAACTGCCTTAATAAATGTTATTCCAGCAGTTGAAAAAGCAGTTGATAGTATGCCAGAAAGTGAAAAATTAGGAGCAAAAATTGTTCTAAAAGCATTAGAAGAACCACTTAAACAAATAGCTAGAAATGCAGGTTTAGAGCCAGCAGTTATTCTAGAAAAAGTAAAAGCTTCACCAGCTGGAGTTGGATTCGATGCTGGAAAAGAAGAATATGTAGACATGAAGAAAGCCGGAATTGTAGACCCTACAAAAGTTTCAAGAAGTGCACTTCAAAATGCTGCATCAGTAGCTTCAATGATATTAACAACAGAAAGCATAGTAACAGACAAGAAAGAACCAAAAGCTTGTGGATGTGGAGACCATAATGATGGTGCTGGAGACATGGGTGGAATGTATTAGAAGTGAAATTGCATAAATTCAGTTAAATAGAATATTTTATAAAATTTAAATGAAATATTTAAAAATGTAGAAGAATCTAAAAGAATATTAGTTGAGGGATTAATAGAGGAAACAGCTTACATTAAATCTGAGTTAAGTGAGATGAGAGAAATTTTATCTAAGACAGGAATGTTAAAAGTACATCCAAGTAAACCAGAACTTCAAAAGCAATTGCCAATAGCAAATGAATATAGAAGAACAGCAAATATATATTCACTTAATTTAAAGGCGCTAAATTCAATCCTATCAAAAAATTCCGTTGAAGAAGATGATGCATTTGATAAATGGGTTAAAGAAAAAACTAAAGGTAACTAGATGAATGTAGTAGATTTAGAGAATAATTTAATAAATGGTCAGTACTCTTATTTACTGGAGTACTATAACAAATCATTAACAGGAGAAATTATTCTTGGAAATGAATTAAAAACTTGTTTATCTAA
>OLOI01003277.1_pt1 | contig 10003 bp, 8 predicted proteins | sample 1672131 | NCBI WGS metagenome assembly OLOI01 (sample SAMEA3136651, study PRJEB25190) | human gut metagenome | reverse complement strand
ATATTAAATTCCTCCTATAAAAAAGTTATACGGTATCCATTGTAATTATGGACAAAAGTACATATTTTATGCTACAATGGTGAAAGCAAAACTTGTTTGCCCTTCTTCAATAATATTATTGGTAAAATTAAGCTTTGTCAATATCTATTTTAAAATTTTATAAAAATTTTCTTAATTTTGCATAAATAATTTGCTTTTAACTTAAATTTGCATAGCAAAGTTACAAAAAACGACATATTATATGTGGCGTATAAAATTTATCGGCTTGGAGGATTAACTTATGAGCACAAAAAAATTTGCGGTAATCGGTCACCCTATCGGACACACAATGTCACCTTTTATACATACACGGCTTTTTGCTCTTTCGGGAATTGACGCTGAATATACAAAGCTCGATATTGCACCTGAAAATCTTGCACAAGAGTATCAAAAAACGCTTTTAAAGCTTGACGGATACAACATTACTATTCCTCACAAGCAGAATATTATTCCGCTTATTGATGAGATTGACAGCAAGGCAAAAATGTATGGCAGTGTAAACACGGTTGCAAATTGTGACGGCATTGCAAAGGGCTACACAACCGATCCGGACGGATTTTTAAAGGCTCTTGATGCGTCGGGCATTGTGCTTTCGGGCAGAGTTGTAATTTTAGGCTGCGGTGGTGTTGCACGCACAATGGCATATGAGGTTGCTCTTAAGAATTTACCTGTTTTGTTTGCAGTGCGTATTGAAGATGTTAAGATTGCCGAAAGTCTTTGTGAAGAGATAAAAAATACAATTAGCGGTGCAAAGGCTGACTACTGCACAATTCCTCAGCTTGAGGGTGACATTGACGTGCTTGTAAATGCAACTCCTATCGGAATGTTCCCGAGGGTTGATGCTCAGCCTGTAAGTGATGAAATAATCAATAAATCAGCTAATGTTTTTGATGCAGTTTACAATCCGCTTGAAACTGTGCTTATCAAGAAAGCTAAGGCTAACGGTGCTAATGCCGTGGGCGGAATGTCAATGCTTGTGTGGCAGGCTGTTGTTTCTCACGAGCATTGGGACGGTTCAACTTATGCAGTTGAGGATATTAACAAGTTGTGTCTTGATTCAGCAAATGAACTTATGAGCAAGTAATTTACGGAGTGATAGAATGAACAACATAGTTTTATGCGGATTTATGGGCTGCGGAAAGTCAACAGTCGGCAAAAATCTTGCACGCAAGAGCGGCAGAAAATTTGTTGATATGGATACATACATAGAAGAAAAAGCAGGAATGACCGTATCAGAGATTTTTGAAAAACACGGAGAAAACGGCTTTCGTGATATGGAGCACAACGCTTGCCTTGAGCTTGCCGAAATGAATGAACTTGTTATTGCGTCGGGCGGCGGAGCATTTACTTTTGAGAGAAATGTAAATGCTTTTAAGAATAAGGATATAATTGTTTTTCTTGATGTGCCGCTTGAAGTTATTAAAAACAGGCTTAAAAATGACAAAACCCGTCCGCTTTTACAGCGACCGGACAGGGATAAGGCGATGAAGGAGCTTTTTGACAAGCGTTATCCGATATATAAAAAAGCCGCGGATATTGTTGTTGCAGGACAACACACACCTCTTAAAACAGCGTATCAGGTTATGGATATTGTTGAAAGCCGTAAAAAATAAAGTATTATATATAACCTTAAGCTATTGAATGTAAAACTTTAAGGTGGTAAAATATAGAAATATATTATTTGCTATTAGTTTTTGAAAGGATGGTACAGAATGATTATAGTATTAAAACCGTCGACAACAGAGGAACAGTTAAATAAATTTACCAATATGCTAAAAAATGACTATCAGGTCAAGGTAAACAAGTGGGACGGTGTGCATTCAACAGTTCTCGGTCTTATCGGTGATACCACAAAGATAGATATTGAATACATTGACGCACAGGACATTGTTGAAAGTGTTAAGCGTGTTCAGGAGCCGTACAAAAAGGCTAACAGAAAATTCCACCCCGAAAACTCGATAATTAAGATTAATGACGAAATTTCTATCGGTGACGGCAGTCTGCACATTATGGCAGGTCCGTGCTCTGTTGAGAGTGAAGAGCAGATTGTCGGCATTGCAAAGGATGTCAAGGCGTCGGGCGCAACCCTTTTGAGGGGCGGTGCATTCAAGCCGAGAACCTCGCCGTATGCCTTTCAGGGCTTAAAGGCAGAGGGGCTTGATTTGCTCAAGGCTGCAAGAAAGGCAACAGGTTTGCCTATTGTTACCGAGATTATGCGTGCATCGCACATTGATATGTTTGAAAATGTTGACATAATTCAGGTCGGTGCAAGAAATATGCAGAATTTTGAGCTTTTAAAAGAGCTTGGCAAGACAAACAAGCCTATTCTTTTAAAGCGTGGTTTGTCGGCTACCATCGAAGAATGGCTGATGAGTGCCGAATATATTATGGCTGGCGGCAACAACAATGTTATCCTATGCGAAAGAGGAATCCGCACCTATGAAACATTTACGAGAAATACGCTTGATGTGTCGGCAATTCCTATTATAAAAAGACTTTCACATCTGCCTGTTGTTGTTGACCCAAGTCACGCATCCGGCAAGTCGTGGCTTGTTGAGCCTCTTGCAATGGCTGCTGTTGCGGCAGGTGCAGACGGACTTATTATAGAGGTTCACAACGACCCGCCGCACGCACTTTCAGACGGTGCACAGTCACTTACTCCGGAGCAGTTTGACGGTGTTGCAAAAAAAGTGTTTGCGCTTAAGGACGCTTTGAATAAGGTTCAGTAAAGTATAATATAATTAACAATTTACAATTAACAATGAACAATTAAGGGTCGAGCAGATAGGTTGTAATGAAGGAAAACAATTATTTCCCGACTGTATTTATAATTTAGCACCATATCGTAGGGACGGACAAGGTGCCCGGAGGGGTATAGTATGTCCCACTTTATAAAAATGCGATAATAATCGCATTTTTCGGGCGACTGATAGTCGCCCCTACGGGTGTTCATCTTAATTCAAACTACAATTTTATCGGAACTTTTTTCAAAATTTGTAGGGAAAATATGATGTTTACCATAAAACCGAAGTACATCTTCGGGTCGCAATGGTTACATTTTAATGCAAACTTATGAAGCGACTAAAAAATATGAACTCTACCATTAAACCGAAGTTTAAATTTCGGGACACTGCATTAATAAATTATATCGAACTTATATAGCGGATAGAAAAAACGGAGGACTTTGCAATGAATATTGCGGTAATCGGACTCGGAATAATCGGGGGCAGCTTCTGCAAAGCAATAAAAAAATATACAGACCACTATGTAATCGGTGTTAACCGCACACTGTCTACGGCTGAAAGGGCGCTTGAAGAGGGTGCGGTTGATGAAATAGGTTCGCCTCAGTCACTTGAAAAGGCTGACCTTGTAATTTTGTGTATGTATCCTCAGGCTGATGTAGAGTTTATTGAGCAGAACGGACAATACATAAAAAAGGGTGCAATTGTAACCGACGCCGCAGGAACAAAGCGTGCAATCTGTCCGCAGCTTGTTGAGCTTTCAAAAAAGTTCGGCTTTGTGTTTGTGGGAAGTCACCCGATGGCAGGTAAGGAGAAAAACGGCTTTGATGTGTCTGACGCTGATCTTTACAAAGGTGCAAGCTATATTGTTGTGCCCTGCGGTGCAGACCAAAAGTATGTTGACATTTTGTCTGACTTTGCACTGTCAATTGGGTTTGGCGGGGTAAAACTAAGCACTCCCGAAGAGCACGACAGAATGATTGCGTTTACTTCTCAGCTTCCGCACGTGCTTGCCTGTGCCTATGTGCTCAGTCCGAGCTGTCCTAATCATAAGGGGTTTTCGGCAGGCAGCTATCGTGATGTGTCAAGAGTTGCAAATATTAATTCAAAATTGTGGAGCGAGCTTTTCCTCGAAAACAAGGAACCGCTTGTTGAAGAGCTTGATATACTAATTGAGAATATAACAAAAATTTCAGATGCAATTAAGGCTGATAATATAGAAAAACTTAAAGACTTGCTCGAACAGGGGCACAAGGTGAAAACCGATTTGGGTGAATAATTTCTGGAAGAAAGGATGGGGTCGAAATGAAAACAGTTCATGTTGAAACGGGAATCCCATATGATATTTTTATAGAAAGAGGTATTCTTGACAGCTGCGGCAAATATGTAAAGCAGTTGTCAGATGCAAAAAGAGTTACTGTTATTTCGGACTCGAATGTTGCTGCACTTTATAAGTGGCGTGTTATGAACTCACTTTCGCAGGAGGGGTTTGAGGTTACTGCCCACGTGTTCCCTGCGGGTGAGGAATCGAAAAATTTACATACTATTGCCGAAATGTACAACACGCTTGCAAATTTCGGTATGACACGCAAGGATATTGTTGTGGCACTCGGAGGCGGTGTAACAGGTGATATGGCCGGTTTTGCGGCAGCAACATATCTGCGTGGTATTGACTTTGTGCAAATACCAACATCTCTGCTTGCACAGGTGGATTCATCCGTCGGCGGCAAAACAGGCGTTGATATTGCTCAGGGTAAAAATCTTGTGGGAGCTTTTCACCAGCCAAAGGCTGTACTCATTGACCCCGATACACTGAACACTTTGCCCGACCTTTATGTGCGTGACGGTATGGCAGAGGTTATAAAATACGGATGTATCAAGGATGCAGATTTCTTTGAAAATCTTGAGCAGACAAATGCTCTTGACCACATTGAAGATGTGATAGAGGTCTGCGTTTCAATAAAGCGTGATGTTGTCAGCCGTGATGAACGTGAATCAGGAGAGAGAATGCTCCTCAATTTCGGTCACACCCTCGGTCATTCCATAGAAAAACTTTACGATTTTAAGGGTATTTCGCACGGAATGGCAGTTGCAATAGGTATGGTTTTAATATCAAGGGCAGGCGAAAAGCAGGGCATTACACAAAGCGGTACAACCGACAGAATAATTGAACTTTGTAAAAAGTACGGCTTGCCGATATCTGATAAGGCAACTTTTGCAGAAATGGCGAACGCCGCACAGAGCGACAAAAAGACGGCGGGTACTTCGATTAATCTTGTTCTGCTCAACAAAATAGGCGACAGCTTCACCCAAAAGGTAGAGCTTAAAAAGCTTGAGGAGTTTATTACAGCATAATTCGTGTTAAAAAAGGAGATACATATGTCAACTGATAATGTGTTGTCAACTGACAAAAGCAGTAAACCGCACGTAAAGTACAAACCATTTACACCTTGCGGTACTGTAAATATTCCTCCGTCAAAAAGTGATGTGCACAGGGCGATAATATGTGCGGCTCTTGCAAAGGGCAGGTGCACGGTTGCTCCCGTTGCCTTGTCAAATGACATCAGGGCTACAATAGGTGTTATTGAAGCAATGGGCGCAAAAACGCATATTGAAAACGGCGTTCTTATAATTGACGGAACAGAAATTTTTGAAAAGGACAATCTTACTCTTGACTGCGGCGAAAGCGGCAGTGCGTTGAGATTTTTTATACCGGTTGTTGCGGCAGGCGGCATTAATGCGACCTTTGTAGGTCACGGACTTTTACCGCAGCGACCAATCGGCATTTTTACAGAGGCTTTGCCAAAGGCAGGCGTAAAATGTCAGACAGAGGGCGGTTTGCCTCTTACAATCAGCGGCAGACTGCAAAGCGGAAAATTTGAAATTCCCGGTAACGTAAGCTCGCAGTTTATTACGGGCCTTTTGCTTGCACTGCCAATGCTTGACGGCGACAGCGACATAGTGCTTTCATCGCCTATTGAGAGCGTTGGATATATAAATATGACGATTTACACAATGTCAAAATTCGGTGTTGAAATTGAAACCACTGACTATGGCTGGCACATAAAGGGAAATCAGAAATATATTCCTTGTGACTATAAAACAGACGGCGACTGGTCGCAGGCTGCATTCTTCCTTGTTGCAGGCGCAATCAGCGGCAGTGTTACGGTGAATGGAGTAAACAGGGATTCAGCACAGGGCGACAAAAAAATCGCTGAGCTTGTAGCACAGTTCGGCGCATACGTTGAGCAGACTGACACAAGCGTTACGGTAAGAGCACAAAAACTTCACGGAATAACCATTGATGCCTCGCAAATTCCCGATCTTGTTCCCGCACTTTCGGTGTGTGCAGCATTCGCAGAGGACAAAACCCGTATTATCAATGCCGAAAGACTTCGCATTAAAGAGTGCGACAGACTAAAGGCAACAGCCGATTTAATTAATGCGCTCGGCGGCAAGGTTACAGAGCTTTCGGACGGACTTGAAATTGAGGGCGTAAGCAGGCTTAAGTCAGGATTTGTGCAGGGGTGCAACGACCACAGAATTGTTATGTCGGCAGGTGTGTGCGCCGCAGGACTTGACGGCGAAATCGAATGTACCTACGCACTGAGTATAAACAAGAGTTATCCTGATTTTTATATAGATTATAACAGCATTGGAGGAAAGGCAGATGTCCTCGACATACGGTGATAAAATTAAAATTTCAGTATTCGGCGAAAGCCACGGCAACGGCATAGGCGTTGTGATTGACGGACTTCCGGCAGGAGTTAAGATTGATATAGACAAGGTGCTTGTTCAGATGGCAAGACGTGCTCCGGGCAAGGATAAAACGGCAACCCCAAGGCTTGAAAAAGATTTTCCGAATGTGCTTTCGGGTATGCTTGACAACACATTGACAGGTGCGCCGCTTTGTGCCGTGATAGAAAATACAAATACACGCAGCGGCGATTACAGCAATCTTTTAAGCTGTCCCCGTCCCGGGCATTCGGACTATGCCGCTTTTGTAAAGTACAACGCATCAAATGATATTCGTGGAGGCGGTCATTTTTCAGGCAGAATTACTGCTCCGATTGTTTTTGCTGGTGCAGTATGCAGGCAGATTCTCGAGCAGAAGGGCATAAAGATTGCCGCTCATATTGCAAGCATAGGCAATGTTACTGACGAATATTTTAATCCTGTTGAAATTGAAGATTCGTTGATTAAAAAGCTAAATTTATCTGCATTTGCGCTTATTGATGACAGTGCAGAACAGAAAATGCGTGATGAAGTTGAAAAGGCGAGAACAAGTCTTGACAGCGTCGGCGGCACTATTGAATGTGCAGTAACGGGCATTGAGGCAGGTATCGGCGACCCTATGTTTGACGGAGTTGAGGGCGTGATTGCCAAGGCTGTCTTCGGAGTGCCGGCAATCAAGGGCATTGAGTTTGGCAAAGGATTTGAACTTGCCAAACTGCGTGGTTCTCAGTCAAATGACCCGTTCAGATATAAAGACGGCAAGGTCGTGACCGAAACAAATAATATGGGCGGAATTTTAGGCGGAATTACAAACGGAATGCCTGTAGTATTCAGAGCCGCAGTCAAGCCTACTCCTTCGATTTCCCAAAAGCAAAAGACGGTTGATTTGCAGAAAAAGGAAAATGCGGAGCTTGAAATTCACGGCAGACATGACCCCTGCATTGTGCCGAGGGCAGTGCCTGTGATTGAAGCGGTTACTGCGATTGCAATCATAAATATGATGAACTAATATAAAGGATGTGTCGGAATGCGTGACCTGAGTGAAATCAGAGTTGAAATTGACAAGATAGATAATCAGATTATCGAGCTTTTTAAGCAGCGTATGGACTGCGCTAAGGATGTAGGTATATATAAGGTTTCAAAGGGTATTCCGGTGCTCAATCAGAGCCGTGAGAACGAAATCCTTAATGCAGTTGAGGAAAAGGGCGGAGAGTACGGAGCATATGCAAGACTTCTCTATTCAAATATAATGGAGCTATCCCGTGCACTTCAGCACAACATTGTCGGCAGCGGAAAGACTCTTAAAGATGTAATCAACAATGCGTCAGGAGAATTGCCTGTTGAAAACATCAAGGTTGGTTATCAGGGCATTAAGGGTGCAAACAGCCACGAAGCAACGCTCAAATTGTTTCCGGGTGTGCAGACAGCAAACTATAAAAGTTTTGGCGATGTTTTTGAAGCGGTTGACAGGGGAGAGATTACATACGGTGTGCTTCCTGTTGAAAATTCCACAGGCGGCTCTGTATCGGCTGTGTACGACCTTATTTTAAAGCACAGATTTTATATTGTTGGAGCACTTGATTTGCCAATTGACTACTGCCTTGGCGGAATAAAGCAGTCGGAGCTTTCCGACATTGAGATTGTTTGGACGCATCCTCAGACAATTTCGCAGTGCTCAGACTATATTGCAAACCACGGTTTTGATGCTATCCCTTGTTCAAACACAGCAGTTGCAGCAAGAGATGTAGTCAAAGAAAAGAGGCTTAACGTAGCGGCAATCTGTTCCTACAAGGCGGCAGAGGAGTACGGACTTAAGGTGCTTGACAATCATTTGCAGGATGACAGCTCTAATACAACCCGCTTTATTGTGATTTCCAAAAAGCTCTATATTCCTGAGGGTGCAAACAAAATCAGTCTTTGTTTTTCACTTCCGCACGTTACAGGCTCGCTCTATAGTCTTTTGTGCAGATTCAATTCTCTTGGACTTAACCTTACAAAGATTGAATCCCGTCCGAGAACTGACAAAAACTTTGAGTATCTGTTCTATCTTGACTTTTCAGGAAACGTACACAGCAACAATGTAATAGAGCTGATAAGTCAATTAAGCGAGGAAATGCCCGAGTTCAGCTTTCTTGGAAACTATTGTGAAATGTAGGCAATATTTTCAAAATATAAAAACCACCTTGCATATCACAATGGTAACGCAGGTGTTGATATAAAATTATATTTGTGTTAGTATAATATTGTAAAGGAACAGTTTTGACTGTTCAGTTTAGTAGTTCTATTAATTATTTAACCGCTTGTGTTGCAGCACAGGCGGTTATTTTCGTTTATTATAAAATATAATAAGGCGGTATTTCGCAATTATTCAGTAAGTGTCAAGTTGTTTTTTTGCACAATAATGATAAAAATATTTAAAAAAATTTATTTAATGATTGATTTTTGGTATATTTTGTTATATAATAATTACAACGAGTTAAACAAAAATATAATTTTTAGGAGGTTTCAACAATGAAAAAGAAAATTTTTAGTCTTTTTCTTGCGGTTGTAATTGTTGTTTCTATGGTAACAGTAGCAATGGTTAGTGTATCTGCAAGCATTGACGGAAACGGTCTTAACGGCAAATATAGTAATGAACCATATACTGCATCATCAGGTGATAATTACGATAAGGCAATCCACTTTGATGTAAACAGTGCAAAGTGGGGCAACAATATTAAGGCTGTTTACTGCCATATCTACAATTACAGTGGTACAGACGGTAAGGAATACACTCAGTGGCAAACAAAGGGCGAAAGGTGCGAATATGATAAGGAAACCGGTATCGCTTCCTATTATCTACAGACAGGTATTGACAAGGGTGCAGACGGTCTTAGCACTATTGACAGCTCTAACAAGTGGGTTATTATGTTCTCAGCTAACACAGGTGCAGAGACATATACGCTTCTCTTCAATTCTAACTGTTTTGGTGATACAGTTATCGCTGATCCTAATACAAAGTTTGAGCATACTATTGATCCCGAAAAGTTGTCAATCAAGATTAGCTATAAGAATAACACAAATCTTACAGCACCAAAGTGCATCACTTCAACAGGTAAGATTCAGGGAGAATCTTTTGCTGACGGTGTTACAAACGAAACTCTTCTCGGTGACTATATGGCAATGTATGCTGCAGAAGACTGGAGAGTAAATAAGGATATTATTTCAAAGCTTTCAAATGAACTTGGTGTTAAGCCATCTTCAGTTTTAGATTATGTTAAGGATAAAATCTATGATGATGATATTAACTATCCATATTCCCATAACAAAAAAGATGCTATTAAGAGGATTGAGAAGGTAATCATTGAAGTTGAAGGTGGAGAAGTAAGAGTAGATATACCTGCAATCACAAATCTTCAAAATACTGCTGACGGTATCAGAATCAGTTGGGAAGAGGTATCGGGTGCATACGGTTACAGACTTTACTACAAATATCCGGGTAAGGACTG
>OLOI01003266.1_pt1 | contig 10040 bp, 10 predicted proteins | sample 1672131 | NCBI WGS metagenome assembly OLOI01 (sample SAMEA3136651, study PRJEB25190) | human gut metagenome | reverse complement strand
AATGCCATTTTCTATACTTTGGTGGCAACTGCAAACCAGAACCATTTAAATATCTTTTTGATCACTTACCAAACCGCAAGGACGAAGGACTTGAGGCTTATTTACCATGGTCAAAAAAAGTCCAAACAGAATGCCATAAATAAAAACGGGGACATGAATTACCACTTTCGGTAGCTCATGCCCCTGATTTTTTCAATTCGTACTGTTATTGACTGCTTACGATTTAAGCTCTTCATAAGCAAAAAGATGGCGACGTTGAGAAAAAGCTTTTCTCGTGTCTCCATCTTTTTTATAATTCTTCGGCTTGTTTATACAGCTTCGAGATTACTTTTGGCGGTAAATTACTATTTTCAAGGAAGTTAAGCAACTCATCACGGTTAATTATTCCTGCTTGAATTCCACTTATAATCTCATTTGACAGTTTAAGATCTTCCAAATTAATTTCCATTTCAGCAACCAATTTAGCAATATCTTTGGTCATTAACAATTCATAATTAGACCATCCCCGGTTCCACGGGCGCCGGATATTTGTCGCAATTAATACTAACAGTTTAATCAATGGTTCATTAGTTTTATCCTGTTTAACACTAAGGCTGTGCTCCTCGTTTAAAAATGCAACAACCTTATTGATAGCCTCATTTACACTTGATAATTCAAGTCCATAAGCGCTCATTTTCAATTGATAAAGGGATAGGAAAGCAGCGCCTTTAACATCGTCCCCAGATAATCCATATTGGTTAGCAAGCAACTCTTCCAAATCTTGTTGATAGTTACTGATATTGGCAAATGGATTAAATTTATTGTCAATTAAGACTTCTTTTTCTGGAATATAGTATGGAAGGCCCTGTTGATGTTTATAAAACGAAGGAAGTCTATCTCCATCTTTAATAAGAAGTGGACTAAAGATAAAAATTTCAGGAGCAATATCAACATCCCTAAATTCTTCTCTAAAGTCAATAATAAAGTATTCCATCGTCATTTCATTGAATTTATTTTGGATGTATTGATCGAATCGTTCTTTATCAATTGATGGATTTTGGCCATGAATAATTTGGTAAGCCTGTTGTGCAGAAATAAGGCCATACAAAGCAACAAATGATTTGAGATATTCGTCAATCATTTTATCAGTTTGTGGATCGAATACTACTGGAAGTTTATCTGATTCACTAAATAATGAAGCAAGAAAATCTTCTATCGTTTGATCTTCCTCCTCATCTTCGTCAAAGTCGACCGGATCTTTTTGCGTGTATACGAGAATGTCATCGTATTCATTATCACTAATAATGTCTTTATCTTTTAAGTACTTTGCTAGTTTTTTCAACGAGGCCTTAATATTCGTTCGTTCTGTTTTGCCTACTCCGTGAAATTCCAGTTCATCAACACTAGTTTGAATATCAAGATTAAAAATAGTGCTCAAACGATAGGCGACCCATTCATTAAGATAAAATTGCAAGTTATCTCGATAGCGGCGAATAGTTTTAGTACTATAATTATGTTTAGCATCAGCAAGAAAGAGGTCTAAGAGTTGATTATTTGCGTCTTGGATTTGTTGGATTGCATTATCAACTCCATCGGCAGTAAGTTTTTCTCCATCTACCTGACTTAATCTTCTTAACTTATTAGTAATTTCTTTTAAGTACAGTTCTTCTAAATTTACGTGTTTAATGCTAAACGGTTGAGCCATTTCGATTATCCTAACCGTCTCGTCTTCACTAACATAAATCCTACCCTTTTGTTGTACCTTTTTAACCAATGATTTTGCTAAGTCTACTTCATTGACTAAGTTTTTGGCTTGTGGCTTTATGACATCTTGATAAAAATTAGTTATAGTTTTTATTTGTAAAGGGTGAATCGTTTTACCGATTTGCCAATCCCCACCTGTGGCTAAGTAATCTGCCAATGAGTCGGTAGGCAACCCTAATTCTTGCCAAATTATTGCTAGTTGTTTCTCAAAGCGTTCTTTAATCGTCTGTTTATTTTTAGCATTTACATCAAATAAGACAATTGCCATCGTAGTAGCATCATTTAAGAAAATCAAGTTCTTTTTACGTTTAGCAGTATAGTAAGTAGCATGCCATGAAAAAAGCGGATTAGCTAAGACCATTGCCATATGCTCTTTGCTTGTTGCTTGTTGATAAGTATTAAATAGCTTCTGCGCTTTCTTTTCGACGTTAATAAACACTTAGTTTCCCCCATCTCTTTCCGTAATCATTACATTTCCATCTTCTGGATTTCCATAGACTTCATAAGCACCATTCAATTTAATTTCCCGATAGTCTTGACCAGCATAGTTTCCCTTAATTGTATACTTTCCATCTGGTAAGATGCCAACAGGTTGGAAGAGCTCTGGTACCGGCTTTTTATCTGTGACGATAATCTCAAATTCGCCGTCTACTCCCCCGTTGCTAAATGTCAATTTTTGACTAGTATCATCATTAATAATGACAACTTCAGCTTTATCAGTAGTCTGACGTATTTCTTCTTCCATTCTAAATTCTCCTACCTTTTTTATTTATTACATTTTACAATTATCATTCCCATTTTGCCAATTATCTTTATTGATATTCATAAAGAATAATTTGCGGTATACTATTAATAGATAATTTATTGCATTAGGGGTGCCCATAGTGCTGGGCTGAGATATGCAGTGATGCATGGACTCTAGAACCTGTAAGTTAACGCTTGCGTAGGAAAATGCACCGGACTTTAATACTCAAAGTAGGTGTATCTCCTACCTTGAGTATTTTTTATTTAAGGAGCTAATTTTATGGTACAACGTCAAATTAACTGGTCACTGATCGATCGAGTTCGTACTAAAAACCCGATTGTCCTTAATCTCGCCAATTTAGTAACAATTGATAAGGTTGCCGATGCCGTTAGTGCTGTCGGAGCGTCGCCGATCATGTCTGTTGAGCCCACTGAAGCAGATGAAATGGTGACGCTGGCCGATGCCCTTTCTATCAATCTTGGAACAATCAATAAGCATCAGGCGACACAAATTAAGACGGTTTTGCGAGCTGCCACGCCACTCAAACCCCTCGTTTTAGATCCGGTAGCGGTAAGTGCGATTCCATCCCGCTTAGAGTTTGCCCACTTATTGCTAAATGATTTTCATTTTGATGTTATTCGTGGTAACGCCAGTGAAATTGCTGCTTTAGTAGAAGCTGACAATACTAGTCATGGAATCGACGCTGGTAAAGTTCCTAATCAGGTTCAAATTGCCAAAACGTGTGCTCGACGTTACCATTCAATTGTAGTCTTGACTGGTGAAACTGACATAATAACTGATGGGCAAGTCATCTATGAAAATCCCTTTTCTGCCGAGATGTTAACGATGAATGTGGGTAGTGGCGACATGCTTTCTAGTATCATCGCTGCATTTCTAGGGATCACTTCTAATACTTGGGATGCTTGTATTGTTGCAACGGTTTTGGTATCTGCTGCTGGAGTATTAGCTAACCGTTATTCAGTCGGACTCGGTTCGTGGCAAGTACAGTTTTTTGACCAGCTTTCGATTATGGATACGAAAGCATTACTAGAATTCTTTGAGGAAAGCGAGGAAGATTACCTTGATTAATGATTATCCCCAGGCTCTAACAATTGCTGGAACTGATAGTAGCGGTGGTGCTGGTATTCCAGCAGATGTAAAGACGATGCAAATGCGCGGCGTATACTCAGCAATGGTAGTCGTAGCAGTCACTGCGCAAAATACATTAGGAGTGCAAGATGCCCTGCCAATGCCTGAAAAATTAATTGATGAGCAATTTGCTTCAATTGCTGATGATTTGAAAATCAGGGCTTGTAAAACGGGGATGCTGGCTGACCCTATCCGCGTAAGAGCAGTTGTCCGAAATTTAAAGAAATATGATTTAGGACCGCTTATTGTCGATCCGGTCATGGTAGCAAAAGGGGGCACAAAGTTACTTAGTGATGATGCAATTTCAATTGTAAGGGATGAACTTATCCCCCTCGCCTCTCTGGTTACGCCAAACATTCCAGAAGCTTGTGAGTTGACGGGAATTGCAATAAGGGATAAAAATGATATTAAAAAGGCTGCCCGCGAATTACAAGAGCGCGGAGCAAAAAATATTCTCATAAAAGGTGGCCATGCAGAATCTTCAGACAAGGCTGATGATTATATTTTATTTGAAGATGGTAATGATATGTGGTTAACTGCGCCTCGTGTTAATACTAAAAATACTCATGGGACTGGTGATACAATTTCTGCATGTATTACTGCGGAAATTGCTAAGGGTCACTCCATGGAACAGGCAATTATGATTGGGAAGACATATGTCGAAAAGACGATTAGTAAGGGTATTAATGTTGGTCATGGGCATGGGCCACTTAATCACTGGGTTAAAATTGAAGGAGACGATCTAAAATGATATTTGATCCAAAAATGTTACAAGTATACTTAGTTGGTGGAACACAAGATGTTCATAATGACGTTGTTAAATTTCTCGAAAAAGTGGAGCTAGCAATGAAGAGTGGTATCACCGCCTTCCAATATCGAGAAAAAGGAAACTCGAAGTTACGGCCTAATGAACGAGTAGACTTAGGACTAGAATTACGGACCTTATGTACGCACTATGGAATTCCATTGATTGTTGATGACGACTATGAATTGGCCCAGCAAATTAACGCTGATGGGGTTCACGTTGGGCAAAATGATACTAAGATTGAACAGGTATCTGTCGCCGTAGGTCATCAGATGTTCATTGGCTACTCCTGTAATACACCAGAACAAGTTGAACGTGCTAATACAATGGACTTTATTGATTATATCGGTTGTGGTCCTGTTTTCCCTACAAAATCAAAGTCTGACGCCGATACTGCTATTGGGATCAATCGTCTTGAACGTTTAAACATGATCAGTGAGCGTCCTGTAGTTGCAATTGGGGGTATCGATGAAGAAAATATGAAAGTTGTTCACGACACTGGAGTTGCAGGTCTAGCTGTTATTTCCTTAGTCTTTGATAGCAAGGATCTTGTAGCAACTGTAAAGAAAATGAAGAATTTGTATAAATAAAATAGCAAGGTTGAAAGTTGAAGGGATTTCTCTTTCAGCCTTGCCATTTTATTAGGTAATATTTTTTACTAAAGATTATTTTGTCCTTGCTTTTGCTTCCTGCATCCATTTTGAAATTCCAATTGAAATTGCGACTCCAATCCCCAGGGGAAGAAAAGCTGTAAAGTTAAGGTGACAAACTTCAAATAACATAAATAATGCCATTAACGGTGCTTGTTGTGATGCTGCTAAAAATAATGAGGCCCCGATAACTGCACACTGCGTTAAAGTCACAATCGGGAAAAAGTGCATATAAGGAATACCGAGAAATACTCCAATAACTGCTCCAGCGGCAATCGATGGCGTCAGTGTTCCTCCATAGCCCCCACATTTGATTGTAAATAGGGTAACCACTACTTTAGCAACGAGGCCAAACAAGAGCGCTCCTAGGACCTGGGAATTGACAGTGGTCGTATTCATAGCTAATTGAGCAAGTCCCCGCCCGTTCCCCATAATCTGCGGATAAAAGGCTGCAATTGCTCCTGCTGAGAATGATAAAAGTGGTAATTGCCAGAAAATATTTTTACCCGTTGCCCGTTTACTAGAAGCTGCTTTAACTCCTTGTTTAAACCAGGTTCCGGTTACTCCAAGGATTAAGCCTAATACAATTGCTAATGGAACGGATAGCAAAGAGAAATCACGGCTTCCGACAATATAATATGGTTCGAATCCTTTTAAAATTGAACCAATCATCGTTGCAATTACTGACATGATTAAGCTAACGGAAACTGAACGAGTATTAATGCGCCGGTATAAAATTTCTAAACAGAAAACAGTTCCTGTAATAGGTGCAATATAGACCCCCGCGAAGCCAGCTCCAGCAGCAGCGGCGATTAATAAACGTTTATCTTCATCATTGATGTGCAACCATCGATAAGAATCAAGCACTCGGGACCATTTCTGAGCGATAGCCGCCCCTGCTTCTCGTGGGGCTAATTCACGACCGATCGAGTTCCCAGTCCCTACAAAAAAGATCTGGGTAACTACGTGAATAAATGTTTTTCTTAACGGCATTTCTTTACCATTTAGGGCATTTTTAATGCTAACTGGATGATAATGGCGCTGAAGAAAGTACCAAATAATGGTAGCGATTATCCCCCCTATTAGCACCGAGACAAATCGATGAATAGGAAAAATATTAATATTAACCGGAATCTTATTTGTCTCGTTAAAATTTAAAAAATAATGCTCTGTTAAATCTAGAATAGCGCTAAGGATCAATGAGCTAAACCCAACGACTATTCCAAGAACAACCGTTGCAATAGCTAATGAAATGTTCTCTTGCGTTTCTTTCATCTTTTCGTCTCCTATAAAAATAAATCACCTTCCAGTTTATCACGGATCAATGTAAAAAGATAACAGCAATCTTTTAATATGTTGGATATTATGTAAACTAAAATACGACCGAAGAATAAGCGCTAAACTTCTTTCTCGGTCGTATTTCTATCTCAGACTATTGTTGGACATACGTCTGTGTTTGTGGATCAAATTCAAATGTCAATTTTTGATCATTTAATTCTACAAAGATCTTTCGATAATTTTTATCATAACCATTATGAAGCATATCTATTGTTGCTCCGTTTTGAGAAGCCTTGATTTGATAAAGGTTGTATTCACCGCCTTGGTAAGCAAAGTCAAGGCCATTATCTTGGTAATGAATATATGAGGCATGTTGTCCATATAAGCGGAAGGTCATTGTTTCATTAGGTTCATCACTAATATGACTTACTTCAGGGCCCCATGGAATAATCGTATTCTTTTTAACGAATAATGGTAACTTATCAATTGGCGTTTCGACTAAAATTGACCGCTTACCTGCATATTCAACACCGTTCCAAAAGTCAATCCACTCCCCTGCTGGCAAGTAGACTGCTCGCGTATTTTGGCCTTCTTGGACTACTGGAGCAACTAGTAATTCATCGCCAACCATATATTCATCGTTCATTGTCCGAACAGCAGGGTCTTGATCGTAGTTTAATACTAACGGACGCATTATTCCGAGCCCATTCTTTGTTTCCTTGTAACAAAGATCGTATAAGAATGGAATAAAACGATACCTTAACTTTAAGTACTTCCGGTAGATTGAAAGCGTTGGTTCACCGAATACCCAAGGTTCTTGTGCACGGGTTCCCATTGAAGCATGATTACGATAGAGAGGACTAAATAAGGCTGCCTCAATCCACCGTGTCAGCATTTCTGCCGTCGCATCTGCACCAAATCCACCAATATCAGTTCCAGCAAAGGTGAAGCCGCTCATTCCTAAATTACATAATTGAGGAATCATCATTTGTAAATGAGGCCACAAACTTTGATTATCCCCTGTCCAGACGGTTGAATACTTTTGCGTTCCCGCATAAGCCGCCCGGGTAATGACATAAGGTCGTTTATGGCTGTATTTCTTTAATCCATTGTAAGTAGCCTTTGCCATATTGTGTCCGTAAACATTATGCAATTTCTTATGGGTAGAAAGGTATTTTCCATCACTAAAGACAATGTTGTCAGGAATTTCACCTTCAAATGATGCTGGTTCATTCATATCGTCCCAAATTCCAGCCGTTCCGGTATCAACAAGGTATTTACAATTATCAGCCCACCATTGTTGTACCTCTTCTCGGCCAAAGTCAGGGAAAACAGCATCACCAGGCCAAACCTTATTAACATAAACAGTTCCATCAGGATTCTTAACAAAGTATCCTTTCTTAATTCCTTCTTTATAAATTTTATACTTTTTATCTTGCTTAACACCGGGGTCAATAATCGGCATTACTCTAAATCCTTGGTCTCTCAACTTTGAAACAAATGCTTGAGGATCAGTAAACTTTTCTTTGTTCCAAGTAAATACTCGGTAACCATCCATATAGTCAATGTCAAAGTGGATCACGTCACAGGGAAGATCATTTTCTCGCAATTTAGTCGCAATCTCTTGAACTTTTTCAGGACTTACACTATACCCCCAACGTGATTGCTGATAACCTAGTACCCATTTTTGTGGCAATGGAACGCGCCCAGTAAGGTAAGTATAATTTGTAACAATATCCCTCAAGTGCGGGCCCCCGATAATGTAATAATCAAGATTACCAGCAACTGCAGAATAAAAGTAGTAATTGACATTTTCTTTTCCTAAATCAAGATGACTACGATAAGGATTATCAAAGAAGAGACCGTATGGATGACCATTCTTTAAACCTAACATAAAAGGAATAGACTTATAAAGCCGGGTAAAACTTTCTACTTGGGGTGCTGGATTATCAGTGTTCCAGTTATCGTATTCGTAGCCTCGTTTATTCAAGTACCCGGTTTTATCGCCAAGACCATATATCTGTTCATCAGTAGCTAAAGATTTAATTACCTCAAAATATGTCTTATCCTGGTCACTTCCACCAGCAATATCGTGACCTTCTGCAGCAACTAATTTTGCATGAGCCTCATCTAATCCACGGTCAATTGGTGTTCGTTTGCCCTGATAATCAATAATTAATGGATGACCATCTTTGTCATAAACATCTATTTTCTCATCGTCGTATATTTTTACAATTAACGCCGCCGTAGTTAATTCAAGATGGTCACCATGATCTAAGACAGTAGAGTTAGTTTTAATTGTTTTGTTGCCTTCAATAGCATATGATGCTCCTTTTTCACCGTGATCTTGAAATACCCGAATAATTTCAGGCGTAATAACTGATAAAACAATTGAACTGTTTTGATAATTAATCGTAATCCTTTGATCAACAGTTGCGTATCCACGTAATTGGTTATTCATTAATGTCGCCCTTCCTCTTTTTTACTTTTATTGTATCGCATTTATTTTAAATGTAAACGTTTTCGTGAAGGGGGAAATAACTTTTTAAGAATAAATAGGATATAATTAAATGTGATAACGAAAATGAATGAGGCTTATAAAATAATGCATAAAAAAGCACAAATTGGATTCGGATTCTTTTGTTGGATTTTATTCGGAATATTACTCTTCAATGTTTTAACTAAATCTCTATTTATTCGTTCAATCGATACAAGTGGTTTTGCGCTGACTGCTCCAGTATCTAAAGTCAAAACCACTATCTTAACTGAATTGACTTTTATGGGTGACCCAGTTACAGTTGGAATTATAACAATCGGCTTAATGCTTCTATTATGGCGGCGCGGAAGGGCAACCGATAGCGTCTGGTATGGCATGTTACAATTTATTGGTTACTGTTTAGTTATCTTCATCAAGTATAGCGTTACTCGTCTTCGTCCCTCCTTTCGGTTAATTGATGTTAGTGGATATAGTTTCCCAAGTGGACATACCTTTTCAACTGCTATTTTCACTTTTACGATCCTAGCTCTCCTTTTACCCTATTGTAAAGTTAAGTGGCAGAAAGTAATCTTAGCAATCGTCGGCGCTCTATGGATCATTATTATTATGTATTCGCGAGTTTATTTACGAGCTCATTTTACTTCCGATGTGATCGGGGCCTTTTTATTAGCTAGTGGATGGTGGTCATTAGCTAATAGTCAGCGCGCTATTTTCTTTCATTGGCTACAAAAGCCAGTTAATAAAGTCTAATTATCAAAACACCAAACTATAATCGATATAAAAGTTATAGTTTGGTGTTTTACTTTAATTGAAATAAATTTTAATTTTCAAATATTCGATAAAAATAGTTAATTCGACTTCATTTACATTGATTTTTACGGCACGGCTCTGCCGTAAAAGCATGCTTCTTAAAATCACTTGCTTTATTTTTGAAAACCAGAATAATAATTTCATTTTGTTCTGTCATACATAAAAAATCTCTTTACTGATGATAATCTCAGTATAGGAGATCAGGAGGAGCTAGGGCTAGACGTACTGTTATTGACTGCTTACTGATAAGCTTACTAAAAAAAGATATACACTGTATTAAACAATGCATACCCTTTTTTATATTGCGCGGCAACGTCCTATCCTCGCAGGGAGCGATCCCCCAACTACTTTCGGCGTGTTGAA
>OLOI01003264.1_pt1 | contig 10046 bp, 10 predicted proteins | sample 1672131 | NCBI WGS metagenome assembly OLOI01 (sample SAMEA3136651, study PRJEB25190) | human gut metagenome | reverse complement strand
GAGCATCGAGCGCATCCCATTTCTCTTGCGATACGGCGGTCTGCTCGTCCCGATAACACCAAATGATGACGGATTTCGGGTCGGGAGCCGCGAATACCGTTCCTTCGTAATCGGAGAGAAACCGTCGGAACTCCTCCTCCGCCCGAAACGAAATGCAGTCGCCACGGTAAAGGTCACCGTCCCGGCGTTCCGGATCCTTATGAAGGCTGATCTTGCGCCATTTCGCGGTCGTGAAATTGCCGTAAAGCGGTTCCGGCTCCCGGTACTCCCACAGCGGCACCCCGGCGCAGAACCGGACGGCACCGTTGCCGCAGGCGCCGCAATGGCCCCAAGCACAGAAATCCCCCGGCACAGCACCGGAAGGCTGCAGCTCTTGCGGCATCACGGCTGTAAAAGGCCCTCCGCTCACCGCGCAGCCGATGCCGTCGGCTGTCCTCCACACGAAGGGAACGTACGGGCACAGGCAGATCGAGAGCGTTCCGTCTTCACGAACCGCCTCGATCAGGGCGTTGCCGTGGAAGTCACCGTGGCGCGTGGTATAGCGCACCCGGTCGCCGGCCTGCGGGACACGTGGGTTACGGGTACGTTCGATATGACGCACCAGCTTATTGGCCATGTCCACATCCTCTTGCGTCAGGCAATGTTCGTGGTCGTAAAGCGTATTCATCGGCAGCAGCGTTTCGCGGCTGTACCGCTCTTCGGTTTTGGATTGTTGCATGTTGCTGATAATGAAAGCGCCGCGGCCCAAAGGTCGCAGCGCAGGTTAGACAATTTGTTTTATAAGGTTCAGGCAGCTTCGGCCGGAATCGCATCCGAAGAGTCCGATTCTTCCCCGCCGGCCAGCCGTTCGGAGATCATCCGCGCAGCACGGTTCACGTCCGTGAGGATGTCGAACAGGTAGGTCGGTTCTTTACGGAACTCCGCCAGCCAGTCCTTGATATAGGCGGCGCTTTCCTCTCGGGGTGTTGTGGCGAAGCCCAGCATCGCGCCGCACAGGGCCGCCGTAAGCTCAGCGACCAGCTCCTCACGAATATAATCGGCATCTCCGTAGCAAGCGCCAAAAGAACGGTTCAGACGCTCCGGATGCCCCGTACTGTGCGTGACTTCGTGGAGAAGCGTCGTATAGAATGCCGCACCCTCCGGAAACTGCCGCTTTTCGGGGCAGACGATCCGGTCGAGCGTCGGCGAATAGGAAGCCCTGTTGCCGGATTTGAGCAGGATGGGACAGAGCCACGACCTCTCCACCAGCATCCGGTCGAGGGATTCGCACGTCAGACCGTCCAAATAGTCTTTCGTTCCGGTCGGTATCGTAAGCGCGGCGTAACGCTCCGGCTGTCGCTCCTGCATGTCCGTCTGGTCGATGTTGAAGACCGGGTAATAGCGCATCACGGGCAGCACGTCGTATTGCCGCCGCTGCTCCTGCGGCAGGCGGTAGTATTCCGCCAACTCAATCTTCTTGTGTGTTTCTTTATGGCGGATGTATAGTTTCCAGAAGAAAACCGGAAACGAACCGGAGCCTTTGAGGATGTTCAGGCCCTCCTCCTTGGCCTGCTTGAAGGTCATGAAGAGCGGCGTGCTATAGCCTGCGATCTCCGTGAGGAACAGCAGCATCAGGATATTCCCGCCCCGGTAGGGCGTGCCGCGCAGGTTACGCGGAAGACCGTGCGCAAGGTCGGCGATCCACGGCTTGCGCCACTCTTCGGTGAGCGTCTCCATTTTCTTTATCATCAGCTCCGTAAGCTGCGGAGCGATCTTTTCAATAAGGTTCTTATTCATGGTTCTTATCTTTATGTTATTCTTCCTCCGGAGCGGCAGCTTGCCGCCAAATACGGATCTTCTCGCCGTTCGTCCTGCCATTCCACCACATGTCGCAGGCGTCGCGGAAAGCCTTGCAACCATCCTTCGGACTGAAATTCTCCGGATTCAGGCCGGTGATAACTTCCCGGTCTTCTTCTGTCATACCATCCTTCCACCACGGCTCGACCGTATCGGACATCAATTCGCTCTCGCGTACCTGACGGGTATGTTCTGCACAGTCGTCGCACCACAGGTCATCCTTGTCTTCCGCCTCGGATTCTACTTCGTGCGTGTTGCTGTCCACCCAGACCTGGCAGGATACCCGTAGCGAACCGCATTCGGCACAGCGCCACGGATCGGCGGGCATCTCTACTGTCGGTTTTTCTGCAATAGGTGTCTGTTCCGGAATCTCTGAAATCTTATTCATAACAGTAGTAATGCAAAGACGGAGCAGGCATAACCTGCTCCGTCGGTTTGGACATTTAGTTCATGTTGTTACTATGCCGCCGTTTTCATCTCCTCAGGCATCCGGATATCGGGTTCGATATCCGGGTCCATAGGAATAATCAGCGGCTCCGGGGTGGGTTCTATAGCGGGCGTCTCGTCCGGCAGCAGCTCGGGCATCTCCGGTTCGGCATCCGGTGCCTCCTGCATCGAAACCGCCATCTCCTCGGCCTCGGCTTTTGCCTGCAAAGCGTCGATCTGTTCCTGAAGACGGGCTTTGCGACGCTCGTAGACTTTCAGATACTCCTGCTGCACCTTCTGGCTCTGCTCCGAGAAGTTCAGATCCGCAAAGCGGCACATCATTCCCGTCAGGAGCGTTTCGTCCGTACATCCATACTCCGGAGCCGCCGAGCGGAAATAGTCCACCAGATACGCGCGAACCAGCGCCGCCTGTTGCTTGGCCGTGATACGACCCGCCGCGGCGAACTGCTCCCGGTCGGTCAGGTAAGAGCCGTCCTTGGGTCGGAAACCGCACTGACGGAGTTTCGAGTCGCTCATTACGCGCTGCATCACGGCGTAGTAGAACATCTGCTGCTCCTCTTTCTGCAAGGGCTTGTTCGCAACTTTCACATCGAGGAAGACACGCTTCATATCAGCGGTAATATGTTCGTAGCAGATTTCCCGGTAGCGGCGATCCTGCTGCATCAGCCCTTCCAGCGGCGAAGGAGGGACGACGGTGACGAAGACCTTATGCTCATCGTCCTGCCCCTCGCTTACCGTCATTTCCCGCTCCTCGTCCTCGATCTCTTCGTAGCGGAACTCGATATCGAGGTTACCGATGACGGCGTACTTGCGCACGCGCCCTTCCGAGATGTCGAACTCCAACTGCTGTGTCTCTTCGGCGAATGCCGCCATTTCGGCTTCGTACTCCTCCTGAGCCTCGGAGAACTCCTCTTCCGATTCGAACTCTTCGGCCTGCGGAGCGTCGGGCATCTGAGGGCCTTTGTCGTAGTGATAAATGCTGTATTCCAGCTCTTCGACGTGATAGCCCTCCTGTTCGAGTGCTTCGAGCACCGCGACGGGCGATGCGCCGTTCGTCGCCAGTGTCGTACGCGGATCGTCCTTCAGCAGTTTCAGCGCTTTCTGCACGAGAAACTCGTCATTCTTGCGGAGCATGCACTCACGGTTCTGGCAGCCTGCGCAGCCGTCTGCACATTCATCCTTGAACAGCACCTGATTGGCCGTGTTGTGCTGGCAGGAAAGGCACTCCGTCTTGTCGAAGTTATAGCTTTCCAGCTTGGTCATGTAACGCTCGTAGAGCCGCCGGGCAATATCTTTGATCCGCGCCGTCTTCCACGAGTTGTAACACCCCTCGGCGAAATGATCGTCGTAGACCTCCTGCTGGATGTCGGCAGGATATTTGGCGATCTCCGTGGCGACGCCCACCGAGATATCCTCCTTGTCAAGCATTTCGGCCAACGCGTCGATCAGCTCGCAGAGCTTCAGACGCGAGCGGATATAGGCTTCCGACTTGCCGAACTTGCCCACGAGGCTCTCGATCGTATGCCGTCCCGACTGCAAAGCCCGCTTGTAGGCGGCGGCCTCCTCACGCGGCCGCACGTCCTCACGCTGCAGGTTCTCCGTGATGGCGGCATCCTCGGCCTCGGCGTCCGACAAATTACGCACGAGGGCAGGGATGAATTTCAGGTTCGCCATCGCGGCCGCCCAATAGCGGCGCTCGCCGTAGACGATTTCGAAGCCCTCGTCCTTCGGACGCACGCAGATAGGCTGCAGTACGCCCGACTGTTTGATGCTCTCGGCAAGTTCCAGCAGCGTATCCTCGCGGAAGTTCTTACGGGGATTGTAGGTCGAATTGACGATCTTGTTCAGGTCCAGCAGCCGGACATCCGTCTCGGGATGGGCTGTCGGCTGTTCTGTAGCTCCGGTATCCGCAGCCGTTGCCTGCGGTTCGGCGGGTTGCGTGTCGGGAGTCTCGGCTGCAACCGGGTCTTGCGCTTGCGCCGCAACGGCCTCGGGAACGGCCGGCGTATGAACTGCGGCCTTACCGCTCTTCTTCGATTTCGAATTTGCTTTCGCAGTCTGCATAACATGTAACAGTTTTTACCGTGTGTCTCACGTGTTTATGCCCACACGAATTTTATCGTTTTATCGCGCAAGCAATGAATAATATGTTATGAGGCTTTATATCCCGAACGGGTCGGTTGCCTCGGGAATATTCATAAGCCCGCGGCGCAGGCGCAGGGACGGAAAAATACCGCAGCTCCGGCGAGGATGATTTTTCCGTCCCGGAGCCGGAGAGGGAGGCCCGGCCGACCGGCCCGGGATTATCTTTCCCGATGGCAACCGACAAGAGGTTATTTTTTGGAGAATTTAACGCTTTTGTGTATATTTGATTACAATGTATAAATACCTATCACCTATGCTACATTTGGCACTTATTGCAGTAAAGGTTGGCAAAGATTGCTATCCGAATATCAAAAAGGTTCTAAATCCTGAGTGGTATTTGTTTAACACACTTTATAAGGTTGATAAAAAGGAGGATAAACTGATTTTGAATAAACAATATCCTTTCATCTTGAATGACAATCAACCCGGTAAAACCAATTTTTGCGATGAATTCTGGGGAGAGAATATCTTTATACAGGCAATAGTCGGAAAAAACGGAAGTGGGAAAAGTTCTATTTTGGAAATTATATTCCGAATGATCAATAACCTCTCCGTCAAACTGCTTAAAAATATTCGCCCGGATAATATCTCCGAGGAACTCCATATGGTAAGGGGAATAGATGCGGAATTATATTTTATTATCCATGATAAATTATGTTGCTTAAAATGCAAGGATGAGGAGGTTATGATTGATCTCGGAGATGGATTCAAACCTTATGGTAAGCAATTAGATGTTGAGCCCAGATGTGAAAGTTCCATAGGTGAAATGGGAATAACCCATGAGAATATTTACACTATTCTACATAACTTCTTTTATACGATCGTATGCAACTATTCTTTACACTCGTATAATCTTGAAGATTACATCGAGGAATCCATCGACAATAAATCATCCATTTGGCTCAGAAGCCTCTTTCATAAGAACGATGGATATTTAACCCCCATTGTACTAAATCCTTACCGGGATGATGGACTCTTAAATGTCAATAATGAACTAAACCTAACGATCAACCGCTTAGCAGCCTTATTGATATTATATGATCAAAATAAGGATGAAGAAAATAACCAATTTATAGAAGGGTATGATTTGGGCTCTATAAAAGCCATGTATGATGAAAATTATATAAATAAAAAATATTCATTCAATAAAAGTCGCGGAAGTTACCAAAAGGAATTGTTTCAGGTAGATACAACTACCGAGCATTCTCTGTTTTCTTGTATAAAAACATACATTCAAATTGAATATCAACTACATAGCCCATCAGAGGTGGCTAATATTGAATATGTAAATGCAGCTTATAAATATTTGGCATACAAAATACTATCCATTTCAGATAAATATCCAAGTTATTTGGAGGATGTTAAATATGATATTCAGGATTTGAATAAATTGGATCCTGATAGAGATGGAATAGATAAATTAATTAGTCACATTCATACCGATACGTCGCACATAACATTGAAGGTACGCCAGACCGTTAGATATATAGAATATCTCTACAACGGCGGTAACCCGGAAATCAATCGAATCGAGGATTACATAGGCTCTCTAAAGGGTAACTCGACACCGGACGAAATCACAGAGCTACTTCCTCCTCCATTTTATCGTCTTCAGATATACCTGCAAAATTCACACGGTGAACAGATTCCGTTTAATAAATTAAGTTCCGGAGAAAGGCAATTTATCTTTTCCTCGACAACCTTCTTATATCATATTCGTAACATCTTGTCCATTCCAGAGGCAGATGGCAATAACAGACGAATCCCATACAGACATATAAACCTCGTATTGGATGAAATCGAATTATGCTTTCATCCGGAATATCAGAGAACTTTTATTTATAATTTGCTCAACTTCATCAAACGATTAGGGCTGAACAAGAAATGTGCTTTCAATATTATACTTGCAACGCATTCTCCATTCATCTTGTCGGACATACCGGATTGTAATATTCTATATCTTAAAGACGGACATCAGGCAAATCAAATGATTACCGTCAACTCGTTCGGTGCAAATATTCATGACCTACTGAGGCAAAGTTTCTTTCTGGAGAACGGGACAACCGGAGAATTTGCCAAACATCTGATTCAACAGATTATAGAGCGTATTCAAGAGTTAAGAGAATCTCATACGACTTTTTCGACATGTGAATATCAAAAATGTAATGCTATTATCAGACAAATCGGAGAACCCCTCATACGCACAAAGTTATCCATGATGCTCGATGAAGTTTACAACGATGATGCTGCCGAACGTTTGAATAAGAAAATAATTGAATTAGAAGCCGAATTGCATAGAAAAAAGCAGGAATTGGCAAATATTAAGAACTTGAATTGATATGTGGCATTTGGAATTTTTATCTCCGGTTCAAGAAGGGGCATATATTGCTATGTTCTTGGAACAGATGAAAATAAACAGAGATAACATCTCCATAAAAAGTGTTAAAAAATATTTAACGGATGATTTATTAAGAGAGATTTTGATAAGCCGTCCCCAAAAGTTATATGGCATGTGCGAGGATTTGAAATCGCATCTTTTTCCGCACGAACAATACGGACCTTTTATCAACGCATATAGAAAAAAAGAACGATCCAGATCCAGAACTGAAAAAGATTGCATAAAAAAATTCAAACAAGTTATAGATGTATTTGATTATGAGTCTTATATAGACAAAGCTAACGGATATAAATTGGCGAGATTGATCGGACGGAACAGTTGTGTATATTGCAATCGGCAATATACGCTGATAGTAGATAATCCCAAGAACATCGTACGACCCGAATTCGACCATTATCTGCCCAAATCGAAATATCCGTTTTTTGCGATGTCTTTATACAATCTGATCCCATCATGTCACATCTGCAATAGTAGTTGTAAAGGGACGAAGGAGTTCTGCTTCACCATGAATCCTTATTTGACAGACGGCAATAAAGAATATTTCACATTTTCGTATGAAGGGAGTGATGCAGCATCTTTAAAGGTAATATTAAAAGATATTGATCCGTCTGCAAAAGAGCTATGCGAATCTTTTCATCTGGAAGAAATTTACAATGCCCATTCTCAATTAGAACTTAAAGATTTATACACATTTGCGCAAAAGTATTCGAGTACATATCTCTCGGATATATTACCTCAAACGGTTCGAGACTTTACGCCCTCTCAAGAAGAAGCCTTCAACTGCATATTTGGCACTGAAATAGATAGAAGTAAAGACAATAATCGTCCTCTTAGCAAATTCAAGCGAGACATCTTAACTGAGCTAAAAGTGTTAAAATCGGATGAATAAATCATAGCCGAAATATTCATATGTCCTTGAAAATCCGCAGACACCCCGAATAGGGTTCTGCGGGTAAAATTTATTTATACCGGAATGAACTACACTCGTTCCAGCACAACAATCTCCGCACGGCAATTCGTGCGTGCGAACGGCTCCTGCATGGGTGTCCGGTAGTGGACGATAAAGTGCCGCATCGTCTCCTGCACGGCTTTGGGACGCTGTTTGTCGATAAAGCCGTACGGCAGAAGCAGCACAGCCCGATCGCCCGAGCGTTGCGTACGGGAGAGCCATTGCAGGAAGGAGACACACTCCGCAATCTCGAACGGCGGGTTGGCGATGACGTTCTCGCAGCGGAAGCCGACCTCATGGAACTGCATCCGCAGCGCGGCAGCTTCGGGATAAAAACGTGCATAAAGATCAACCAGTTCCGCATCGGTATCGAAGCCGAGGATCGCCGACGGGTGCACGCCTTCGAGAAGCAGGGCGCGCGTAAGCTGTCCCGTGCCGCAGCAGGCGTCCACGACACGGCTGTCATTGTCGAAATATCGCACGGCCAGTGCCGCCATCTGGCGGGCCGTACGGTCGGGTGTCAGGTATTGCGAAGCATAGACGCCCTTGCGGCGCTGTCGTTCGCACATTACATCGTACGGCCAGTTATCGCCGCCGTAGAGGAACGGCAGTTCATTGTGCTGCTGCCAGTAGTCGAGAATCTCCGGCAGCGTGTCCGGCCAGTAAAAGCTGCGCCGCAGGTAGTAATTCAAAAGTGACGGGCGTTTTGGGATTTTTTCAAAGATTTTCATCGGGTCAAGTTTTTTAGTTATTCATTTTTTTATCTGGAATCAGGATCGCTGCGACGGATGAATAGAGCGTTGTGCCACAATCCGAAACCGTATTCCTTTGACCCTGCGGCGGGAGACGCAGAGCCAAAGGAATATCGATCATATAAGTATATGGTTTAGGTGTTCATATCTTCGGGCGAAGCCGCGACTCCGTCGTCCTGACAATAGTCGAAGCGCATCAGCGTTGCGACACGGGCGTACTCCTCGTCGTAATACGTGTCGTATTCTTTCTGAAACACCTCCTTGTAATGGGTTCCACCGTCGGGATCGTCAGGGTCATTGGCTTCGACGAACGTCTCGAAAGGTGCATCGTGTGCGTTCAGCAGCCGTCCGACGGCCAGATCGCAGGCAATTTCCATAATCGACGAGTTGATCGCGTCCTTATGGTTACGGTAATATTCGTGTAGATTCATGTTTTCGTTGATTAAAATGTTCTTGGTTTGAGTTATTGTATTTCTGCGGACATCAGGCCGATGTCCGCAATGCAGATCGGATTAATCCCAGGAACTCATTTTGCATACTCTTTCCATATCCGGATTTGCTCCTCTTCGGACTGTCCGCTCCACCACGCCTTGCAGGCACTGATAAAAGCCTGATACCCGTTTTCGGGATCATAGTCCGACTGCCGCAGGCCGGTGATGCGCTCTATCGTCGCAAAATCCGTCTGACGCCACCATGTTCGCCATTGAGGGCCCGTGATATTCTCGGCGATTATACGTCCTTTGCGGGGAGTTCCGACGAAAATCTCGACCGTAGGCTGATCGCCGTTGTCGTCGACCGACAGCTCTTCCATCGAATCGTAAAGCGTTTCCGATTCGTCGATGGCGATACCTTCCTCCTGCATTTCGACAGCATAGAGATCGCCTTTACCGAGCTGTCCTGCACAGCGTATCGCCGCCTCTTCGCTGGCGGCTTCGACGGTAAAAAAGGTTCGTTCCCAAACCGTACATTTCTTGTCCTGATAAAATTTGTAACATGCCATGTTTTTATCGTTTGAGGTTAATATTTCATGACACACAATCCTTTGGGTGTCATCGAAAGTGAATAACCCGCCTCGTGCAGCTCCTTGAGAACCGAGGCATTGCTCTCATGGATAAGAAGCGGATAGACGTGGTAGTGGTTGTCGGCGATCGGTGTGTTGAACGACACCGTGATCCGGTTGTTCCGGGTGATGATTTCCAGCGCACGCCGGAAATTGGATTCCTGCATATTCATTTGAAAGCATCTTTAGTGATTATCGGATATAGGACGTAGTTCGCACGGGAAGACTTCGGCTTCCGAACCCGAGGAACAAATCAGGATGATGTCATCTTCAGAGGGCTCTTCTACGTCGTCATTACCCGAACATACGGTATAATATCCCGACGTTTCATCGGCAGGATCACGCCAGAAGACCCGCTTTCCGGGGTGAAAGATCTGCACGCGCGGCAGCTTCTCCCCGTCGATGGTCTCCGGAAGAGCGATTACTTCCCGGATTGCAAGCCGGGGATGTTTGTCGAAA
>OLOI01003259.1_pt1 | contig 10055 bp, 10 predicted proteins | sample 1672131 | NCBI WGS metagenome assembly OLOI01 (sample SAMEA3136651, study PRJEB25190) | human gut metagenome | reverse complement strand
CGTGAACTGTTGCATAAGAAGCGTCCTCCTGTAACTTAAACTTTGAAGCAGGAGCTTTACACTGAGGGCAAGCCTCAGGAGCTTCGGGACCTTCGTAAACATAACCGCATACTGTGCAATACCATTTCATAATTATTTCTCCTTTGTAATAAATATAAGTATAGTGTTAATGACAATTTAAAGAGTGTCATCGGCTCTATTGTTGGAACATTCGGGACACAAGCCGTAATAGATTACATATTTGCTCTCTACTTTATAGCCTGCACTTTCAAGCTCGCGATTTTCGCTGTAAGCAGCATTTGAATCTCTGACATCTAAAACTTTGCCGCATAAGTTGCAGACAAAGTGAGGATGGGGTTTGGTGTTTGCGTCAATGTGCTCTTCACCGTTAATGCTGCATACAACATTAACCTTACCCTCACTTTTAAAAAGCGCAATGTTGCGGTATACAGTGCCAAGACTCAAATCAGGAATTTCAGGCTTCAGCTTTTCATAAATCCATTTTGCACTCGGATGTGAGGTTGTGTTGCAAACGGCATTATAAATCGCATTTCGCTTTGAACTGAAATTTCGTTTAGCCATATCCTTTTTTCCTTGTTAAAATCTAAAAGATAAAAGTAAAAATTATTCCTATTTGTATATTTTGCATCTAAAAACAATAATCACTATTAACTTTGAATATATAGTAACATATCAATTGCATTTTATATTTATTTTGAAGAATTATAAACAAATAATATATGGAAATTTGGTGGTATTATGCTTAAAAGCAGAATAAAATCATTTGTTTTTATGATTTTAATTTTTATAGTTGTGATTTGTTTTTTAATTTCAGGCGATTTAAATTCTGTTGAAACTTTAAAAAATGCTGAAGATGACGTTTTTGTGCCAATAATTATGTATCATTCACTTCTCAAAGATACCTCTCTGCAAAATGATTACACCATTTCACCTATGTTGTTTGAAGCTGACCTTAAATATCTGAAAGAGAATAATTATACTTCTGTTACTGTAGCTGATTTGATTGATTATGTATATAATGACAAACCTTTGCCTGAAAAGTGTATTATGCTGACCTTTGATGACGGTTATTATAATAACTATTATTATGCTTTTCCTCTGCTGAAAAAATATGAATGTAAAGCAGTAATATCACCGATAGCTTCAATGACGGAATCCTATACTCAGAATAACGAGATTTCAGTCAATTACGGGCATATCTCTGTAGACAACATCAAAGAAATGGTACAGTCAGGATATGTTGAAATTCAAAATCATTCCTACGATATGCATAGACTTAAACCACGAATGGGTGTGAATAAAAAGAAGGGAGAAGCCTTTGACAGCTATAAATCCAATATAGAAAAAGACATTATAACAGCGCAAAATTATCTTAAAGACAATACAGGAATATCTCCGCAGTGCTTTGTGTATCCCTTTGGAGCAAAGTGTGAGGAAACGGAAAAGATTATTAAGGAGCTCGGATTCAAGTGCACGCTTACCTGTACCGAGGAACCCAATTACATAAGCAAATCGGAAGATTCTCTTATCAATCTCGGTCGATACCGCCGTGATAATGGCGAGAGTATGGAAGCTCTGATAAACAGAATCAATAAAAGTGCTGATAATTGAGGAAATTTACATTCTGTCGGCACATTTAGCGGAAGCAAATTAATCAGTATCTCCTTAAGAATGATGTCAACCCTCAAATTTATGAATATTATATATGTGTATAATGAATTTTGGAGGTAGAAATTATGCCAAAGGTTTATCTCAGTCCGTCTCTTCAGGAGTTCAATCCTTATGTCGGCGGAGGAAATGAAGAGTATTATATGAATCTGGTAGCCGACGCAATGGAACCGTATCTTAAAGCAAGCGGAATAGATTTTGAACGCAACAGTCCCGAGATGACGCTTTCGCAGGCAATAACAGATTCAAACAGAGGCGAAAATGATTTGCACCTTGCAATACACAGCAATGCTGCTCCACCGTCAGCGGCAGGTCAGTACAGAGGAGCAGATATTTATTACTACCCGACGAGCACCAATGCAAGAAGATTTGCCGACATCATAAAGGGTAACTATGAGAATACCTATATTTTGCCGAATGATATTGATGTTATTCCGACAACCTCGCTTGCAGAGGTCAGAAGAACCAAGGCGCCTGCCGCACTGATTGAAGTAGCATATCATGATAATCCTGCCGATGCACAGTGGATAAGAGATAATATTAACAATATTGCGGAGAGCTTGTCAAAATCAATCGCAGATTATTTTGGTGTTCCGTTTGTAAGACCATGATTTTTTAGATTTTTTAGACGCTTCATAAGTTTTCTTTAAAATATAACTGTTCCGACCCGAAGATTTGCTTCGGTTTAGCGGTAAACATCATAACTCACTTTTTACTTTATTGGAAATTGCTCGGCTGCGCTCGGGAATAGTAGTGAATTTTCATATGATGCTATCTGCACGAATATGTGCAGCCCACCGGCTGCTTTTTATAGTTTAACAAAAACCTCCGAAGTCAGATTGCCTGAGCCTCGGAGGTTTTGCTGTATTATTCTTTTTTACCTTATAGGAAATTGCTCGGTTGCGCTCGGGCATAGAAGTTAATTTTTATAAGGCGCTGTCTGCTCGATTATGTGCAGCCCACCGGCTGCTATTTAATTTATCTTTGCAAAGCGAGGTATCTGCTTGCCGTTAATTTCAACAGTTTCAATGAACATATCATACGGACGAACCCACATCTGATTATCGTCATAAAGACCAATATAAAGTACAAGCTTTTCTTCGGTTTCGCTATGCTTTGCAAAGCCAATTACCTCATATTCCTTGCCTTTGTAGTGCCTGTATCTTCCAAGCTGAACATCGTTTAAAGGCTTTTGTGTTTCATTACAGATTATTTCTTTACTCTCCTTTTTTTCTTCAGAAACAGATTCCTGTTCAATAACAGCTTCGACGATTGCTTCTTTGTTTTGAATTGTGTTTTGAGGAGCTTTTTCAATCTCTGCAATTTCAATTTGTCATGAAAGTTTACTTTAAAGCTTCCGTCATTTACAACAAGAATGCGTGATGAACAGGCAGGCATCGTAATTTCGTAATAGCCGTTAACATCAATAACCTCGTTGTTGTTAAGAACATCGGTGAGTTTGGCATTGCAGCCTGTGTCAAAGCCTATCTTTTCCTCGTGGTCGGAAAGATTAAAAGCAACAAATACGGTTTGATTGTCAGTAAATCTTTTGTAAACAAGTTTTTCATTCATAATGTTTACATTCTCAAATTTGCCGTATTTTAGTGCCTCAAGAGCAAGCCTTGCTTTTCCAAGCTTACATATATGATTATATAAATCAAAATCGGCATTTTCAATATTGTTAAGGTCAAGGCAGGGGCGAAGCTCATAGTCGCTCTCCCTTGTCCTTGTACCCTCAACTGCAAATTCACTTCCGTAATAAATTGACGGTACACCCGGAATTGTATAAAGCATTGTATATACGTTATTAAGATGTTTTTTATTTTTTAAAGAACTTGCGATCCTGTTTACATCGTGGTTGTCAACAAAGTTGTAGGTGTAAATATTCTGGTAAATTCCTCCGTTTGCAAACTGACGGTTAAGCGAATGAGCAATCTCAAAATAATTGTGGTCATTATGGCTTGAAAAAATTCCTTTGTAGCATTCGTAGTTTGTAACAGAGTCGATTGTATCTGCGTTAGCCCAGCGGTTGTAATCACCGTGAATTATTTCGCCGTAAATCCAGAAATCAGACTTTTTCGCTTTGCAGGTTTTATTCAGAGTCTTCAAATAATCAATGTCAACACAGTCGGCAACATCAATTCTCAGACCGTCAATTCCGAATTCGTCAATCCAGAAGCAAACGTTGTCAAGAAGATAATTTATTACATCGGGATTTTTAAGATTTAGCTTTACAAGATCGTAGTTGCCTGCCCAACCCTCATACCAGAACGGATCGCCGTACGGGCTGTTTCCGTCAAAATTAAGCTGCGCAAACCAACTGCAATAAGGTGAATCCCACTTTTTTTCCTGAACATCCTTAAATGCAAAAAAATCCCTTCCCACATGGTTGAACACACCGTCTAAAATTATTTTTATTCCGTTTTTGTGAAGAGTATCGCAAATTGCCTTAAAAGAATTATTATCGCCTAAACGGCTGTCAATTTTTCTGTAATCAATAGTGTCATATCCGTGTCTTGTACTTTCAAATACCGGATTAAAAACAATGACATTCACTGACATCTTTTTGAAGTGCTCGATGCAGTCATAAATTTTGTCAAGTCTGTATTCCTGTTTAAAGCCGTTTTCTTTTGGCGCACCGCAAAATCCGAGAGGATATATATTATAGATAACGGACTCATTAATATAGCTCATAAAATTCTCCTTAAAAGTTAATTTTAATAATTTTCATTATATCTAGTTCATTATATTACAATTTATAAAAATAAATATTTTTATGTTATTGGTGTTAAAAAAAGGCTAAGATAAAGGTGATAAATAAATTTTGATAAATTTGTTTAAAAGAAATGAATTTATTATTCCTGATCACACCCCATACGGTCAGCAGCGATGATTTTATAGCTATTTATAAACTACTATTTCATTGGATTTTATTTATCAATTTTTATAGAAAGGAGCAGAGTTTTTTTACTTTGTTAGCTAAGCTTAGGGGTATCATTTGAGTTATTTAATTTACTTTATAGCTACTTTTCTTCCTTTATCAAATTGATTAAATTGCTTGGATTCATATCACTAATACTTTTAACCTAGTAATTCTCTTTTAGCGTTTCTCATTATTCTTAGAAGCGCTGTTGTTTGATCCAAAAATAGAATATTCATTAATACGCAGTTACAAAGCAATCTCTATATTTAAGCTTTCTAATCAAAAAGCAACCTCAGCGTCATCCTTTGACCTTGAGATTGCTTTTTATTTGATTACTGATTTCCAGTTAATTTCCGACGGACTAACGTTGGGTCAGCCTTTCCTGGATTCAATTCGACCAGTTTCCCCGATCCACTATAAATAATCCATTCTGCTAAGTTAACAATATGGTCGCCAGCGCGTTCTAAATTCCGGATAACGGCCAAATAGCTTTCATAGGCTTTTACATCTTCGCCACCTTTAACCAGTGCTTTCATGATTTCTTTTTGTAATTTCACATAAAGTAAATCAACTTTCAGGTCCTCGTTAGCAACCTCATAGGCAACCTGCTCATCAGTATAGACATAAGCATCAAGGATTCGTTCAAGCATTTTGCGAACAATCATCATCATCTGTTCAATTGGCTGTTCGATGTCTTCATGATGTTCAAATTTACTTAAGGTAATCGCAGCGCGGGCAATATGGGTGGAATAGTCTCCTAATCTTTCGATATCAGTACTAGCTTTTAAGATACTGATAATTTTCCGAAAGTCGGTTGCAACCGGGTTTTGCAATGCCATTAGCTTCAACGCCTGTTTTTCCAAATGAATTTCTTCATCGTTAATCTTTGTATCAGTTGTTAAAACCTTATCTGCTAAGTCCGCATCATGATCCGTAAATGCCTTTGTTGCTTGATAGATCTGCTCACTAGCGTCAATTCCCATTTCCATGAAGTGGCTCCGCAGCCGTTTTAATTCATCGTCAAAAATTGCTCCCATGTTTTCACTCCTAACCAAATTTTCCACTAAGGTAATCCGCCGTTTGTTGTTGTTGAGGATTCATAAAAGTATCTGCCGTCTGGTTAAATTCAATTAATTTTCCTTGGTGCATAAAAGCTGTCCAGTCTGCTGAACGTGATGCTTGCTGCATATTATGGGTAACCATAATAATTGTAAATTTCTCTTTTAATTGTACAAGAGTATCTTCAATTTGCGAAGTCGAAACCGGGTCGAGGGCACTTGTCGGTTCATCCATTAAGATAATTTCTGGCTGAACTGCCAGCGTCCGCGCGATACAAAGTCGTTGTTGCTGCCCTCCTGATAAGGCGAGCGCACTTTCTTTTAAGTGATCTTTGACTTCTTTCCACAAAGCGGCCTGACGCAAACTCTCCTCTACTCGTTGATCAAGGATTTGCCGGTCCTTTACTCCGGCAAGCCGTAATCCATAAATAACATTCTCATAGATTGATAAGGGGAACGGTGTCGGTTGTTGAAAGACCATGCCAATTTGTTGACGAATCCGGTAAACATTAACTTTAGGCTGGTTAATATTCAAGTCATGAAAATTAATTTCACCTTTGACCGTTGCTAAGTCATCGTTCATCCGGTTAAGACTTCGTAACAATGTTGACTTTCCTGAACCAGAAGCCCCAATCATTGCCGTAATCTTATTGGCCGGAAATTTCATTGAAACATCATGAACAACGTGTTTGTCACCATATAATACTTGTAAATTTTTCACTTCAAGAGCAACTGAATTTTCCATTCTTTTATCCTCACTTTGCAAGTCGTCGCTTAATTAAATAACCAATATATCTAGCTAATAGGTTAAAGATTAAAATTGTTAGAATCAAAACCGCTGCTGAACCATTTGAAACAGCACGGGCATCTGGAACCAATCCCTCACTGTTAACTTTCCAGATATGGACAGCTAAAGTTTCGGCTGGTCGTAATGGATTTAAGAAACTGGTAGGACTAAATGGGTTCCAATCGGTATAGCTAATTGCCGGTGAACTCTGCCCGGCCGTGTAGATTAAGGCAGCAGCTTCCCCAAAGATACGGCCAGCACTTAGGATCGCTCCAGTAATAATTCCCGGTAAAGCAGCCGGTAAAACAATTTTAGTTGTTACGCGCCACTTTGACATTCCTAATCCCAATCCGGCCTGGCGTTGAAGATAAGGAACTTGGCAAAGGGCGTCTTCACATGCCCGCGTTAAAATCGGCAAGTTCAAAATTGTTAATGCTAGTGCCCCCGCAAGTAAGGAGAAGTCTAACCCCCATTGCAAAACAAAGACTAAGTAACCAAATAATCCCACTACTACTGATGGCAATGAACTTAAAACTTCAATCGCCAAGCGTAATAAGTTTGTCCACCGATTATCTGGTGCATACTCACTTAAGTAAATGGCAGCACACAATGCTAAAGGAATCGAAACGATTAATGTTAAAACAACCAGGTAAAGAGAATTAAATAATTGATCACGAATCCCCCCACCACTTCTAAATGATTCAGCGCTTGACGTTAAGAAATGCCAAGAAATATGGGGAATTCCTGATAGTAATAGGTACGCTAACAAGGCAAATAAAACTAACCCTACTAAACCGGTTAAAGTTAAAATAATCACGGTTGCCAACCGATCTACTTTTTCTGGACGCATTATTTTACCCCTTTCCGGCTAACGAGCCGCATTAAAAGATTGAAGGCCAAGGACATTACCAACAGAATTAAAGCTAAGGACCAGAGTGCATTGTTTGAGATCGTCCCCATGACTGTGTTTCCAATTCCGGTAGTCAAAACACTAGTCAAGGTTGCCGCTGAATGCATCAATCCCGTTGGCATTACCGTCGTGTTTCCAATTACCATTTGGACTGCTAAGGCCTCACCAAATGCCCGAGCCATCCCGAATACCATTGCAGTTAAAATCCCGCTTTTAGCACTCGGAATAATCACCCGCGAAATCGTCTGCCAGCGAGTTGCCCCCAGCCCTGCAGACGCATTGCGATATTGTTTAGGAACCGCCCTAAAACTATCAATTGTCATCGAGGTCATTGTTGGTAAAATCATCAAAAACAATACACAAGTAGCAGCGAGAATCCCAAAGCCAGTGCCGCCGAAAATGCGACGTAAGAAGGGAACGATTACTGTTAAACCGACATAGCCATATACGACGGATGGAATTCCGACTAATAATTCAATGGTCGGTTGAAGAAACTTATATGCGGTTGATGGCAAAATCTCTGTGATTGCAATAGCTACTACTAAGGCAAGCGGCAAAGCAATTACTCCTGACAAAAGAGTAACGCTAAAAGAAGTGGCGATCATCGGTAAGGCCCCGAATACATGATCACTTGGCCGCCATTTAATCCCACTTAGAAAATCCCACAATGAATAGTGATTGCCAGTAAAGAGGGCAATTCCTTTCCAAGTTAAAAAGATTAAGATCGTTGCCACTAGTCCCCCAATTAAAGTAATTGCAAGATAACTAATTACTTTCCCTGAGGCTTCCTGCTTACTTTCAACCGAGGGCTGTGTCAAACGTTGTCGTAAGTCTTCCATCGTACTATTTCCTTTCAGTTACTTTCCCAGTTGGTGTTTTTTCAACTTTCATATCATGAATGCTAATATAGTGAGCTTCTGTTACAAGCGTCTTTTGAACTTTCTCGCTTTGCATATACTTAATGAAATTTGCAGTTGATTGGGATGGCTGTTTTTGCGTATACATGTGCTCATATGACCATAATGGCCACTTATTAGTCGTAATGTTATCAGCAGTTGGCGCTACTCCATCAAGGCTAACTGACTGAACTTGGTCATTAAGATAAGCAAATGCAATATAGCTGATTGCCCCTGGTGTATTTCTAATAATTTCTTTGACTGTCCCGTTTGAATCTTGTTCTTGAGCATTTACCGCCTGCATCCCCGGTTTCAATACCGTCTGTTCAAACGCAACCCGTGTTCCACTCCCATGAGCACGATTAATAACTGTAATTGGCAAATCAGGTCCGCCAACTTCTTGCCAATTCGTAATTTGACCAGTAAAAATTTGTTGAAGCTGTTTCATTGTTAAATTCTTAATGCCAAGCTCTTCATTAACAATTGGTACTATTCCCGAAACAGCAACAATATTGTCATCTAATTTATTGGCATTAATCCCATCTTGCTGGTCAGCAAAGATATCAGCAGATCCGATATTTACTGCTCCTGCTTGTACCTGACTAAGACCGGTTCCTGAACCACCACCCTGTACAATAATGCTGGTTTGGGGATGCTTAGTTCGGTAATTATTTGCAACTGCTTCAGCTAATGGTTGAAGAGCTGTTGAGCCGACAATAGTAATTTTTTCTTGTGATGGTTGTTGCTTAGCGAGTACCCATGACCCGCCTAGCCAACAAACTATTGCGACGATAACAACCCCGATAATCGTTTTTTTCATTACTATTCCTACCTGTTTATTAGTTGTTTTCATATATTTCGTATGGTACAAATAGAGAATAGCAAGTCGATGTAAATTTTTAATCTTTGTAATGTAAAGGTTATGTAAATTTTGGAGAAAGTATTATGACCAAGAAATTTTTGCTAATGAGCCAGCAAGACGATCTCGTCCAACAGTTACAAGCTATTTGTAAAAAAGAACACTGGACCTATGAGCTCGTAACTACTCCAACTGGCTTAGTAGTAGCCTTAGAAAAAAATCAAATTAGCGGAATTTGGTGGGATATGACGGAGGTAAGCTTAGACACTACGATTGCTACCATGACCCTTATTCGGTCGCAAGTCCAAGGACCGATTACCGTTTTTACTCCTCGCTTTACGGAACACATTCAACGAAAATTATACCGGGCACATGTTGATGATGTAATTGCATTCCCTCTCCTCCTCAGTGTTTTCCGCTCCTTAATTCAGCATCGCTTGTGGACTTACCACTATCCACAGATGCATTCATTAGCTGATGATAATATGACAAAAAATGACCCAGTTATAACTACTGGATCATGGGAAATTAATCAAGAAACCTATACTGTTACTAAAAATGATAAAACAATCGCTTTAACACCCAAGGAATTTCAACTACTTTCCTACTTAGTTGACCATAAAGGACAGGTATTAAATCGGGATCAACTCGTTAATGGAGTTTGGGGATATGATATTCTTGATACTTCACGGATCGTTGACATTCATATCAGCCACCTCCGCGATAAACTTGAAGATGACTCCCAACACCCTACTCACCTTCTTACAGTACGGGGATTTGGCTATAAATTTGTTTAAAATAATAAAAAATGAGCGCGGCTGGAAAAAAACTCCTAGTCCAAAATAAAACCGGATGATAAATTTTTTGAACAATTCATCATCCGGTTTTTATGTACACAGGAAATCGTTCCTGATATGATGTAATTACCCCTAA
>OLOI01003258.1_pt1 | contig 10055 bp, 7 predicted proteins | sample 1672131 | NCBI WGS metagenome assembly OLOI01 (sample SAMEA3136651, study PRJEB25190) | human gut metagenome | reverse complement strand
GTTGCAGCCGCCCTCGATGCCCAGCTCGGTGATGATGTCCAGCGCGGCGGTGCGGAGCATCTGGTACTCTTTATCGGACAGGGTCTGGCTGGGCGCGACGACGATGGAGTCGCCGGTGTGGATGCCGACGGGGTCAAGGTTCTCCATGTTGCAGACCGTGATGACGTTGCCTTTAGAGTCACGCATGACCTCGTACTCGATTTCCTTCCAGCCGGAAATGCACTTCTCTACGAGGATCTGATGGATCGGGGACAGGCGCAGACCGTTCGTGGCAATTTCGTGCAGCTTCTCGCGGTCCTCGCAGATGCCGCCGCCGGTGCCGCCCATCGTGAAGGCGGGGCGGACGATGACGGGGTAGCCGATGACCTCGGCAAAGTCCAGCGCGTCGTCCAGATCTTCCACAACCTTAGAAGGGATGATGGGCTGGTGCAGCTTCTCCATCGTGTCCTTGAACAGCTGGCGGTCCTCGGCGCGGTCAATCGTGTCGGGCTTGCAGGCCAGCAGGCGGACGCCGCTGCGGTCCAAAAATCCGTTGCGGGCCAGCTCCATCGACAGGTTCAGGCCCATCTGGCCGCCCAGGTTCGGCAGGATGGCGTCGGGCTTCTCCTTCTCGATGATGCGCTCGATAACCTCAGCGGTCAGCGGCTCAATGTAAACATGATCGGCAATGTCGGGGTCGGTCATGATGGTGGCGGGGTTGGAGTTGACGAGGACGGTCTCGACGCCCTCGGATTTCAGCGCACGGCAGGCCTGCGTGCCGGAGTAGTCAAACTCTGCCGCCTGACCGATGATGATGGGGCCGGAGCCGATGACCAGTACCTTTTTGATACGCGGGTCTTTAGGCATTGTTGATTACTCCTTTCGCGGCCAGCATACGGCTGACGAACTGGTCAAACAGAAATTCGGTGTCCTTGGGGCCGCCGTTGGCCTCGGGGTGGAACTGCACGGTGAAGCAGTTCCATTTCAAGTAGTCGACGCCCTCACAGGTGCCGTCGTTGGCGTTGAAGTAGCTCATCTGGCCGACGGATTCGGGCAGGGTGTCCGCCATCACGGCGTAGCCGTGGTTCTGGCTGGTGATAAAGGTGCGCTGCTTGGCCGGGCTGGTGACGGGCTGGTTGGCACCGCGGTGGCCGTATTTCAGCTTGCAGGTCTTGGCACCGGCGGCCAGGGCGGTCAGCTGGTGGCCCAGGCAGATGCCGAAGGTCGGGATGCCGGTGCTCAGCATTTCACGGATGTTCGCGATGATTTCCACGTTCTCTGCCGGGTCGCCGGGGCCGTTGGAGAGCATGAGACCGTCGGGGTTGAGGGCGGCCAGCTCGGCGGCGGTGGTCGTGCCGGGCAGCACGGTCACGCGGCAGCCGCGCTTCTGCAGGCAGCGCACAATGTTGTTCTTGCAGCCCAGGTCGAGCAGCGCTACGTGCAGCGGCGTGTCACCCCATGCACCGGCAGCCGTCGGCTCATAGGTCACGGCCTCGCGGCAGGTGACGGTCTTGACGGCGTCGACAACGGCGTAGGCGGCGATCTCGGGCAGCAGCGCGGCCTTCTTCTCGGGCTCGGCGTCGGGGTCGAACTCGGTGGTGATCGCGCCGTTCATAACGCCGCTCTCCCGCAGGGTGCGGGTCAGGCTGCGGGTGTCGATGCCCTCAATGCCGATGATGCCGTTCTTTTTCAGGAAGGCATCCAGCGTTTCCTCACTGCGGAAGTTGGACGGGGTCTTGCACGCCTCGCGCACAATGTAGCCCCTGGCCCAAATCTTCGTGCTCTCGACATCCTCACTGTTCATGCCGTAGTTGCCGATGAGCGGATAGGTCTGGGTGATGATCTGGCCGTAGTAGCTGGGGTCGGTCAGGGTTTCCTCAAAGCCGACCATACCGGTTGCAAAGACGACCTCACCGATGGTGGTACCGGGGCAGCCTACGCTGACGCCGCGGAACACCCGGCCATTGGCCAATATCAGATATGCCTGCATAGTTGGTAGCCTCTCACTTTACATTTAAGATATGGAGTGAGGAGAGAGGAGAAAAGGCAAACTGTACCCATCTCCTATCTCCTATCTTTTACAGGGTTTGCTTCGCAGCTTCCTTCATTTTGCGGCTGCCCAGGTGCACCAGCGGGAGCTTGCCCTCCTTGCAGATGGGGCATTCCTCGGGGGCGTAGTTGGGCAGGTCGAGCTTGAGGGCGCTGGCGACGATGGGGATCGGGGACGGGGCCTCGGCGCGGGTGCGGTCCACGACGCAGGCAATGCCCACGCAGATGCCGCCGTTTTCCTCGATGACGCGCTTGGTCTCGAGGCTGGAAACACCGGTGGTGACGACGTCCTCCGCGATGATGCAGCGCTCACCCGGGTTGATCCTGAAGCGCTTGAGGGTCATGACGTTGTCGACGCGCTCGGTAAAGATGGCGCGCTTGCCCATCTGGCGGCCAAGCTCGTAGGCGTAGACGATGCCGCCCATGGCGGGGCCGACCACGACGTCAATGTTCAGCTCCTTGAGCTTCTCGGCAACCGGGGCCATGACCTCGGCGGCCTTGTCGGGGTACTGCTGCAGAAATGCCATCTGGCAGTAAGCGCCGGAGTGGCGCCCGGAGGAAAGCAGGAAGTGCCCCTCTAAAAATGCTTCACATTCCTTTAAAACTTCAAGTGCTTCGCGTGCCATAATTTGTTCCTCCTGTATGTTATTCAACTTATAGTGGCATATTTTGTATAAAAATGCAAGCAAAACGTATATGGTGGGGCGGCTTCCCCCGCGGGGGAAGCTGTCGGCGGCCCGCCCGCCGACTGATGAGGGCCGAGCTTGCCGTTATAGCCCGTGAACGGGCGGTTGCGGGGACTCTCCCCTCATTCGCCCTCGGGCGGGGCCTCGGGCACCTTCCCCCCGCGGGGAAGGCAGCCGGTGATTTACCGTGCGCACCCTCTGATCTCATCCAGCGTCTTGACGCCGTGGGCGTCCATCCACTGGCCGATCTCGTTCGTGATGCGGGTGCAGGCCTTCGGGTCCAGGAAGTTCGCGGTGCCGACCTGTACCGCCGCTGCACCGGCCATGATGAACTCCAAGGCGTCCTTACCCGTCAGAATGCCGCCCAGTCCCACGACGGGAATGCTGACGGCCCCCACGGCCTGCCAGACCATGCGCAGGGCGATGGGACGCACCGCCGGGCCGGACAGGCCCGCAAACGTGTTGTTGAACACGGGACGGCGCTTTTCCAGATCGATCGCGCACGCCTGGAAGGTGTTGCACAGGCTGATGGCGTCCGCGCCGGCAGCCTCAACGGCCTTGCACATCTCGGGGATGCTTTCGGCCTGCGGGCTCAATTTAACGATGAGCGGCACGGTGCAGACCTTGCGCACCGCGCTGACGACCTCGCCGGCGTCTGCCGCGCGGATGCCGAACGCGAGACCGCCCTGCTTGACGTTGGGGCAGCTGATGTTCAGCTCAATAAAATCCACGCCCGCGGCGCAGAGCATCTGCACGCCCTCGACGTTTTCTTCAATCGTGTGGCCGCCGAGGTTCGCCCAGACGGTGGTGCCGCACCGGCGCATGGCAGGCAGCTCGTGGTCGATAAAGTGCTGCACACCGGGGTTCTGCAGGCCGATGGAGTTCATCAGGCCCGACGGCGTCTCGTAGAGGCGCTCACCCTCGTTGCCGGGCTGGCCGTTCAGGGTCAGCCCCTTGCCGGAGATGCCGCCCAGCACGCGCAGATCCTCAATGCCCGCGTACTCGGGGCCGAAGCCGAAGGTGCCGCTGGCTGCGATGACCGGCCCGGCCAGCCGCTTGCCGAGAAAATCAACATGCAGGTCTGCCATCAGTCAAACACCTCCTGTGCGTTAAAGACCGGGCCGTCCTTGCAGACGGTGACCGGGCCGATTTTCGTATGGCAGGTGCAGCCCAGGCACGCGCCCAGACCGCAGGCCATCTTCTTTTCAAGGCTGGCCAGGCATGGCACGCCAGCGGCGGCGCAGAGCTTAGCCACGCCGCGCATCATGACCATGGGACCGCAGGTCAACACAATGTCGTACTTTCTCACGTCCAGCAGGTCGGTGACCAGGCCGTGGTGTCCCTCCTTGCCGGAGTCGGTTGCGGCGTAGATGTCGCGGCACCAGGGCACAAAGCGGTCCATGCCGTAGGTCGTGTCGCGGAAGCCCACGAACAGGTCGGGGCGCACGCCCGCGCGGCAGAGCTCCTTGCAGAGCAGCAGCAACGGCGCGGTGCCGATGCCGCCGCCGACCACAGCAATGCGCTTGTACTGCCCGGCCAGTGCGGCAGTGTCAAAGCCGTTGCCGCAGGGGCCGGTCACGGTCAGCGTGTCGTCCTTTTTCAGCGCGGCCAGCTTGTGGGTGCCCTCGCCCTTGACCTGATACAGGAAAGTCAGTGCGCCGGTCTGGTTGTCAAAGTCGTCAACGCTGATGGGGCGGGAAAGAATCGGCGTGGCGTCCGCAGCCCAGGCGCGCAGCATGTAAAACTGCCCGGCGTGGGGCTCGCGGCTGCGGTCCTGCCACTGGACCGTAAGGCGCATAATATCCTCTGCGACGGTTTCCTGACGCAGGACCGTCAGATTACAGCTTGTTGCATTCACCCTGAATATCCTCCCGCATACGCACGCACTCGTTGTAGGCAGCCTCGTCAAAGGCAACGCCGGGCTGCTTCTTGTAAGCCAGCAGGATGCCGCGGCTGGAGTTGACAACGCCGCCGTTGCCCTTGGTCAGGTACTGCGCGATGTCCGCCGCCTTGCCGCCCTGTGCGCCGTAGCCGGGGATCAGGAAGAAGGTGTCCTTGTAGGCCGCGCGGATGGCGGTGGCCTCCTCGGTGTGGGTGCCGCCGATGACCAGACCGATGCTGGAATAGCCGTGCTCGCCCATGTAGTCCTTGCCAAGGGCGGTCAGGCTGTCGCCGACGAGGTCGTACACATGGCGGCCATCGTCGAGCTTTTTGTACTCAAAGTCCTTCGCGCCGGGGTTGGAGGTGCGGCAGAGCACGAACACACCCTTGCCCTGCTCGGCGCAGTACGGCAGATACGGGCTGATGGAGTCAAGGCCCATGTAGGGGGCCAGCGTGATGATGTCGGCCTCGAAATCACCGGTAAAGTGTGCCTTGGCGTACATTTCGGCGGTCTTGGCAATGTCGCCGCGCTTGATGTCGGCAATGACGGGCAGGCCGGTGGCGCGGGCCAGCTTCAGCGTTTCGGCGTAGGCGCGCATGCCGTCCAGGCCCAGGGACTCATAATAGGCGATCTGCACCTTGTAGCAGCCCGCGACGCCCTTGGTGGCGTCGATCAGCGCACGGTTGAACGCGACGACGTTCTCCCCCGCCGTCTTGGCGGTGTCGGTGGTGGGCAGGTAGCTGATCTCGGTGTCCAGGCCCACGCAGACCGGGCCGTTTGCTGCGACGCTCTCGTAGAGCTTGTCCATGTTGGTAAGCATGCTGATTCCTCCGTTTGATGTATATAAATTGCGGCTCTATTATCTATTATATAATGTTGGGAATCGTAGGGGCGGATTCCATATCCGCCCGCAGGACTGTGCCAGCGGCAGCCTGCACGGGCGCATATAGAGTGTGCCCCTACGGGTGTTTTGTGCGTGAAGGGGTGTTATTCTTCAATCTGGAACGTAACCTTCCCGCCTTTGATCGTGGTTACCACTTTTCCGTACAGCAGTGCGCCGTCGTAGGGGCAGTTCTTGCTCTTGCTGTGCAGCTCGTCGGCGTGGACCTCGTACATGTGGTCAAGGTCAACCAGCACGATGTCGGCGTCGTAGCCCGGCTCCAGCATGCCCTTGCGGTCGGCCAGGCCCAGCACGGCGGCGGGACCGGCGCTCATCAGGAAGCTGAGCATTTCCAGCGGCAGACGCTGCTCACGGCAGAGCTTGGTGTAGCAGACGCCGAAGGCCGTTTCCAGACCCACCATACCGGCAGCGCCCTTCTCCTTCTCCTCGGCGGTGTGGGGGGCGTGGTCGGTGCCGATGCAGGTCACGGTGCCTTCCTTGATGGCGTCGATCAGCGCGGTCACGTCGTCCGCCTTGCGGATGGGCGGGTTGACGCGGTAGGTCAGGCGGCTGTCGTCAAACCACAGGTGGTGCGGCGTGACCTCGCAGCTGACCCGCGCACCGCGCATCCGGCTCATGCGGACGGCATCGACGGATTCCCTTGTGGAGACGTGGCACATGTGCAGCCGGGTGCCGTAGTACTCGGCCAGATGGCAGTTGCGCACGGTCTCGATGTTCTCGGCCAGGCGGTAGTCCCAGGGGCTGATCTCGCGATCCTCGGCGTGGGACATGATGGTCAGGCCGCGCTCGGTGGCAATCGCGAACGCGCGGGCCATGACGGCGTTGTTCATGACGCCGTTGCCGTCCTCGGTGATGAACTTGATGTCCTCGGGCAGGGTCAGCAGATGATCCAGCGTTTTGCCGTCGAAATCCTTCGTAATGGAGACGGTCTGGTTTGCGTCGCACAGGCCGACGCGGGCGGCCTCGGCCTCGACGGCGTGGGCGATCTCGGCGCTGGAGCAGACCGGCTTCGTGTTGGGCATCAGGTTGACGAAGGTGTACCCGCCTGCGGCAGCCGCGGCGGAGCCGGTGGAGATGTCCTCCTTGTACTCAAAGCCGGGGGTGCGCCAGTGGCAGTGGGTGTCGATGAAGGCGGGCAGGACCGTGCGGCCCTTCGCGTCGAGCACCTCCTCCCCTTCCGGGACAAGCAGCCCCAGACCGACAGCGGCAATTTTTCCGTCGCGCAGCCAGACCTCAATGGCCTTGCCCGCGCTGTCCTTTGCGTTGCGGATCAGCATGGTGGGAACCTCCTTAAAAATAGGAAACTTTGTCATAGCTGAGAGTGTAGGGGCGAACATTGTTCGCCCGTCAACTTTGCGTGGTTGAGCTTCTGCGGGAAAGCCGCGCATGAGGCAAACGGCCTGCGGGCGAGCAATGCTCGCCCCTACAAAGCCCCATGCAAAAACATCCCGCAGGGATATTTTTGCAAAAAAAAACTTTTCCCAAAAAGGGAAAAGTCAAAAAGTCACACACAAAGCAGCAACGGGAAAGAACACTGTGCCGTGATTTTTAAAGACAGAAATAAAACGCATCATCCCGGCACACTCCTTCCTATGACTTTACCTACGTTTTACTTATTGTACCATGCAGGGGCGGCGGTGTCAATGCAAACGGGCTTTTTGCAAAAGTAAGGATTTTATAGATTTTTGCGCTGACTTTTGGAGGATTTGACAAAATCCGCAAAAATCCGCGCGCGGCGCGTACAGCATTGCACTTTGTCCGGCTTTGTGGTATATTTATAATAAGTATGGTAAATAGGAAGAGGAACGAATTATGGGCCTTTGGGAAGATGCAAAAAATATCCGCGATAAGGACCCCGCCGCGCGCAATGTGGCGGAGGTCATCATCCTGTACCCCGGCTTTCATGTGCTGGTCACGCACAAGATCGCACATTTTCTGTACAACCACCGGTGTTTCTTCCTGGCCCGTTTTGTCAGCCAGCTGGCGCGCCACCTGACCGGCATCGAGATCCACCCCGGCGCCAAGATCGGGCGCAAGCTCTTTATCGACCACGGTATGGGCATCGTTTTTGGTGAGACGACGGAGATCGGCGACAACTGCACGATCTACCACGGCGTCACCCTGGGCGGTACCGGCAAGGACACCGGCAAGCGCCATCCGACGCTGGGCGACAATGTGCTGATCGGCGCGGGCGCGAAGGTGCTGGGCCCGGTCTACATCGGTGATAACGTCCGCGTTGGCGCGGGCAGCGTTGTGCTGAAGAACCTGCCCGCCAACGCTACTGCCGTCGGTGTACCTGCGGAGATCGTCCGCGTCGGCAATATCAAGTGCTGCCCGGCGGACGATCTGGACCAGCAGGATCTGCCGGATATTGTCAACCAGCGCATCTCCGAGCTCGAAGCCCGCCTGAGCCGCCTGGAAGCCGAAAAGCAGGGTGAGTTCCCGCCGGATAAAAAAGAATAATAAAAACGCACGCCGTGAAATTTACGGCGTGCATTTTTTGTCAGTATGGCTTCCTCAGAGGGGGAAGCTGTCAGCGGCCCCGCCCGCTGACTGATGAGGGGCAAACTTACCGGGAATTTCCCACGGACGGGCAATAGGGAAAAACCGCCCCTCATCCGCCCTCGGTCGGGGCCTCGGGCATCTTCCCCCACAGGGGAAGGCGATCAACTCATTTCAGATTCCGCAAATCCCCGCTCTCGCGGAAATCCTCATAATCCAGCGACAGCGACGGGCTGTAATAGGGGTCGTGCAGAATATTCTCCCGCCCGTGCACGGCGTAGAGACGTTCATGCTCGGCGTCAAAGCGTGCTTTTTTGGCGGGATCGTTCTCGTCGGAGCCGCGGGACTTGCTTTCGTAGTGGTAGAGCTCGGCGTAGGGCGTCCAGACAATGCGCCAGCCCGCGTCGCGCACACGCAGGCAGAAGTCCACATCGTTGTAGGCAACCGTGAACTCCTCATCCAGGCCGTGCAGCTCGTCGTAAACGGCGGTGCGCACCAGCAGGCAGGCCGCTGTCACGGCGGAAAAATCCTGCACCGTGGCCAGCCGGAACATATACCCGCTGCCGCCGCGCTTGTGGTACTTGTGGCTGTGCCCGGCGTAGCCGCCCAGCCCCGTGAGGATGCCGGCGTGCTGGATCGTGTCGTCGGGATAGTAGAGTATTGCCCCGCAGAGGCCGACGCCGGGCTGGCTGCACTCGCCCACCATCTGGGTGAGCCAGTCGCCGTTGATGACCTCGACGTCATTGTTGAGCAGCAGCAGGTACTTGCCCGCCGCGTACCTGCGGCCAAAATTGTTGATGCGGCTGAAGTTGAAGCCACCCTTGTAAGTCACGATCCGCGCGCGGGCATACCGCTCCGGCAGTTTTTTGTAGTAGGCCGCTGTAGCCGGGTCGGTGGAATTGTTCTCAATGACGATGACCTCGAAATTCTCGTAGGTCGTTTTGGCGTAGATGCTGTGCAGGCATTTTTCCAAATCGTCGGTGTGGTCCTTGTTGGGAATCAAAATTGACACGAGCGGCTGCGGCTCGGGAATGTCCCACACCACATGGCAGGTGCCCGGGAATTTGCCCGGCTCCACCCTGCCCTGCCGCCCTGTGGCGGCCAGATGGTCGGCCACGGCCTTTTGCGCCGCCTTTTCCACATAGGGCTTGGCCGCCGTGCCGCCGCTGGTGGACGCCGCGTGCACGCGCCAGTAATACAACACCTGCGGGATGTGCAGCGGCTTGGCTGCGGGGTCACGGCGCTGCATTTCGTCGATGAGACGCAGGAATAAGTCGTGATCCTGCGCGCCGTCACAGGCCGGGCGCTCACCGCCGACGGCGTCGAACAGCGATTTTTTGAACACGGCCAGATGGCAGATGTAGTTGACGGCCATCAGGTACTCGGGCGCATAGTCGGGCTTGAAGTGGCCGACGCGCGGGTGCTCGGGCGTTTTCTCAAACAGGGCCTCGTCGCTGTAGGCAAACGCCGCGCCGCTCTCGGCCAGCGCTTTGCTCATGCAATAGACGGCATGAGGCGCGAGCATGTCGTCGTGGTCGGCAAGGGCCAGATACTCACCCGCTGCGAGCTTCGCGGCCTCGTTCGTATTGGCGGCAATGCCCTTGTTCTCGATTTTGGCGTAGACGATGCGTTTGTCCTGCGCGGCGCGGGTGCGGACGGTCTCGCCCACGTCGGGGTGGGCACCGTCGCTGGCGTCCACCAGAACCAGCTGCCAGTTCGGCGCGGTCTGGGCCTGCACGCTGTCCAAAAATTGCTGCAAAAACTGCGGCGGTGTGTTGTACAGCGGCGTTAGAATGCTGATGGTCGGCCAGCCGTCGGCGCGGGCGGCTGCGTCGGCACGCTGGGTCTCCAGCGTCTGCTTCGACGGCAGATACCGCGCTTTTTTGCCGAAGAACCGCCGCTTAAAAAAGCCGACGGCCCGCCCGGCCATGACGCCGACGCCCTGTTCTTTCGTCAGCGTCCGCGCATAGCCGAACAGTTCTTTGATGCGTTTCGTTTCAAGGCTCATGGGATGGCTCCTCATAAAAGCAGTCTTTGTGCCAAAGGCGGGGGTTGG
>OLOI01003253.1_pt1 | contig 10068 bp, 9 predicted proteins | sample 1672131 | NCBI WGS metagenome assembly OLOI01 (sample SAMEA3136651, study PRJEB25190) | human gut metagenome | reverse complement strand
AATGAGCTGGCTATGGCAAGATATGCGCGCCATGTATCCGAAATGCCCTGCAAATCGCCTTTCGGGAATACACCGCGCGAGGATCTTGCCACGAAGGGGATCTTTTCGCTGCACAGACCCCTCGAATCATGCACGGCGCGCAGATCTTGCCCATCCTCTGACGCTTGACCTTTCGGCGACGAGACGCCTTCGCTGAAGGACGGGATGCTTCGTTTCTTCCGGTTCAGTGGTGCAGATTCGGGCATCCCCGTCTAGCGGGGAAGTCGCCCGTGCCGTCCCTGCCCAGTGTAAGGCTACCCAGCATCTGCCTTTCCTGACGGATGGCGCGCATTCGCCTTCCCGCTTCGGCGGCTTGAGGCAGGGCATAAGAAAAGGGGACCCGTGTGGGTCCCCTTTTAGCTGGTCGGCAGGTACGAGTCGGTCAGCTCTAACAGTGCGGATCGGTCAGCTCTAACGGTACGAGCCGATTAGCTCTAGTGGCACGGCCGACCTGCTAGTTGGCAATGAGCTGACTAGTTCTGACCAGGCTCGACAACCAGTGTGTCTTCGTATGCTGCACCGTAGGTATCAAGCAGGGTCTTCTCATAGTCTGCGTGGAAGAAGTTCTCGGAGCCGAGGTTCTTCAGGTCCTCGTTGATCCAGTTCAGCAGGCTTTCGTTGCCCTTGGAAACAGCAGGAGCGATAGTGTCGGTGTCGCCCAGCTGCTCAATGCCGACAACGTATTCGGGGCCAGCCTGGTTGGCGAAGGCGATAACCTCGGTGTTGTCATTTGCCCAAACAGCATCGGGGTTGTTTTCGAATGCGGTCTTAGCTGCAGCGTAGGTGTCGTACTTCTCGAGCTTGAGGTCCTTGTTGTGCTCGGTGAGGTAGGTCTCGGCAGTGGTACCGGAGATTACGATTACCGTGCGGTCGCCAATCTGGTCGAGGTCGGTAACAACCTTGTCCTTGTGGGAAACAACGCCCAAAGCAACGTTCATGTAAGGATCGGCGAAGTCGACCGCCTCAGCGCGCTCGGGGGTGACGGTGAAGTTTGCCAGGATAACGTCAACCTTGCCAGTCTGCAGGTATTCAACGCGGTTGGCTGCTTCGGTGGACACCAGCTCAACATCTACTCCAAGGTCCTGGCCAAGACGGTTTGCCAGCTCGATGTCGTAGCCCTGGTAGTTGCCGTTTTCATCGACGTAGCCGAAGGGGCTCTTGTCACTGAATACGCCGATGGTGATCTTGCCGCTGTCCTTGATCTGGTCAAGAGTGCGGTAATTTGCGCTCGAGGAATTGCTGTTGCCGGAGCAGCCCGTGAGCAAGGCTCCCGCAAGAGCCAAGGCCGCAACAAGCACAGCAGCAAGCTTCCAGGTGCGTTTCGTCTGGGTCATGTCTTTCTCCTTACTTCTGCCCTCTTTAGCGTGCGAGGGTTTCTTTGATTGATGGAAGTAAACCGCTTAAATCCTACAAAGTCAATAAGGATTGAGGGAATTAGTCATTTTGCTTTTGTGAATGGCTGGTTATTGCGGAGTTGGGGGCGTAGCTGCATCGTGGGCAATGCGTCGAAAGCGCGCTTCCGCTCCCGTTGCCCAGCCGCTGCTGTTGGCGCCCACCGTTCCCAGGGTTGACAGAGACTTATCTGCGGCTGCAACGGGCATCCGTGCGCGGACCATGGAACAGCGCGAGGCAGACAACCGCCCGAATGCACATCATTGAAACAAACGAGGCTCGCTTGAGGTTGTAGCGATCCGTGCCTTTCGGGGGGCGGGGCGGGGCGAGTTTCCGTGTGCGCAGGCGCTGTCAGGCGGTTGCTTGTGACATCGGTGGGAACGGGACTCTCTGCAGGCGCGGGCGTTGCGATTTGTTGAGAAGGCCGTATTGCGAAAACGAAAAGAGCCCCATTGTTGGGGCTCTGAGGGTGCGATGGGATTCGAAGAGGATTTCGTTTAAGTCATGCGATCGGTTTCACGCGACTGCATCGGCTCCTGGCAGTAGCGGGCTTTAGCCCGACTCTGCTTGAGTCTCTGGTTGTGACAAGCTTCACCCGATCGCGTTGGGCTCCTGGCTGCGCCGGACTTCCAATCCTTCTGGCACGAAGCGCTCGTTAGGCTTCGTGCTGACGGACGGCGTCGAACTCGAAAGTATGCAGGAACTTCTGTGCGCGTTCGGTTTTGGGGTGCTCGAAGAAGCGTTCGGGGATATCTTGTTCCACGATTTCGCCTCCATCGAAGAACAGAACACGGTCGGCAACGGCGCGTGCGAACTGCATTTCGTGGGTAACGATAAGCATCGTTTTGCCCTCCTGCGCCAAGCCCAAGATAACGTCCAGTACCTCGCGCACCATTTCGGGGTCGAGGGCGGCGGTAACTTCGTCGAGCAGCAGCACTTCGGGCTCCATTGCCAACGCGCGGGCAATGGCAACGCGCTGCTTCTGGCCGCCAGAAAGCTCGCGCGGATAGCTCTTTTCCTTGTCGGTAAGGCCAACGCGCTTCAGGAGGGCGCGAGCTGCCTCTTCGGCCTGTGCCTTGGGGATCTTCTTCACCTTGGTGGGCGCCAACGTGATGTTGTCGAGCACCGTCATGTGGGGGAACAGGTCGTAACTCTGGAACACCATGCCAACTTTTTGGCGAAGCTCGGTGAGATCCTTTTCGGAGCTGGTTACCTCTTTGCCGTCAACTTCGATGGTGCCTCCCTGAATAGGCTCAAGGGCATTGATGCAGCGCAGGAAGGTTGACTTGCCGCACCCTGAGGGGCCGATGACCACAATTACCTCGCCGCGCTTAACGGAAAGGCTGATATCTTCCAGCACCACGTTATCGCCGTAGGCTTTCTTAAGATGCTCAATGGAGAGCAGGGCGGTATCGCTCATTGCTTAGTTCCATTTCTTCTCGAGGTGGTTTGCCAGCATACTGATGGGCCAGCAAATTACGAAGTACAGCAGCATAATAGTGCCGTAAATGCCGAATACGGCGTTGGGGGAGGTCATGCGGTTTGCCTCGATGATCTGTTGGCCAACCTTCATCATCTCAATAACGCCGATCATCAGCAGCAAGCTGGTGGTTTTGATCATGCGGGTAATGAGGTTGATGGAAGAAGGGATAAGGCGGCGGATGGCCTGCGGGATGATTACCTGACGGTAAATTTGTGCTTTATTCAGACCCAGCGCAGCGGCGCTTTCGTACTGCTGCTTTGGGATGCTGGTAAGGGCGCCGCGAACCAAGTCGCCCATTTCGCCGGTTCCCCAGAACACGAATACGATGATGGAGGAAAGCTCCGCCGAGATATTCAGGCCCATAACACGCGTGGCGCCGAAGAACACGATGTAGAGCAGCACCAGCTGCGGCATAATGCGCACGATTTCGAGGTACAAACGAGAAATAACCTTGGCAACAGGGTTTTTCCACGTCATGAAGATGCCGAACAGCATGCCTAGGATGATGCTGAGCACGACAGAGATTGCGCTGATCTGCACCGCAACCCAAAGACCCTGCAGAAGGCGGGTGGCGTTTGAGCCCATGAACAGAACATCAAGCCCCAAAGCTTCCATGGCGCAACCTCCTTTCAATGTACGTACCAGCAACGGAAACCGGCACCAGGATAATGAGGTAGAACGCTACGAGCATTACCAGGCATTCGGTGGTTTTGTAGTAAAGGCCCATCAGGTCTTTCGTGACGAACATGAGGTCCATCAGGCTGATTGCGGAAAACACGCTGGTTTCCTTCAGCAGGAAGATAACGTTGGCAACAAACGATGGGAAGCTCAGCGAAACTGCCTGGGGAAGCACAACGTAGCGCATGGACTGCAGTTTCGAAAGGCCCAGGCTGATAGCGCTCTCACGTTGGATGGGCTCCACGTTTTCCAGGCCAGCACGGAACGATTCGGCCATGTAGGCACCGCCGTGCAATGCAAGGCCAACCATACCGCACACTTCTGGTGTGATGGAGAAGCCCATGCGAGGCAGGCCAAAATAGAAGAAGAACAGCTGAATAAGCAATGGCGTGTTGCGGAACAGCTCGATGTATACGCGACAAAGCTGGCGAAGCGCAGGGATGCGGAAGTGCACGATCATGGCCACAATGAGGCCGATGATGACGGATCCGGCGATGCCGATCCATCCGATGCTCAGCGTCAGCCACGCCGCATCCTCGTACAGAGGAAGGTATTGCGCCATGGCGTCGAAGTTCAACGCGGGGTCCTTTCTACATTGCAAAACCTATCAGTTTGATAGGATTAAGGGGGATTGTAGAACGATGGCAATGCAAGTCAAGCATTTTCAGGGGCAAGACGGCATGCCTTGGCAAAAAGCCAACAGCTTTACATATTACTTGTTTAAGCCGCCATTGTGGAACCAAGCGTGCTCGAATCTCGTATTCGGCGAAGTGGTGGCGGTTTGCGCATCGGTGGGTGCTAGACTTCGGAGGTAATTTTGAACTCATTGCCTGGAATGGAAAGGAATCAGATTTTGAGCGAGCCGGAAAAGCGGGAGGTTCCCTTTAAGGAAGTGGCGCGAAAATTCGTTAGCTACTACAAACCATTCACGTTTTTGTTCGTTGCCGACTTGGTATGCGCAACGCTGCTCGCCGCCATCGACTTGGCATTCCCCCAGATCCTCAATTTCTTTGTGCGCGATTTCTTCGTCAATGCTCGCGATGCCATTATGGGCGTATTGCCGTGGGTGGCTGCTGGGCTGGTGGCGATGTATGTGGTGCGCAGCTTGTGCCAGTACTTCATTTCTTGCTGGGGCCACATTATGGGTGCACGCATGGAGGCGCGGATGCGCATGGATTTGTTCCAGCAGTATCAGCGTCTGAGCTTTTCGTATTACGACCGCAATAACACCGGCGAAATGATGTCGAAGCTGGTTACCGATCTGTTTGACATTTCGGAGGTTGCCCACCACGGTCCCGAGAACCTCTTTATCGCAACCCTGAAAATCGTGGGTTCCTTCACGTTACTGATGTTCATCAATGTTCCGCTTACACTGGTGATGTTGGCGGTGACGGCTGTCATGGCAACGTATGCGTTTGTTCAGAATTACCGTAAGCGCATAATCTTCCGCCAGAATCGTGTGCGCATGGCGGGTTTGAACGCGCGTTTGCAGGATTCGCTGGGCGGCATTCGCGTGGTGAAGGGCTTTGGCAACGAACATATCGAGATCGACAAGTTCGGCCATGCCAATGAAGAATTCATCGAAACGAAGGAACTTTCGTACCGTTTCATGGGTCAATTCCAAATGGCATCGAGCTTCTTCACGGGCGCGTTGTACACGGCAACCATTGTGGGCGGCGGCCTGTTTGTTGCGCAGGGCATCCTCGATCCTGCCGATATGGTTATGTACGCGCTGTACATTGGCATTTTTATTGCTCCTGTGGAGCTGCTCATCAATTTCACCGAAACGTTCCAGAAGGGTTATGCGGGCTTTCGTCGTTTCGTGGAAACGCTTGCTGAACGTCCAGGGGTGGAAAACAAGCCCGATGCCATTGATCTTGGTGCTGTGGTTGACGAAGGAATTGCTCCGCGCATCAGCTATTCGGACGTTCGCTTCTCGTATGTTGACGGTAAGGAAGTGCTGCGTGGCTTGACCCTTGAGGTGCCTGCGGGGTCTACCGTTGCGTTGGTCGGTCCTTCGGGCGGCGGAAAAACAACCACGTGCTCGTTGCTGCCGCGCTTCTACGATGTGTCGTCTGGTTCCGTGAAAATCGACGGCATTGATGTGCGCGATGCCACGTTGGAGTCGCTTCGTGCGCAGGTGGGCATCGTGCAGCAGGATGTGTATCTGTTCGAGGGTTCTATTCGCGAGAACATCTTGTATGGCGACCCGTCCGCTTCCCAGGAACGGGTTGAATGGGCTGCGCGTCAGGCGAACATTCACGAGTTTATTGCTGGCTTGGAAGATGGCTACGACACGTTTGTGGGCGAGCGCGGCACCCGCCTTTCGGGTGGGCAGAAGCAGCGCATCGCCATTGCGCGTGTGTTCCTGCGCGATCCTCATATCCTAGTGCTGGACGAAGCAACCAGCGCTCTGGACAACGAAAGCGAAGAGCGCGTTCAGGCATCGCTCGAGCGGCTGAGCGAAAACCGCACCACCTTGGTAATTGCGCATCGTCTTTCCACCATTCGCAACGCCGATTTTATCGCTGTGGTAGACGAGGGACGCGTGGTCGAAGTGGGTACGCACGAAGAGCTGCGGGCTCAAGGCGGCATCTACGATCGCTATTACCGTATGCAGTTCGCGGGAAAGCGTGGGGCTGAGTAGCTTTTTGCGGCATTTGTCGACGCCGCAGCGCCGTCTGGGTGTACCCTGTGTTTGTTAGATAAGGCAAACTTTCAAGGGGAGGCCACAGATGTTCAGAACCGTAGTCGATATCGATGGCATGATGTGCGGCATGTGCGAATCGCACGTCAATGATGCCGTGCGCAATAACTTCAAGGTTAAAAAGGTGTCCTCCTCGCATGGCAAGGGGCGCACCGTGATTGAATCGGAAGCTCCTCTTGACGAAGGTGATCTCCGTCGCGTGATTGGCGCAACTGGCTACGAGGTGCAGCAGGTGACCTCCGAAGAAGTTCAAAAGAAGGGCCTTTTCGGCGGATTGTTTGGGAAGTAGTTCGAGCAAGCATGGAGGGCCACTGTTGTTGCAGCGGTGGCCGCGTTTTGGTGGCGAAGCGGGCTAGCGAATGCGACAAGGTTCGCATAAGGCACTTGCTGCGCAAGCCCTCGGAATAACCCTAACGAACACGGTAGGGCTTGTTGCCCCAATAGAATTTCAGCAGGTGCTTCTTGGGCGCGCCAAGCGTTCCCACCAAATCGAGCGTAGCCACAGCGGCATCGTGCGCGGCGTTCGGGCGGCGCAGCGATTCTCCTCCGCTGAGCATGGTTTGAAGCTGGGCGGGGTTTTCGTGGATTTGCTGCAGGCGCTCAACCAGCTCTTCTGCGGTTTCGGCAGTAACGGCAGCGCCAGCTTTGGTGACCGTATAGGTGTTGGCGCGCTCCTGGCCGTACGACTTGCCCACCAAAACCAAGGGCAAGCGTGCGCACAGGCACTCGGTAGTGGCCAAGCCGCCTGATTTTGCCACGATCATGTCGCTCGCTTCCATCAGCTGCGGAATACGCTCGATATAGTTGAAGACGGAAACATTTGCAATGTTCCGTTCTGCGAAAAACCCTTTCAGCCCATTGGCGTACTCTTCGTCGGCGCCAGCCAGGAAAGCGAAGTGCATGTTGGGGAATTCGGAAAGAAGCGGCACGACTTTGTTCACGATTTCGCGGAATGGGATATAAGGCTGCGAATGACGAGCGCCTGCCATCACCATTACGATCATTTTGTCTTGCGGAAGGCCGAATTGCTTCAGCACTTCTGCCCGATCGATGGGGTCGGTAAATCCCTTTCGCACCGGAATGCCCGTGACCTTGATGTGGCTTTCGGGCACCTTGCGCGGCGTGAGTTCCTTCACCATGGTTTCGTCGGCGGCGCAGAACAGGTCGCAATCAAGGTGCGGCCACAGGCCTTCTGCGCCGTAGTCGGTTGGAATGCAGGTTACGGGGAAGGTTTGCCCGGTAACCATCTTCGCGGCAACCGATGCGTTGGCGGCAACGATGTGTGTTGCCAGGATGGCGATGGGCTTGCGCTTTCGAACGATTTTGGTGAATGGCGAGAACATGAATGGCGACCATGCCGAACCGCCACCCCATAGCAGGCGTCCCGTAAAGGTGCGATGCCAGGTGATGTCGTAGAGCCAGTTAAAGGAAACGGTCACGTTGGCGGTTTTGTCGCCGTCGAATTTTATGTAGCCGTAATCGAGGATGTCCAACACGGCGATTTCGGTATTTTCCGGCAGGGCAGGATGCTTGCCGCAAAGATCTTCAAGAGCCTGAGCGGTTGCCTGTGCGGCGCTGCGATGGCCTGAGCCAACAGAGGCGTACGTGATGACGACCAGGGGACGATCCGATGTTTCATCGCATGTGGTAGTGATCATCGCGCCTCCTTCCAGCTGTGATTTTGCGTTTTGCGGCAAACCCGAAAGGGGTATGCGCTCTTGTTCTGCTTGGTGCGAGACAGTATGCGCCAAATGTCGAGGTCCTGTTACGCTTAGTCTATCTAACCAGAAATAAGGCACAAACGGGAGCGGCGTTGTTACAAAAACCGCGGTAAGAGCGTAAGCGGGTGGCAAATCTGCGGGAGTGGGCATTTTGACTCTTGCGGAAAAATAGATCGTTGCGTATAATTCTCTGGCGCTTGTTTTTAGCGTCGGGAGTGCCAACGTGGCTCAGTTGGTAGAGCAACGCATTCGTAATGCGTGGGTCGCCGGTTCGAGTCCGGCCGTTGGCTCCATCGAATTTGCAGGTCAGTCGCTTATGCGGCTGGCCTTTTTGTTTCTCCTGACCCGAATAGCCCTCCCGAAAAAGCGGGAATACGGGGCAGATATCATTTCTTCGGCTTCAAAATATAGGCAAAAAGTTGCAAAGCGCCGGGTTTTGCTCTGAGAAAACGGCACCTGTCCTGTACCCTCTCTTTCTTCGCGGCAGCGCTTTTGGAGGTTTACGTTTCTTGCTGTTCCTTTTGCTGGACTTTGATACTGTTGGAAAGAATCAAAATAGGCATGCTTGGTTTAGCATAATTTAAGGTGCGGCTGCGTTTGCGCGGCCGCTTGTGAAGAAGGACGGCTTTCGTGGCAGAGGGTTCAGCGCGCACAAAACTTGCAACGGTTGCATTGGTTATCGTGGGTTTTGCCCTAGGTTTTGCGGAGTTCATCGTTATCGGTATCACGCCCGATATCGCCGAGGAATATGGTATCTCCCTTGCTTCTGCTGGTAATCTGGTGGGCTTCTTTGCTATTTCATATGCGGTGTCGACGCCGATCATTGTGCTTTCTACCGGGCGTTTTCGCAGGTTTCCCTTGTTCGTGACGTTCCTTGCGGTATTCAACGCAGGCAACCTTCTGGCCATCGTGGCTCCTACGTACGAAACGCTGCTGGTTGCCCGTGTGCTTACCGCAGTGGTTTCGGGCGTGCTGCTGTCTACGGTAATGACATTTATCAACGACATCATTCCTCGTGAAAAATCGGCTCGCATCATTTCATTCGTTTACGCAGGCTTTTCTGTTGCCAGCGTCTTGGGTACGCCCATTGGCACGCTGCTTGCCGATGCATTCGGTATCAAGGCTGCGTTTATAGCGGTAGAAGCTGTAGCGCTCGTTGTTACGGTGTTGCTGCTTGTTTCTGTGCCGCGCTCTGGCTCCACCGATGTTTCTTCTCGTGTGCGCGATCAGCTGGTAATCCTGAAGGATCGTCGCATCATCTTGGTGCTCATCATGAAAGGATTCGGCATGGCGGCAACGTACGTGTTCTACGTGTACGTAACGCCTATCTTGGAAGATGGCGTGGGTCTTTCGGTGTGGATGGTAAGTATCGTGCTGTTCTTCTACGGTGCCGCAACTATTGTTTCCAATCTGGGTAGCGGCTCCATCGCTCAGCATTACGGCTTGGCGAAAATACCTATCATGTTCGGTTTGCAGGCCCTTGTGCTTCTGCTGCTTGGCCCCAGCCTTGCTTCGGGCAACACCGCGCTTGCCGTGATTAACGTGGTGCTTACGGGCGTGTTCATCTACCACATGAATTCTCCGTTGCAAACGTTTCTGCTACAAACCTCAGCTAAGGATTATCCGAAGGCGATTACCCTTGCGTCTGCCGTTATGCCCACCTCTTCCGACCTTGGTATTGCTACGGGGTCGTTCCTTGGCGGCGTGGTGGCTTCGGGCCCTGGTTTTGTGTGGGCGGGCCCAGTAGGTGCTCTGTTCGCGATTGTTGCTGTTGTTGCCGCCGTGCTGATCTTGCAGCCGGAAAACCGCAAGCGTGAAACCGCACAGTAGAAAAGAGCCGCGAAAAGAGCGCTACCTTGTGTGCGGCAGCCGATTTAGGGAGTCTGCCGTGTGAAAAAGAATAGTGAACCGCGAAGGGCTGCCCTGACGCTGTATTGAAACGCCCCTGTTTCTTCGAAGCAAGAAGCAGGGGCGTTCCCATTGGTTTCGATGCAGCCCTTTTGTATTTTGTGAGTCGGTTCGGCGAACCTGCGGTTTACGAATTGTGC
>OLOI01003251.1_pt1 | contig 10070 bp, 7 predicted proteins | sample 1672131 | NCBI WGS metagenome assembly OLOI01 (sample SAMEA3136651, study PRJEB25190) | human gut metagenome | reverse complement strand
TAAATTTTCTAAAGCTTCTCCCTTTAAGTTATGTAAATTTTTATTCCGTAGGTTGCAAACGGATAAATATAAAATTTTAAATTCACTGTCTGCCGCAGTACGGTCGTGTATTTATTTTATGCAGCAGTAGTAAAAGGAAAACCTCAAAAAACTGTTTAGGCTGATGTGCAACATAGTTATAAGGTATTCCTAAAAAAATTATTATTTTAATGGAGGTAAATTTGTGAGTACAGAAAATAAAATAAATTATCAATCAAGACAAAATAAGTACTCAAAGGGAAATAACAGGCAGACCTACAAGAAAAGCTCTTCTTCTGCCGCAAATGGCTCAAAGGGAAGAAACTTTAACGGCAATACGCCGAATAATTTTAAAAGGGCAAACGGAAAAAGACCTTATAAAAAACAGAACAGAGTACCAAACAAACCATCTGTCAAGATTGCTTTCCTGGGCGGATTAAATGAAATCGGTAAGAATATCACGCTGATTGAATGTGAAAACGATATTGTAATCGTTGACTGCGGTATGGCATTTCCTGACGGTGATATGCTCGGCGTAGATCTTGTAATTCCTGATTTTTCATATATAGAACAGAATTTTGATAAAGTAAAAGGTATTGTGCTTACTCACGGTCATGAGGATCATATAGGCGGACTTCCTTTTCTTCTTTCAAAGATGAGTATTCCGATTTACGGTACACCGCTCACACTTGGTCTTGTGGGAAACAAGTTGAAGGAGCACAGTCTTCTTAATCAATCACAGCTCAATGTTGTAAATGCGGGCGACAGCATAAAACTTGGCTGTATGGATATTAAATTTATTCACGTTAATCACTCAATTCCCGACGCCGTTGCATTTGCAATTCACACACCTGCCGGTACTATTATGCATACAGGTGACTTTAAAATCGACTGCACACCAATATCGGGCGATATGATTGACCTTTCGAGCATTGCCCGTGAGGGGGATAACGGAGTGCTTGCTCTGCTTGCAGAAAGTACAAATGCAGAGCGTTCGGGATATACTCCGACAGAGCGAATGGTTTCAGACAGTCTTGACGGACTTTTTAAAAGTGCCGAGAATTACAGAATTATAATTGCAACATTTGCATCTAATGTAAACCGTGTGCAGCAGATTATTAACTGTGCTGCAAAATACGGCAGAAAGGTTGCTTTTTCCGGCAGAAGTATGGTTAATTATATGGATGTTGCCGGCAGACTGGGATATTTGACCATTCCCGAGAATATTATTATAGATATAGATATGCTCGATAAATTTATGCCCGAACAGGTTGTTCTGGTAACAACGGGAAGTCAGGGCGAGCCGATGAGTGCACTCTCCAGAATGGCTTATTCCGATCACCGTAAGGTAATGGTTGGTGAAGGAGATTTTATTATAATTTCGGCAAATCCTATTCCCGGCAATGAAAAAACAGTCGGCAATGTTGTTGACGAGCTGCTCAAAAAGGGCTGTAAGGTTATATATGAATCAATGTATGATGTTCATGTATCAGGTCATGCCTGCCAGGAGGAACTCAAAATTATGCACCGCCTTGTAAAGCCTAAGTATTTTATTCCTGTTCACGGTGAGCAAAAGCACCTCAGAAAGCATGCTGAGCTTGCTGAATTTCTGGGAATGAGCAAGAAGAATATATTTATCGGCGATGTAGGCAGCGCAATAGAAATTAACGAAAATTATATTAAGGAGCTTGCACCCGTTCCGTCAGGCAAGGTATTTGTTGACGGTCTCGGTGTAGGTGATGTCGGAAGTATTGTATTGCGTGACCGCAAGCATCTGGGACAAGACGGTCTTATTATCATTGTTGCATCTCTTGATGTCTATGACGGTCATGTAATCAGCGGTCCTGACGTGGTTTCAAGAGGATTTGTATATGTCAGAGAGAGCGAGGGCTTGCTTGAAGAGGTAAGACAGCTGTCACTTGACATTCTTGAAAGCTGTGCAAACCACGGAATTCACGAATGGGGCGTAATTAAAAATAAAATCAAGGAAGATGTGTCAAAGCTGATTGGCCAGCGTACACGAAGAAGTCCTATGATTTTACCAATTTTGCAGGAGGTTTAATCCTGCACGCTGTACCGCTCAGCGTTAATGTGTTTTTGCGGTAATCTGAGGTTATGATATGAGAAAAAAGCATTGGACAGTCACACCGCTGTTTTTTATATTCGGTGTGATAATGCTGTTTATGGCGGTTGCATCACTTTCCTATAATAAAATATTATGTTATATTGAAATGGGTGTTTCGGTTGCGTCACTTGCCGTGGTAGCCGTGCTTCTGATACGCTTCAGAAGCTATATATCGTATGTTGTGCGCTCTTCTGCCGATAAAATTAACGGTATAGACTCGTCTTTTCTTGAAAGATACAAGTATCCGATTGCAATTGTCGGCACAAAGGGTGACATTCTCTGGTGTAATGTGCGTTTCCGCAAACAGATGAGCAATGCCAAAAATCCTGAGGGAGATAATATCAGTGCCTATCTTTCGGGTTTTGATTTTGAAAATTTTATTGTCGGCGAAGGTACTGACATTGTTCACGACGGTAAGGAATATACTGCATACTGTATAAATACGGACAACGGATATATCTGCCATTTTATTGATAATACCTATTACAAGGAAATGGTGCGTGAATACAATACATCGTTGCCTTGTGTTGCACTTATTACTTTTGACAATGCAGATGATTTTACTGAGTCGTCTGACGAAGAGCTTTCTCAGGTTACAATGTCAGTCGAAACATCTCTGCAAAAATGGGCTAATTCATATAATGCACTCTACAAACAGATAAGCAATAACAGATATATGATTATATTCCGTGAAGACGATGTTGAAAAAATGATTGCTTTAAAGTTTCCTGTGCTCAAGGAAATGCATGACATTGCAGCAAGACATCACACTGCTACAATATCCGTAGGATTGTGCCGTGGTGCCAAGACTATTAAAGAAAGTGAACTTGGAGCAAGAAAAGCACTCGAAATGGCGCTTGGCAGAGGCGGAGATCAGGTAGCAGTTATTAAAAATAATAGCTATGATTTCTTTGGAGGTACTGTGGCAGCTTCTGAAAAGCTGAGTAAGGTGCGTATGCGTGTCATAGCCAACGCAATCAGCCGTGCAGTTGCCGACTGCGACAAGGTTCTGCTTATGGGACACCGTTTTTCGGATCTTGACTGTGTTGGTTCTGCAATCGGTATGCAGTGCATTATGGAGAAATCTTTCAAGCGTTACAGTAAAATTGTCATAGACAAGGAAAATTCTATGGCAAAACAAATTATTACATATGCAGACAGCCGACTTGATAACAGTATTTTTATTTCTGCTGAGGAGGCTCTAAAAAATATAACTCCGAGAACTCTGTTGATTATTCTTGACACACACATCAAAAATTCGTTGGAAAGTGTTGAGGTATATGAAAAGTGCAGGCGTGTGATTGTAATTGACCATCACAGAAAAGCTGTGAACTATATTGATAATGCGCTTGTATTCTGTCATGAGCCGTCAGCATCCTCTGCTTCGGAAATGTGCAGTGAGATTATAAGCTGTCTTGATGACGCACCGCTCGGTTATGTTCAGGCTGATGCGTTGCTTTCGGGTATTATGCTTGACACCAAGAATTTTGTTATCAAAACGGGCGTCCGTACCTTTGAAGCAGCGGCTTATCTGCGCAAGAAGGGTGCAAATACACTAACTGTCAGAGAAATGTTTGCAGACAGCGTTGAAACATATAAGAATAAGGTCGATATTGTTTGCAGATCAAACATATATAAAAACTGTGCCTTTTCGGTTGCCGAACAAAAGGGTAGTGAAATCCGCCTTGCGGCAGCTCAGGCGGCAGATGAAATGCTTTCCTTGCAGGGTGTTGATGCCTCATTTGTGCTCTTTGAGGACGGAGAGAAAATTAATATTTCGGCAAGAAGCTATGGACGTATAAATGTTCAGATTATAATGGAAAAGCTTGGCGGCGGAGGTCATCAGACTATGGCGGCTGCACAGCTTTATGGCATAACAATGGAGCTTGCTTATCAGAAGCTGATGTCGGTAATTGACGAGGTTCTTGATGATGTAAGCAATTAATAAATGCGAAATGTGAAAGGATGAATAATAGTGAAGGTAATTTTATTGCAGGATGTAAAATCACTTGGCAAAAAAGGTGAGCTGGTTGAAGCATCAGACGGATACGCACGCAACTATCTTTTGCCGAGGAAGATTGCCAAAGAGGCAAACGCACAGGCGATGAATGAATATAAAAATGCAGAAAATTCAAAAAATTACAAGATAGCCACAGAAAAGGCACAGGCTGAAGTTTATAAAAAACAGCTTGAGGGCAAGGTTTTTGAGATGACTGCAAAGGCAGGTCAGGGAGGCAGACTGTTTGGAAGCGTAACTTCAAAGCAGGTTGCTGAGGAAATCAAAAAGCAGTATAACATTGTGGTTGATAAGCGCAAGGTTATGCTTGAATCTGATATTAAAGAGTTCGGAACATACAAGGCTGAGGTAAAGCTTTATACAGGCATTTCAGCTAAAATTGATGTTAAGGTATCCGAAGCAAAATAATTTATTAAACGGGTTTACGAAAAATAAGACAAACTTATGAAGCGTTAAAGTAATAGTTAAAAAGGTAAAAAAATGGCAGATTCGGATTTTATCGGCAGTTATGACGGTTTGAATATGCCGTACAGTCCCGAGGCAGAGCAGGCTGTTCTGGGTGCAATGATTCTTGACAGCAATGTCTTTGACAGGGTGGTTGACCATATAAAGTCAGCTGATTATTTCTATGTTGCACTGCACAAGATAATTTTTGCAACAATGCAGGAAATGATTAATTTCGGTGCGGCTATCGACTTTGTAACACTGCTTGAAAAACTAAAACAGAATAAAGCGTTTGACGAGGCAACCGGCAAAACCTATCTTATGGATTTGGTCAATAACTGTCCGTCAATCTCAAATGCAGAGGAATACGCAAAGGTAATTGCCGACAAGTACAACATCCGCAGACTTATTACTGCGGCAAGGGAAATAATCGACGATGCGTCGGCAGGTGAAGAAGAACCGTCGGTGCTGATTGATTCGGCAGAACAGAAGATTTTTGAGATTCGCCGAGGCAATGAAAAGTCAGGACTTGAAAATATCAAATCTGTTGTTTTGCAGACCTTTGACAGGCTTGACTCTTTAAATAAAGAGACAGACGACAGTATGAAGCCGATTCCATCAGGTATCGGCGATCTTGACCGTGTCATTACGGGACTTAACCGAAGCGACCTTATCCTGCTTGCGGCACGTCCCGGTATGGGTAAAACGAGTTTTGCGCTTAATATTGCACGATATGCCGCATGCACGGCAAAAAAGACTGTTGCATTTTTCTCATTGGAAATGTCAAAAGAGCAGCTTGCAAGCCGTCTTTTGTCAACCGAAGCTCTTATAAGCGGTACTAAACTCCGCACAGGTAAGCTAAGTGAAGAAGAGTGGAGCAGGCTTATTCCCGCAAGCGATGTGCTTTCAAATTCCGAGCTTTATCTTGACGATACTCCGGGAATCACGATAACTGAGATGAAGTCGAGACTAAGACGGTTACATAATCTTGATTTGGTTGTTATTGACTATTTGCAGCTTATGGCAAGCGGTAAAAGGATTGATAACCGTGTTCAGGAAATTTCGGAAATTACACGAAATCTTAAAATTTTAGCCAAAGAAATGAATGTCCCTGTTATTACGCTTTCACAGCTTTCCCGTGCTTCTGAAAAGCGTGATGACCACAGACCTCAGCTTTCCGATTTGCGTGACTCCGGTTCAATCGAGCAGGACGCCGATATAGTTCTGTTCCTGTATCGTGAGGGCTATTATGCTGACAAAAATGCAGATAACGCAGCGGCACAAACCTCGGATATGAATTCGGGCGAGTGTATAGTTGCCAAAAACCGTCACGGTGAGGCAAGGTCGGTTAAGCTGCATTGGCAGGGTGAATTTATGAGATTTACGGGTACGGAGTCAAGAGATGAATAATCTTGTTCTGGCTGCTATTGAGAAGTATAATATGATAAGTACCGGTGACAGAGTTGTTGTTGCTTTGTCGGGAGGTGCCGACTCAGTTTCACTTCTTGATGCATTATGTTCTTTGAAAGAAAAATATAATTTAACTATTTATGCCGCACATCTGAACCATAATCTGCGTGGGGAAGAGGCTGAGCGTGACGAGAATTTCTGTAAAATTCTTTGTGAGAATTATGAAGTGGAGCTTTTCATCAAAAGTATAGATATTCATACTCTTGCAAATGAACAGAAAATCAGCGAAGAGCTTTGCGGCAGAAACGAAAGATATAAATTTTTTGATGAATTGTCAGTAAGACTGAATGCAAAAATTGCAACTGCACATTCTGCGTCTGACAATGCTGAAACTTTAATTTATAATATAGCAAGAGGCTCCTCGGTCAGGGGATTGTCTGCAATTCCGCCGAAGAGAGGCAGAATTATTCGTCCTCTTATTGAAGTCAGCCGTGCTCAGATTGAAGAATACTGCAAGCAAAAGGGGCTTGCTTTTGTTACAGACAGCACTAATTTGACTGACGATTATACAAGAAACAGAATTCGCCACAGTGTTATGGGAACGCTGAGGGACATTAATCCTCAGCTTGAGCAGTCTGTATCACAGCTTAGCGAATCGGCAAGAGAAGTAACAGATTATCTCAATAAGCAGGCACAGGCTGCGCTGGACAAATGTAAAACTCAGTTTGGCTTTAGCTGTAAGATGCTTTTGCAGCTTGATACAGCCGTTTTAAAGCATTCGCTTGTACTTTTGTGTGAGCGAACTGCAAAGCTTACTCCTGAGCACAGACACATAGAATTAATGATTAAAATTCTAAATAACGGAGGAGCAGTAAATCTGAGCAGTAAGTTTATCGCTGTTTCAAAGCAGGGAATATTCAGGATAATTTCTGTCAATGATATTGTAGAGTTTAAGCCTGTTTCTGTTTCAGAAAATTTCAGTATTAATTATAATGGAAAAATTTATTCAATTACAAAACAAAATTCCAATAAAGAAAATAAAAACTCTGTTTCCATTGATTCTATTGATAAAGGAGCAGTTTTTCGCACCCGAAAAGAGGGCGATAAGTTTACTTATCCCCAGCGCAAGGTTACAAAGCCTTTGCGAAAGGTTCTTAATGAAATGAAAATACCGTCAGAGCAGAGAGACAATTTACTTGTTTTGGCTATTGACAATACAATATTATGGTGTGAAAATATCGGTGTATCAGAAGACGGAAAAAATGATTCCGATAAAGAATTGAATATAAAAATAGAATCAGAGGTATAAGTATGCACAAAGATATAGAAAGTGTGTTGTTTTCTGAAAAGGAAATTGAAAATATTGTGAACATTCTTGCAAATCAAATCGAAAAAGATTACAATAATAAGGATTTTATTATGGTCGGTCTGCTTAAAGGCAGTGTTGCATTTATGGCTGACCTTATGAAGAAGATTAATCTTGATTTTTCGATTGACTTTATGGTTGTGTCAAGCTATGGCGGAGGTACGCAAAGCACAGGCAGAGTTAATGTTCTGAAAGATATTTCACAGTCTGTTGAAGGCAGGGAAATTCTTATTGTTGAGGACATAATTGATTCCGGCAATACATTGAATTTCATTAAAAAATATCTGACTGTTAAAGGAGCAAAATCCATAAAGTTATGTACGCTTTTTGACAAGCCTGACAGGCGTACAGCCGATATAACGGTTGATTATGTCGGAATGAAAATCCCCGACGTATTTATTGTGGGCTATGGGCTTGATTATGATGAAAAATACAGGAATCTTCCGTATGTAGGTGTACTTAAACCATCAGTTTATTCTTGATGTTATACATATATCTGATCAGTAAGTGATACTAAAAATAAGGAGTGACAAGCATTGGATAATAAGAAAAAAATCCGCAATATATTGCTCTACATTGCTGTACCTATTCTTTTGATACTGGTTATAACAATGTTTTTAAGCGCAAATCAGGCTGTAAAGCCTCAGACTTCAGAGCTTGTGCAATATTTTGTTGATGATAAGGTTGACAGCTATACCATAAATTACGGTACAGGTGTTATTGAGCTTACTCTCAAAGAGGGTGAGAAGGCTTATGATAATAAAAAGTCAACTCAGGACACAGCTGAAGGTTCAACCCAGCTGACAACCGAACAGCCCACAACCGAGCAAGTGACAACTCAGGCTGCAACGCAGGGCAATAATTCTCCTTTTAATTTGTTTGGCGGTTCAAATAATAACAACAAAAAGACAAAGGTAGTTGTTAAAGGTGAGCTTGCTGATATTCAGCGTTTCCTTAATGACATTAAGCCTTATCAGGCGTCTGCCGACGAGGCTGTAAATTATAACCTTGTCCGTGCAAGTGATAACTCGCTTCTTTTAGAGTTCCTGCCAATGATAATTATGGTAGTTCTTTTCATAGCCGTTTGGTTCTTTATTATGAAGAAAATGGGCGGCGGCGGTCTTGGCGGAAGAGAGATGAGCTTTGGCAAGGCGAAAATCAAGAATACAAATGATGAAAAGCGCAAAACAACCTTTGATGATGTTGCAGGCGCAGATGAAGAAAAGGAAGAGCTTACAGAGGTTGTAGAATTTCTAAAATCACCCGATAAGTACAACAAGCTTGGCGCAAGAATTCCAAAGGGCGTTCTTCTTGTAGGACCTCCGGGTACAGGTAAAACACTTCTTGCCCGTGCGGTTGCAGGTGAAGCAGGTGTTCCGTTCTTCTCAATTTCAGGTTCCGACTTTGTTGAAATGTTTGTCGGTGTCGGTGCGTCTCGTGTTCGTGACCTCTTTGATCAGGCAAAGAAAAATTCACCTTGCATTATTTTTATAGATGAAATCGACGCAGTCGGTCGCCAGAGAGGTGCCGGTCTTGGCGGCGGAAATGATGAGCGTGAGCAGACACTCAACCAGCTGCTTGTTGAAATGGACGGCTTTGGTGCAAACGAGGGCGTAATTCTGATTGCTGCAACCAACCGACCGGATGTTCTTGACCCTGCACTCCTTCGTCCGGGCAGATTTGACCGTCAGGTTATTGTGAGCTATCCTGATGTAAACGGACGTGAGGCAATTCTTAAGGTGCACGCACGCAAAAAACCTCTTGCTCCTGATGTAAAACTCAAGACTATTGCAAAGACAACAGCAGGCTTTACGGGTGCAGACCTTGAAAATCTTCTGAATGAAGCTGCGCTTCTTGCTGCACGCAAGGACAAAAAGGCAATCACAATGGAAGAAATTAAAGAAGCGACAGTTAAGGTTGTTGTGGGTGCCGAGAAGAAATCAAAGGTGATGAGCGAAAAAGAGAAAAAGCTGACTGCTTATCACGAGGCAGGTCACGCTATCTGCTTTGACAAGCTTGAAACTCAGGATCCTGTTCACGAAATTTCAATTATCCCACGAGGTATGGCAGGCGGATACACAATGCCGCTTCCTACTGAGGATAAGTCATACAATTCACGCAATGAAATGCTTGAAAATATCATTGTTGACCTTGGCGGTCGTGTTGCTGAGGCTCTTATACTTGACGATATTTCAACAGGTGCTTCAAATGATATTGAAAAGGCAACCAAGACAGCCCGTGCAATGGTTACAAAGTACGGTATGACAAAGGAGCTTGGCTGTATTTGCTACGGTCAGGAAAGCGGTTCTGTGTTCCTCGGCAGAGATATGGGCAGCACAACTCAGAACTACTCTGAGGCGACAGCGGCAAAGATTGACGAGCTTGTACTCGGTATTGTGAATGACGCTTATGAAAAGGCAGAGAAGATTCTGAGTGACAATATTGATAAGCTTCACGAAATTGCTGCATTCCTTATTAAGCACGAAAAAATGGGCAGTGAAGAGTTTGAAGCTGTAATGAACGGCACATATGTTGAGCCGGTTGATGTTGAAGAAACCGATGATGCTGAAACAGATGAAACATCGTCAGTAAGCAATGAGGAAAATACCTCATCAACAGAAGAATAAACAAATTTTAAAGGGTGAGATTTGATTCTCACCCTTTTTATAAATATAATTTAATATTGGTTC
>OLOI01003244.1_pt1 | contig 10100 bp, 9 predicted proteins | sample 1672131 | NCBI WGS metagenome assembly OLOI01 (sample SAMEA3136651, study PRJEB25190) | human gut metagenome | reverse complement strand
GCCTCGGCTAAGGTTGTGCTTACAGGTTTTGTTGTAGTTTTTGCGGTACTGATTCTTTTGATTTTTATTATTAAAATCTACGGCGGTATTGTCACAAAGGCTCAACAGTCCGGCAACAAGAAAAAGAAGGTTGTTGAGAAACAAAAGGCTGCACCTGTTTCTGTAACACCTGTTAAAGCTGCGCCTGCACCTGTTGCACAGGATGGAGTGAGTGAAGAAGTGGTTGCTGTAATTTCGGCTGCTGTGGCAACAATGTACGGCTCTCCCGAAAAAGCAAGAATAAAAAGTATTAAAAAGTCAAGCGGCGGTCGTTCTGCATGGGCAAATGCCGGTTTACTTGATAATACCCGCCCGTTTTAAGACAGAAGTTTTTGGGAAAGGACGATATCTATGGAAATTTTAAATGGCTTTGTTGAAGCCGTACAAGGCATAATCCAAAGTTCAGGTCTGACGGTTCTGAATTGGCAGAATTACATAATGATTGGCGTTTCAATCGTGCTTTTGTATCTTGCAATTAAGAAACAGTATGAACCATTGCTTTTGCTGCCGATTGCATTTGGTATGCTTTTAGTAAACCTTTATCCCGGTATTATGGCTGCCCCTGCAACTGATATGATTCCTTTAAATGAATATCTGCAATCGCATCCGGGAACAGATATAAGCTCAATTCAATATCAGATAACCACATTAAACGACGTTCAATATGTTGATTATCCGACATACGGCGGCTTGCTTTGGTATCTTTATCAGGGTGTAAAGCTTGGCATTTATCCGCCGCTTATCTTCCTTGGCATCGGATGTATGACAGACTTTGGTCCGCTCATTTCAAATCCGAAGAGCCTTATCCTCGGTGCAGCAGCTCAGATCGGTATTTTCGTTACATTTACAGGTGCTATATTCTTAGGATTTACCGAGGCAGAAGCAGGTGCCATCGGTATTATCGGCGGTGCTGACGGTCCTACAGCTATCTTTGTAACAACTAAACTTGCGCCTCATTTGTTAGGCTCTATTGCGATAGCTGCTTATTCGTATATGGCTCTTGTACCTATTATTCAGCCTCCTATTATGAAGGCACTTACAACAAAGAAAGAGCGTTCTGTAGTTATGGAACAGCTTCGTCCTGTATCTAAGCTAGAGAAAATTATGTTCCCTGTAATTGTTGTAATCCTTATTGCAATTTTCCTTCCGGATGCAGCTCCTCTTGTTGGTATGCTTATGCTCGGTAATCTCTTCAAGGAGTCGGGCGTTGTTGAGAGAATTGCAAAGACTGCTCAGAACGAGCTTATGAATATTATTACAATATTCCTCGGTACTACTGTCGGTGCTACAGCGTCAGGTCAGACATTCCTTACATTTGATACACTCAAGATTATTGCTCTTGGTCTTATAGCTTTCTGTATGGGTACTGCATTTGGTGTGCTCTTTGGTAAGATTATGTATAAGGCTACAGGCGGCAAGGTTAATCCGCTTATCGGTTCGGCTGGTGTATCTGCCGTTCCAATGGCTGCACGTGTGGCTCAGAAGGTTGGTCAGCAGGAAAATCCCGGCAACTTCCTGCTAATGCATGCAATGGGTCCGAACGTTGCAGGTGTTATTGGTTCAGCTGTTGCTGCCGGTGTACTCCTCAATGTTGTAGGATAAAATTATTATTCATAAAAATGTCCCTCGTCCGATATAGTGGCGAGGGACATTTTAATATAACAGAAACATGCATTTTCAGCAATCGGCATATTTAATATAATTTTGTGCTGAAGAAGTTTCACTTTGAATGATTCTATGAAAATAATGTGTTTTAGTTTTATTTTTGAACTATAATTCTATTATAGAATTATAGTTTTTTGCTTATATTATATAATCAATTAGAATGTATATAATGACTAATTTTGTCTGATTCTATAATATTATACGGAGGAGAATCAAAATGTCAGTTGCTAAGAATATAACTGTTCAAAAGATTATTGAAATTTTGCTTAGAAGATTAAAATTTATTATTTTACTGACAATTATAGGCGGTTTGTTATTTTTTAGTTATTCTATTTTTATTATTCAGCCGGTATACAGTACATCGTCAATGGTTTCGGTTCTGAATTATAATGCTCATACAAAAGATGGGCAAAGTGCAAATGAGGTTAATGGCAAAATTTATGGTTCTGACATCAGCGGTTCTGCAAACCTTGCAAAAATTTGCGTAATTCTCTTTAAAAACAGCTCTGAGCTTACTTCTTTGTATGATGGGTGTAATGTTAATATATCTATTGAAAGTGATTCGTTTTTTATTACCTTTTCAGTATCCGGACACGATCCGCAAAAATGCGCTAATGTTGCAAATCAGCTTGCTGACCAGTCAAAGGAAGTATTTGTGGAACATATGGCGTACGGTCAGATGAGAACGATAAGAGAGGCTAATGTTCCTGGTTCTCCTGATTCTCCTAATAATGTGAAAAATTGTATGATTGGTTTGGCTGTCGGTTTTGTTCTGGCTTGCGCAATCTCAATTTTACTTGAGCTTGTTGATACAACAATCAGAGTTGATGACGATATTCAGGGTATATATGGAATACCTGTGTTTGCAGAAATTCCTGATTTTGAATCTTAAGATAGGTGATTTGTATGAAAATAGGTAAGAAAAAGGATAAAAACATAGCATCTGCCAAAAATTCAAACAAAAACAGTGTAAATGTTGCAAATCTGTCTGACAAAAATAAATTTGCGATTGTTGAATCTTATAAGGTAGCAAGGACGAATATTATGTTTTCTCTTGCTGCAAACGAGAAGAAAGTCTTTGCTGTAACCAGTTATTCAAAAGGGGAGGGTAAAAGTACAGCTTCCTCTAACCTTGCAATTTCATTTTCAAAAATGGGCAAGAAAGTGTTGCTGATTGACGCTGATATGCGACGTCCGAATATTCATAATATTTTTAAATTGAATAATTCTGCCGGATTGTCAAATGTAGTAAGTAAAATGATTTCATTTGAAGAAGCAGTAAAATGTGATGTCATTACTGATTTGGATGTTTTAGTTGCCGGAACAATTCCGCCTAATCCGTCAGAGCTTATGTGTTCAAATTCATTTATTAAGATGATTGAGAAGCTCACCGAGAAATATGAATATATAATCATTGACACTCCGCCTGTAGGAGTCGTTGCCGATGCTCTGCTGCTAAAAGACCTGATTGCCGGTTTTGTTGTTGTTGTCAGAGAAAAGGTTACTACTCATCGAGACCTCAGTAAGCTGCTTGAAAGTATGAAGCTTGCCGATACAAAGGTTCTCGGTTTGGTTGAGGTTGGTTGCGATATTAGTGCACGTAAAGGCAAAAAGAAATATTACTACTACCAATATTATTAAATTTGTTACAAAAAGAGAAATTTATTTGAATTTAGTTTTGTTGCAAAATGCTTAAAAATGCAAGTTTTAAAAAAAGACTTGCATTTTTTCTGCGTATAGAGTAAAATGTATTGGGAAATAAAAGTAATATTTGAATTATTTCTTTTGATTTTTTCAAGGAGATGGGTAATTTGGATTACAAGAATTGCAATAAGGAAGTTTTGGAAAAAGAATATTCCGAGCTTGTAAAACAGTTTGAGGATATTAAGGGACACGGTCTTAATCTGAATATGGCTCGTGGCAAGCCGGGTAAGGAGCAGCTTGATCTTTCACTTCCTATGCTTGATGTTTTAAACAGCACATCGGTATTTGTCGGAGATGACGGAATGGATTGCAGAAACTATGGTGTTCTTGAGGGCATTACAGAGTGCAGAAAACTTTTTGCAGACATCCTCGGTACTGATTATACAAAGGTTATGGTTGGCGGCAGTTCAAGCCTTAATATGATGTTTGATACAATTACTTGTATGATGACAACTTCAATAGTTGACGGCTGCAAGCCATGGTACGAAGTTAAGGACAGAAAGTTTTTGTGTCCTGTTCCGGGATATGACCGTCATTTCGGTATAACTGAGTATTACGGCTTTGATATGATTCCTGTTCCAATGGACGAGAACGGTCCTGATATGGATATGATTGAAAAGCTTGTAGCTGAAGATGATTCAATCAAGGGTATCTGGTGTGTGCCGAAATATTCAAATCCGACAGGTATAACATACAGTGACGAAGTTGTGAAGAGATTTGCTGCGTTAAAGCCTAAGGCAAAGGATTTCAGAATTATGTGGGATAACGCTTATGTTATTCACGATGTTACAGATACTCCGGATTCACTTTTGAATATTATGGATGAGTGTGATAAAGCAGGTAATCCTGATCTTCCGATTGTGTTTACATCTACTTCAAAAGTTACATTCCCGGGTGCAGGTGTAGCAGCAATGGCTGCTTCTGAAGCCAATATGGCTGTATTCAAGAAGAGATATAATTATGAGGTAATAAGCTATGATAAGCTTAATATGCTTCGTCATGTGTTGTTTTTCAAAAACTACGACGGTGTGCTTGAGCATATGAAAAAACACAGGGATGTGCTTTCTCATAAGTTTAAAATTGTAGTTGATATGCTTGAAAAGGAACTTAAGCCTGTTGGCATAGGTTCATGGACAAATCCAAACGGCGGTTACTTTGTAAGTGTTGATGTACTCGAGGGAACAGCAAAAAGAGTTGTTGCACTTTGTAAAGAAGCAGGTGTTGTTCTTACAGGCGCAGGTGCAACCTATCCCAACGGTAACGACCCCTATGATAAAAATATAAGAATTGCTCCTTCATTCCCGCCAAACAGCGAGCTTTTGGAAGCAATGGAAGTATTTTGCGTTTGTACAAAACTTGCTGCTTGTGAGAAAATTTTAGGCAAATAATTCCTATTTATCAAAATACAATGTAATTTTTGATAAAGATAAATATTTTTTTATGAAATATTTATCAATCCATTGACTTTTTAGTAAAAAAACCTTATAATAACTCTGTTACGGCTATAGTTTTGTGTTCGTAGCAGAGTTTTTTGCTTTTTTGCAAAATAATTTTGTGAGAATTATAGCCAATTAGAATATGGAGGTTTCTAAGGCATGAAAAGAGTTCCAAAGCCTGTGTTCTTCGTCGTTGCTTTGCTGATACTTGCTTTTTCATTCACTGCTATTTTTGGCGTTGCCTATTACACTGGCGACAATAAGAATACAGTTGTTAAAGGTATCGGCGATGTTCGATGGGGAATCGACATCAAAGGCGGTGTTGAGGCTACATTTAAGCCTGCAAACGACTATGATGCCACTGACGAGCAGTTAGAATCTGCTAAATCTATTATTGAATTGAGAATGATTTCTCAGGGTATTACCGACTATGAATTGTACGCTGATAAAAACAGCGACAGAATTATTGTCCGTTTCCCTTGGAAATCCGACGAAAAAGACTATAACGCTGTTGAAGCTATTGATGAAATTTCATCAACAGCACAGCTTACATTCCGTCCTGGCAATTCTTATGCCGATACAGAGGTCGGCTCTGACGGCAGTTATGTTTACAAGACACCGACAGGTGACACTGAAACAATACTTATGGACGGTTCAATGGTTGAGTCTGCAGAAGCAAGAGTATATCAGGGTGAAGACGGTACTTCTCAGTATGTTGTAAGCCTTGAGTTTACCGAGGAAGGTAAGCAGAAGTTTGGCGAGATTACTCAGGAATATGTTGGTCAGACCATTTCTATCTGGATGGATGACATTATGATTTCTGCTCCAAATGTAAATTCTGCAATCACAGACGGCAAGGCGCAAATCGAGGGTACATTTACAGCAACTGAGGCTACAGACCTTGCTAACAAAATCAGTGCAGGTGCACTTCCCTTCCAGCTTGAAACTGTAAGCAACGGCAGCATCAGTGCAACACTTGGTGAAAACTCACTTACTGCAATGGCTTATGCAGGTGTTATTGCCCTGATTGTTATTGTACTTATTATGATTATCTTCTACCGTTTGCCCGGCTTTATTGCTTCTATTGCACTTATCGGTCAGGTAGGTCTTTCAATTGCAGCGGTATCAGGTTACTTTACAACTATCCCGTCATTTACAATGACATTACCGGGTATTGCAGGTCTTATTCTTTCAATTGGTATGGGTGTTGACTGTAACGTTATTACAGCAGAGCGTATCAAGGAAGAGCTGAGACTTGGCAGAACACTTGACGGTGCTCTTGAAAGAGGTACAAAGAACTCACTTTCTGCTATTATCGATGGTAATATGACAGTGGTTATCGTATCTATTATTCTTATGCTTGTATTTGGTCCGTCGAACATTCTTTCTGCAATTTTTGGTGAATCAACAACAGGTACGATTTACTCATTTGGTTACACACTTTTGGTCGGTGTAATCTCAAACTTCATTATGGGTATCTTCTTCTCTCGTATGATGCTCAGAAGTGTTGCAGGCTTCAAGCCTCTTCGTAAAAAATGGTTGTTTGGAGGTGCTAAGAATGACAAATAATGTTCAGACTAAGGCAGCTGATCAGATGACCAAGGAAGAAATCAGCGAAAAGTATAATCAGGGTAAGAAAATTATCAATTTTACAGGCAACAAAAAGATTTTCTTCTGTATTTCGATTGCAATTATTCTTATCGGTATTGTGTGCAACTTCATTTTTGGTACAACACTTGACATTCAGTTTACAGGTGGTGCCGCACTTAAGTTCAGCTATACCGGTGATGTTGATCAGACAGAGCTTTATGATTTTATTCAGGCTAAGACAGAAGATAAAATCTCAACTACATTCTCAACTGACCTTGTAGGTAATACAGGCAATACTGTAACAGTACAGTTTGCAGGCAATAATTCTGTTGCTACAGAAATTCAGCAGAACCTCGAAAAAGATCTTCAGGAGAAGTATCCTGATAATGACTTCATAAATCTCGAGTCAAGCTCTGTTGACGCTTCAATGGGTCTTAACTTCCTGCTCAAGTGTCTTGCTGCTGTTGCTATTGCAAGTATCTTGATGGTGCTTTATGTTACCGTAAGATTTAAGAAGATTGGCGGTCTTTCTGCCGGTGTTATGGCGCTTGTTGCGTTATTCCACGATATAGCAATGATCTACTTTATGTATGTTATATTCCAGATGCCGATTGACTCAAACTTTATGGCTGTTGTTCTTATGATTTTAGGTTACTCGCTTAACGATACAATCGTAATTTATGACCGTGTCCGTGAAGAAAGAAAGAATCTTGGCAGAAAAACAGATGTGGGCATGGTATTTAATCTGAGTGCGTCCAAGACAATGAAGAGAACTATTATGACTTCAGTAACAACACTCTCTGCTATTCTTATTGTTTATATCGTAGCAGTTGCATTTAATATCACATCAGTTCAGGGCTTTGCTCTTCCGATGATGATTGGTGTTATTTCCGGTTGTTATTCTTCAATCTGTATTGCCGGTCCGCTCTGGGTTATGTGGCAGAACAGCAAGAAATCAAAGAAAGCTGAAAAGTAATTTGAGCTTAAGCTTATAAATTTTATTATAAGGGGTTGCATTTCTATAATTTATGCAGCCCTTTATTGTTATATTTCGGTCGGTATTGAATTTACTTATAATATTATTCGGGAGTTTCTAATGAAAAAATTTTTTTCAATGGTTCTTGCATTTCTGATTATTATTTTATCTTCCTTTGTAATTGCCGGTTGTAATAAAGTCAGCACAGAGGATAATGTTGACAATGGAAAAATTAAAATTGTGTCAACTATTTTTCCGTATTATGATTTTGCAAGAAATATTGCCGGTGATAAGGCTGATGTAAAAATGTTACTGTCTCCCGGCAATGAACCTCACAGCTATGACCCTTCGCCCTCAGATATTGTTTCAATAGAAAATTGTGATATTTTTATTTATAATGGCGGCGAGAGTGATGAATGGGTCGATGGGGTGCTTGAATCGCTTCAGAACAGTCATATAAGGATTCTTAAGATGATGGATTATGTCGATGTTCTCAATGAGCAGGAAACTGACCACACTGACAGCGATGAATTTGATGAACATATATGGACGTCAGTCAGAAATGCACAAAAGATGTCAAAGGTTATTTCTGATACTCTAAAGCAAGTTGATTCTGAGAATGTTGATTATTATTCCAATAACGAATTAATATATAATCAGATGCTTTCTAATGTGGATAAGCAAATTATGTCCGTAGTCGAAAATTCGTCCGGCAACACAGTTGTTTTTGGCGACAGATTTCCTTTTTTATATTTTGTAAGTGACTATGGATTAAACTATGAATGTGCGTTTCCGGGATGCAGCAGTGAAACAGAGCCGAGTATTTCAACAGTTACACGACTGATAGATTTTGTCAGGGATGAGAAAGTTCCTGTTGTATTTTATCTTGAGTTTTCAAACGGAAAGACGGCTGGCTTGATTGCTGAGGACACAGGAGCTGAAACACTTGAGTTTTCCTCCTGTCATAATGTAACAAAAGAACAGTTTGAAAATGGTGTAAGCTATATTTCGTTAATGCAGCAAAATGCAAAAAATCTTGAGGAGGCGCTGTCGTAATGTCACTTGTGAAAATTGAAAATGCGTCAATGGGATATGAGGGCAAGGTAATTGTACCTAATCTGTCTATCAATATAAATGACGGTGATTATGTTTGCATTGTAGGTGAAAACGGCTCGGGCAAAACTACTCTTATGAAGTGCTTGCTCGGTCTTATCAAGCCTCTTAGCGGCAGTGTGAGTTTCGGCGACGGATTAAGACAAAATGAGATTGGATATTTACCTCAGCAGACAATTCTTCAAAAGGATTTTCCTGCATCGGTTTATGAGGTAGTGCTGTCGGGATGTCTTAACAAGAAGCATACCCTGTTTTATTCAAAGGAACAGAAGAAAATGGCACTTTCCAATATGGAAAAGGTTGGAATTATTTCTTTAAAGAAAAAATGTTTCAGGGAATTATCCGGCGGACAGAAACAGAGAGTTATGCTTGCAAGGGCATTGTGTGCGACGCACAAAATGCTGATTTTGGATGAACCGGTTACGGGTCTTGATCCTATGGCGGCTACCGATATGTATGCACTGATAAAAAATCTTAACAAGTCGGGCATTACCATTGTTATGGTGTCGCACGACATTACAGCCGCCGTAAACAATTCATCAAAAATTCTGCATCTTTCAAAAAATGATTATTTTTACGGCACTGCTCATCAGTATTTACATTCTGATATAGGCAGAAAGTTTATGATTACGGACTGTCCCTGTGATGACTGTCAGCATCACAATCATAAAAAGGATAATGGGGGTGAGTGCTGATGATACAGATGCTTACAGAAATGTTTTCGTATAATTTTATAATAAGGGCATTTATTGTCGGCACGTTGGTTTCACTTTGTGCAGCGCTTTTAGGCGTTACCTTGGTGTTAAAACGCTATTCAATGATTGGCGACGGTCTTTCTCATGTTGGCTTCGGAGCACTCGCTGTTGCAGCGTCACTTAATCTTGCTCCGCTTGAGGTTGCTGTGCCAGTAATTATTATTGCTGCATTTTTGCTTTTAAGGCTTTCCGAAAACAGTAAAATTAACGGTGATGCGGCTATTGCGATAATTTCGAGCACTGCACTTGCCATTGGTGTTGTATGTGTCAGTGTTTCGGGTGTGAATACCGATCTCAACTCGTATCTTTTCGGCAGTATTCTTGCCACAACAACGGCTGATGCAATTATGTGCGCTGTTCTTGCTGTGGTTGTTATTGTAATCTATGTTATTTTTTACAACAAGATTTTCGCTGTTACTTTTGATGAAACATTTTCAAAAGCTACAGGACTGAAAACAGGTATTTACAATACCGTTATTGCACTGCTTACTGCGCTGACCATTGTTATTGGTATGCGTATTATGGGTACGCTTCTGATTTCAGCTTTGATCATTTTTCCTGCACTTTCGTCAATGCGCCTGTGCAAGAAGTTTAAATCTGTAATAATTTGTTCAGGTATTCTGTCTTTGTGTTGCTTTTTTGCAGGTATGTGCGCTTCGTATTCGCTTGACACTCCGACAGGTGCAAGTGTGGTAATAGTTAATGCAGTTGTATTTTTTACCTTTTGGCTGATTTCATTTATTAGGGAAAAGAGAAAATAATAAAATGATTGGTTATTCAGGTATCTACTCTCCAAATAACAAAAAGAATCAAGAATCTATC
>OLOI01003242.1_pt1 | contig 10104 bp, 9 predicted proteins | sample 1672131 | NCBI WGS metagenome assembly OLOI01 (sample SAMEA3136651, study PRJEB25190) | human gut metagenome | reverse complement strand
GCTCTTCGAGGCGAGATAAATCAAGCAGATCGATCACTAGGCGCTGAAGGCGCTCCGCTTCGTTGTCTAAGCGGTCAATGAATAGATGCAGGCTCTTTTCATCGCCTACGTCAGATGCGTCGCGAATTGCTTCCGACAGCAATCGAATGCCTGCAACGGGAGTTTTCAGCTCATGGCTTGCGTTTGCCACAAAATCAGATCTAACTTGGTCGAATTTCTTTAAGGGTGCCTTTGATTCGCGATAGGTGAATAGGGCGATGGTGACAAAGGCGATGATTCCTATTCCGCATATGATGAGGGCAGTGTTGCGTGTTGCATCGGCTGCTGTCGTGATAACGGTGGATGGCTCGCTGATGCGCAATGCCGTCCGTTCGCCTTGATACGTTGCTGGAACGGCAACGTAAAGCCTGCTGGTGTCGTCAGTGGAGCTCAAGCGTTGGGCTTCTCCGTTTTTGCCCTGAAGTGCATCGTCGACTTCTTCTCTACCTAGGTGGTTTTCGAGTGTTGCGGGATCAACCTCAGAATCCGCTATTACTGTCCCATCTTGCGCGATGAGCGTAATGCGCAAGTCTGACCCCTCAGCAGCTTTTTCTGTAAACTCTTGTGCGTCATCAACATATTCAAGAGCATTTGCCTCTGCTTGGGCGGTCGAGGTGAGGTTCGAGCTTTGTCGCTCTACGACCTTGTTGTTTATAGGGTTAAGGGCGAATGCGGCAAAGCATGCGGCGAACACGATTGCCACTATGAGATACACAAGAGCAAAGCGCTTTTGCCAGTGTTTTGTTGGAGAATCGCTGGCCCATTTTCCCCGAAATCGAGCGTCGTTCATTATTCTTGCGTTTTCTTGATCGGCTCAAATCGGTATCCCATGCCATGTACGGTATGGATGAAGCGATAGTCGCTGTACTCATCAAGAACCGAACGGAGCCGACGTATATGAACATCGATGGTGCGTGAAGTGCTGAGGTAGTCTTCTTTCCATACTTTTTGGGTCAACCAGGTGCGACGACAGAGCATCCCTTCGCGTTCCGCCAACGCAAATAGGAGTTGAAGCTCTTTGCTTCGGAGCTTTAGCGTTGTGCCGTTTATGGTGGCTGAGCTGTTTTCCATGTCAAGAGTAAGATCGCCAAACGTTTGGGGCGTTGAAGTGTTTACTCCGTCAAGCTCAGTTCGGCGGAGATTCGCCCGAATGCGTGCAAGGAGAACCTCTGTAGAAAAGGGCTTTGTTACATAGTCGTCTGCACCAGCATCGAGGCCTTTGATCTTGTCTTCGTCTGAGTCGAGAGCGGTAAGCATGAGGATAGGGGATTTGAATCCTTCGTTGCGCAAGTTGCGCGCAACCTCGAATCCGTTCATTCCTGGAAGCATAACATCTAGAAGTACTAAGTCAGGCTCAATGGAGAGTGCTGTTTCGTAGCCCGATTGACCATCATCGCATGAACTCACCGCGTATCCGTGCTTGGTTAGGGAAAACTCTGTGGTAAGGCGAATGGTGGGATCGTCCTCGATAAGCAAGATGGTAGTCAACGCATGTTCCTTTCCTCGTATTGTTAAATTATCGTGGCAAATTCAGCATGCGCTCCCTCGTTTAACAACTTTTTTTCAATAGCTATTCAGTTAACTAAATGCTTACTTGCTTTCAAGTCTGTGTAACCAACGGCAATAGGGGTTTGTTCACTATTGGTCATGCAATCTGATGCTTTCGTTTACGAGGGCATCGTTACCTAAGAGAAAGAAGGAACTCGAAAGTGAGTACGGTAAGGAACAAGGTTCTGATTGGTGCGTTTGCGCTCTGCTTCGCCGCTATGTGCGGATTGTTGGTTGGTTGCAGCGGAAATAACAGTGATTCCAAGAGCGAGTCTAACGATTCGTCCATTAACGTAACATCTCGTGAGGATGGATCTGGCACGCGGGGCGCGTTTATTGAACTTTTTGGCATTGAAGAAAAGGACGATAGCGGCAAAAAGGTCGACAAGACCACTTCTTCTGCCGCAATCACTAACTCTACTGCCGTTATGAAGACTACGGTAGCTAACGATGCTGATGCTATTGGCTATATTTCGTTGGGCTCTCTTGACGATACCGTTAAGGCGGTAAAAATTGATGGCGCTGAGGCTGCTGTTGAAAATGTAAAGAGCGGTTCGTATAAGGTCTCTCGTCCATTCAATGTTGTTACCAACAGCGGCAAAGAACTTTCTCCTGTTGCTCAGGACTTCATGAAATTTGTCTTGAGCCCGGATGGCCAGAAGGTCGTTGAGGAACAGGGGTATATCCCGATGGACGCTTCTGGTTCCTATGCTGCCAGTGGTCTTTCCGGTAAAGTCACCATCGCTGGTTCTTCTTCCGTAACCCCCGTCATGGAGAAGCTTGCGGAAGCTTATAAAGCCTTGAACCAGAATGTTACCGTTGAGGTAAACCAGTCGGATTCCACCACAGGTATTACTTCTGCAATTGAGGGTGCCTGCGATCTTGGTATGGCCTCCCGTGATCTGAAGGATTCCGAGAAGGATCAGGGTGCAACTGCTACCGTCATCGCAACCGACGGTATTGCCGTCATCGTGAATAACGGTAACAAGGTTGATGGTCTTACCGCTGATCAGGTTAAGCGGATCTTTACCGGTGAAGTTTCCAAGTGGAGCGAGATCGGCTAATCAATGACCCAAGCAAAAGAGCTCATTGCTAAGATGCTCTTCGCCTTTGCTGCAGCCATCTCGGTGGCTGCAGTTTTGGTAATCTGCATCTTCATATTCGGCAACGGTATTCCCGCTATTGCTGAAATTGGTTTTTCAAACTTCCTTTTTGGGACTACCTGGCAACCATCTAGCGACATCTATGGTATCGGCGTAATGGTGTTAGGAAGCTTCTACGTTATGGCCGGTGCATTGGTAATAGGGGTTCCACTGGGCATTCTGTGCGCTGTTTTCCTTGCTTGTTTTGGGAGTGACCGTGTGTCGAGTATTGCCAAAAATGGCGTCCAGCTCTTGGCAGGCATTCCGTCGGTTGTGTACGGCTTTTTCGGTTTGGTTGTGCTCGTTCCATTCATTAGAAGCAATATCGGGGGTACAGGCCAATCGATTTTATGTGCTTCGCTTGTGCTTGGCGTGATGATTATTCCAACCATCATCACGCTTTCAGAATCTGCCTTGAGGTCCGTTCCTCACTCCTATTACGAAGGGGCTTTGGCTTTAGGGGCCGACCACGAACGATGTGTTATGCACGTTGTGCTTCCTGCTGCTGCTTCCGGCATCCTTGCTTCGGTGATTTTGGCGATTGGTCGAGCTATTGGCGAAACCATGGCAGTCATCATGATTGCTGGCAATCAGGTGAAAATGCCCAGTGCGATTACCGACGGTGTTCGTACCATGACCGCCAATATCGTTCTTGAGATGGGCTATGCGGCTGATTTGCATCGAGGTGCACTGATTGGGACGGCTTGCGTGTTGTTCGTGTTCATCCTGATCATTAACTTTGCATTTTCGGCGTTGAAGCGGAAGGGGAGCAATGGCTAACAATTCGATTCTTGCTCGCACGAAGCCATCTAGGCCTTCCTCATGGGTGTTCCGTGTTTTGGTGTATGCCAGTACAGTTTTGACGGTTTTAGCGGTGTGCTTCATTATTGGGTACATTTTGGTGATGGGGGTTCCCCAAATTAAACCTGAAATGTTTGAGCTTACGTACAATTCGGACAATTGCTCATTCATGCCCGCATTGTTCAACACTCTGATCGTTATTGTTCTTTCGGTTTCATGCTCATCGGTATTTGGTATAGGTGCCGCCATTTTCCTGAATGAATACACCGACAAAGGCAACTGGTTCGTGCGAGTTGTAGCGCTGGCTACCGAAACGCTTTCAGGCATTCCTTCGATTGTGTATGGCCTATTCGGATTGCTGTTTTTTGTCTACTACCTACAGTGGGGACTTTCGTTGTTGGCGGGTGTTTGCACTATGGCAATCATGACGTTCCCTATCATTATGCGAGCAACTCAGGAAGCATTAGCGGCTGTGCCGGATCTATACCGTGAGGGATCATTTGGTTTGGGAGCCGGTCGTTTTCGCACAGTATTTCGCATTGTGCTTCCCACCGCTATCCCTGGAATACTTGGCGGCATAATTTTGGCGATCGGGAGAACAGTGGGTGAGTCTGCTGCATTGATTTATACGGCAGGCTCAATTGCCGCAGTTCCAGTTTCGATGTTCAGTTCAACCCGAACGCTTGCTGTCCACATGTACCTTCTGGCAAGTGAGGGTCTGCATATCGATGCCACCTATGCCACGGCAGTGCTGCTTCTTGTTTTTGTTCTGCTTATTAACCTTGCAACCTCTGCTGTTGCAAAACGAATCAGCAAAGGAGGAATGACTGATGAATAGTCCTGCGAAGATGGATGTTTCGCATATGGATTTGTTCTATGGCGATTACCAGGCTTTAACAGATATAAATATCTCATTCGCCGAACATCGGGTAACCGCCATGATCGGCCCTTCGGGGTGCGGCAAATCAACGCTTCTTAAATCCCTCAATCGCATGAATGATTTGGTTGAGGGATGTAAGATAACGGGACGCATTACTCTTGATGGAGATGATATTTACTCCGGCTACGATGTGAATGTACTTCGTAAAAAGGTTGGCATGGTTTTCCAGAAAGCTAACCCTTTCCCTATGTCGATTTACGACAACATAGCATTCGGGCCGCGGACTCATGGTATTAAGAAAAAGTCGGAACTTGACGATATCGTTGAGGACTCCTTGCGTAAAGCTGCGATTTTTGATGAGTTAAAAGATCGTTTGAAGAAGAATGCTTTAGGGCTTTCTGGCGGTCAGCAGCAGCGTCTGTGCATTGCTCGCGCTTTGGCGGTAAATCCAGAGGTATTGCTGATGGATGAGCCAACTAGCGCTCTTGATCCAATCTCTACTTCAAAAATTGAAGAGCTGGTTGGTGAATTGAAAAAGACTTACACCATTATTATCGTTACCCACAACATGCAGCAGGCTGCTCGAATATCAGACACCACAGCTTTTTTCTTGCTTGGAAGCATGGTTGAGTGCGCTCCAACTCAGACGATGTTTTCGAATCCTCGCGATAAGAGGACTGAAGACTATATTTCAGGGAGGTTCGGCTAGTATGGCACGTCCGATATTCGATGAAGAACTTCATCAGCTCCGTTCCGATGTTATTGAAATGGCAGAATTTGCAAAAGAGGCTATAGAAGGTTCGTTTGATGCAGTTCGTCAGGTTAGTGCTACAAAAGCGTATTTGGTGGCGAGCAACGATTCGTTGATTGATGGGAAAGAACGCGAGATCGAATCTTTGTGCTTACGCCTTCTTCTTTGCGAACAGCCAGTTGCCTCCGATCTTCGTTCGGTTACTGCCGCTCTGAAAATGATTACCGATATTGAACGTATTGGTGATCAGGCGGCGGAAATCTGTGAGATTGCCACTGCGCTTTCGGAGGATGCCGATTTTTCCCTGTTTCCTATGCTTGGTGCCATGGCTCAAGCTGATTACTATCAGCTGGATTCCGCAATTCAGGCCTATGTTGACCTCGACTTAGATAAGGCGCAGTCGTGCATCGAGGGGGACAAGGAAGTTAATGCTTTGTTTGAAGAGGCAAAACGAAGCATTACTCGTCATATCATCGAGCATGAACCCGATGAAACCTATGCGCTCGATGTATTGATGATTGCTAAATACCTTGAACGCATCGGTGATCATGCAGTCAATATTGCAGAGTGGGCCGAATATGCCATTACAGGCAATCACAAAGGAGTGAATATCGCCGAAGGGGAGTAGTAGTGCGATAATAGGGTGTCCGCATACTTTGGTGCGCGGGCATCGGTCGCGCCAGCTCGTCTGGCTATAACTTCAGGAGGAACGTATGACTCAATCGCTTTCAGGGCGCCATTTTCTGAAACTGCTCGATTTTTCTTCCGAGGAAATCGTATCGCTTGTTGATCTTGCGCAGGATTTGAAGGAAAAGAAACATGCTGGCGTGTTGCATAAGGAGCTCGAGGGCAAGAATATCGTCCTTCTGTTCGAGAAAACCTCCACGCGAACCCGTTGCTCGTTTGAGATTGCAGGTCATGATTTGGGCATGGGCGTGACGTATCTTGACCCTGCGGGTTCGCAAATGGGTAATAAGGAATCCATTGAGGATACCGCCCGCGTTCTCGGTCGCATGTTTGATGGCATCGAATATCGCGGCTATGGTCAGGAAATCGTTGAAACGTTAGCTGAATATGCGGGCGTTCCTGTTTGGAATGGTTTGACTACCGAGGCTCATCCTACTCAGTTCATTGCTGACGCGCTGACCATCCGGGAGAATTTCGGCGATGTTCGCGGGCTTACCGTAGTGTTTATGGGCGATGCAAAAAACAACGTCGCTAATTCTTTGATGGTTGGCTGCGCTAAGTTGGGCATGAATTATGTTGCCTGTTGTCCTGAAGCTGATGCGCCTGATAGCGAATTGGTTGAGAAGTGCCGTGCTATTGCGGCAGAGAACGATTGCACCGTTACGGTAACAAGCGATGTCGATGAAGGCACTAAGGGTGCTCATGTTATTTATACCGATATTTGGGTTTCCATGGGTGAGCCCGCCAGCTTGTGGGAGCAGCGCATTAAAGAGCTTTCGCCTTACCAGGTGAATGCCAAGGTTATGGCAAACGCTGCAGACAATGCCATCTTCATGCATTGTCTGCCTGCATTCCACGACACCAAAACCACGGTAGCTCAGGAGATCGAAGAAAAGTTCGGACTTACCGAAATGGAAGTTACCGACGAGGTCTTTGAGGGTGCTCAGTCTCGTGTTTTCGACGAAGCCGAGAATCGCATGCACTCTATTAAGGCCGTTGTTCTGGCCACCCTTCGTTAATGGTGCACCATGAAGAATATTGGTTACTACAATGGGGAAACCGGCCTGCTTGAAGACCTGAAGGTTCCTTTTCTTGATCGAGTGAGCTTTTATGGCGACGGGGTCTACGATGCCACTATGGCCCTTGATGGGGTTGTGGTATTTGCCGAAGATCATATAGATCGATTCTTCAATAGCTGCGCCAACATGGAGATCGATCCTGGTATTGGGCGGGAAGATCTTCAGCATCTTCTAACTGACCTAGTTGCGAAAGTTGATGGCTCGTATCATTTCGTCTATTGGCAGGTAACACGCGGCACCGCCCATCGCAGCCATCCATTTCCAGAGGGAAATGCTAATTTATGGGTGATGGTAGAACCAGAGGAAAAGAACCTCCAACCTGCACCGATTCAGCTTTTAACAGTTGAAGATACGCGTTTTTTCCACTGCAATACCAAAACGCTTAACCTTCTACCTAATGTAGTTGCGGCGCAGCATGCCAAGGAAGCTGGATGTGAGGAAGCGGTGTTCATTCGCGATGGGTTTGTGACGGAATGCGCCCATAGCAATGTCCATATCCTGAAGGATGGGGTTTTCGTAACGCACCAGGCGGACAATCTCATTCTTCCAGGCATAGCACGCAAGCATATTATCTCGGCTTGCGAAAGGCTTGGCGTGTTGGTTGAAGAGCGTCCCTTTACTAAAGCAGAGCTTATGGACGCTGATGAGGTTATTGTCTCTGCATCGTCTGAGCCCGGTGGGGTGTTAGCGAATATGATTGACGGCATTCCCGTTGGCGGACGCGCTGCAGAGTTGTTCAACCGGATACAAAACGAAGCGGTGCGTGAGTTCGAAGCGTACGTTGAAGCGCGTCGAGCATAACGATGGTACAATAAAACACGCTGCCTATTTGTTGGTGGCGTGCTTTTGTTTTTCCTAGGAGCACAGCGCTCCTCTGGCATAGTACATAAGGAAGGTAAGGTTCCATGACCATTCGCGAATCGCTTGAGTCGGTGTTGTATCAGGCCCTTAAGGCGGCCGTTGAGGCAGGGGAGTTGCCCTTGAACGAAATTCCACAGCCCTCTCTTGAGCGTCCTCGCGAAGAGGGTCATGGAGACTGGGCCTGCACTATTGCCATGCGATTGGCGAAGGCTGCCCATATGAATCCTCGCGCCATCGCTCAAGCAATTGTTGATCATCTGCCCGAAAATAACCTTGTCGAATCGTTCGAGATAGCAGGTCCTGGATTCATTAACCTGACCTTAACGAATGCATCATTTCAAGCGGTTGTTTCCGAGGCTCGTCAACAAGGTTCTGATTTCGGTAAATCTGAGCTCTCTGAGCCCTGCAAGGTGAATCTCGAGTACGTTTCTGCCAATCCTACCGGTCCTATGCATGTTGGCCATGGTCGCTGGGCTGCTCTTGGCGACGCTATTGCTCGTGTTATGCGCCATGCTGGCTATTCTGTCGACGAGGAATTCTACATCAATGACCAGGGCAACCAGATGAATGTATTTGGTAACTCTGTTGTCGTTCGCTATCAGCAGCTGCTGGGGCAGGATGTTGAAATGCCGGAGGCTTGCTATGGCGGTGCCTACATTAAAGATATTGCCCAGGCAATTATCGATGCGGATGGCGACAAATGGCTTGATGCGAATGAGGACGAACGTCTTGTCGCTTTCCGTGAGCGTGGCTATGCCATGATGCTTGATTCTGTTAAGGATACGCTTTCTACTTTTGGGAATAACTTTGACACGTGGTTCAGTGAACGTTCTTTGTTTGTTGCCGATGAAAACGGTGAAACTAAGCAACAGCGTGCCTTTGATGTGATGAATGAAAAGGGTTTGCTATTTGAGGCTGAGGGCGCAACGTTCTTCCGTTCTACCGATTATGGAGATGATAAGGATCGCGTTCTGGTGAAAGCCAACGGTGATCTTACCTATTTCATGAGCGATGTTGCCTACCATTACGACAAAATGCAGCGCGGCTACGATCACCTGATTGATATCTGGGGCGCTGATCATCATGGTTACATTCAACGCTGCAAGGCCATGATGACTGCTTGGGGGTACCCTGATGCCCTAGAGGTGGTTCTTGGTCAGTTGGTTAATCTTTTGCGTGATGGCGAACCTGTCCGTATGTCTAAACGAACTGGAGAAATGGTCACTTTCCAGGAGCTTATCGACGAGGTTGGCGTAGATGCCACCCGTTATTTGATGCTTTCGAAGTCCGCCGATCAGGCAATTGACTTCGATATAGAGGTGGCTAAGAAGCAGGATTCGTCTAATCCTGTTTACTATGTACAGTATGCGCATGCTCGTATTTGCTCAATCTTGCGTAAGGCCGGCGAGGCTCGTGGCATGAATGTTGAGAGCGCTGGCGTCGAAGAAATCGTTGCTGAGTTGGGATTGGATGATGTTGATCTTTCGCCGCTTGCGCATGAATCTGAACTTGCGCTCATGCGTAAGATGGCTGATTTCTCGGAGTTGGTTGCTGGTGCTGCCCGAGACCGAGCTCCATTCCGCCTTACTCACTACGCTCAAGAGCTGGCGGGTCTTTTCCATTCGTTCTACGGTAATTGCCGTGTATTGGGCGAAGAGGAGTCCGTGGAGAAGGCTCGCCTTGCCTTGGTTGATTCGACCCGTATCGTTTTGGCTTTGTCTTTGGATCTTCTGGGAGTATCTGCTCCCGAACGAATGTAGAGGCTAACGATTTACATCTTTTCACGAGACGCCCTTCGGGGCGTTTCTTTTTGTAGTGGTTTTCGGAGCCGCTTGCCGTAGTTTTCGTCAGCTTCCCCATTCAGTTTGTTTCTACCGTGTTACAGAAGTATTGCGATAGGTTTGTATCGTTGTTTCGGAACTATTATTGATCACGTTGAGTTTCTATAAAGGAGGTCCCATGAGCTACGTTGACTCCGTCATCGAGCAGGTAAAGGCCAAGAACGCAAACGAGCCTGAGTTTATTCAGGCTGTTACCGAGGTTCTTACGTCTTTGAAGCCTGTCATCGACGCGAATCCCGAGTATGAGAAGGCAGGTCTGCTTGAGCGAATCGTAGAGCCCGAGCGCGTTATTATGTTCCGTGTTCCTTGGGTTGATGATTCGGGCAAGGTACAGGTTAACCGCGGCTTCCGCGTGCAGTTCAATAGCTGTCTTGGACCTTACAAGGGCGGTCTTCGCCTCCATCCCTCTGTAAACCTGGGCATTATCAAGTTCCTTGGCTTTGAGCAGATTTTCAAGAACAGCCTCACCACGCTT
>OLOI01003230.1_pt1 | contig 10158 bp, 9 predicted proteins | sample 1672131 | NCBI WGS metagenome assembly OLOI01 (sample SAMEA3136651, study PRJEB25190) | human gut metagenome | reverse complement strand
AGATATTTTCAAATCCACCACCGGCACATCCTGCGATGATTCCCTGATCCACATAAAGTTTTCCATCCATCACTTTATCCTGAAGTGAATAATCCACAGCACCATCCAGGCTCACCAGTGCTTTCTGCTCTACATCGTGAAGCACGTCTTTCAGATTCTTACGCACTTCGTCGATTGTATATACATTTGACGGATGGAACGGCATTGCGATCATCGGACGGATCTCGCTTAAGTTCACATAGACCATACCATCATAATATGTAACTGCACCAGGATTCAGTTCTTTGTAATCTTCACTTCTGCCGTGGATCTCATAGAACTCCTTAATCTTATCATCTGTTTTCCAGATAGAAGACAGACATGTTGTCTCCGTTGTCATAACATCGATTCCGATACGGAAATCAGCACTTAACTTCTCCACACCTGGTCCGACAAATTCCATAACTTTATTGTTTACATAACCGTTTGCAAATGTTGCACCTATAATTGCCAGTGCCACGTCCTGTGGTCCGACGCCTTTGACCGGCTCTCCGTCCAGATAAATTCCAATCACACCTGGCATCTTAATATCATATGTCTTATTCAGGAGCTGCTTTACAAGTTCCGGTCCACCTTCACCCATAGCCATCGTTCCAAGTGCTCCATAGCGGGTATGGCTGTCGGATCCAAGGATCATCTTGCCGCCACCTGCCAGCATCTCGCGGGCAAACTGGTGAATAACTGCCTGATGCGGCGGTACATAGACACCGCCATATTTCTTCGCACAAGTCAGTCCAAACATGTGGTCATCTTCATTAATCGTTCCGCCGACCGCGCAGAGTGAGTTGTGACAGTTCGTCAATACATATGGAATTGGGAACTTCTCCAGTCCGGAAGCTCTCGCTGTCTGAATAATTCCGACAAATGTAATGTCATGAGATGTCAGCTTATCAAATTTGATCTGCAGTCTCTCCATATTGCCTGATATATTATGAGCCTCTAAAATTCCGTAAGCCATTGTCTGCGTTCTGGCTTCCTCCTTGGATACCTCACGACCTGTCTTTGCCTTTACTTCCGCTTCGTCTGTAATGATCTGTGTGCCATTTACCAGATATGCACCACCGTCATATAATTTCACCATGTCTAGTCCTCCTGATTACCTGTAATTATATTCTTCTGAGTAATTACGTTTATTTCCAGATTGTATACATGTATATATTAGCACATCACATGACATATGTCCAACCATTTATTCACCCTTTTTCAAGAATAACTCTGTTGCTTTTTCAATCTCTTCTCCTGTCGCTTTCAGCAGCCTTTTTGCATCATTCATCGTTCCATTTCGCAGGCATTCCGCAATTGTTTCTAATCGTCCCGTCTCTATTCCCTTTTTTATTCCCTTTTCTTCAATACCTTCTGATAAATTACACATATCATTCAACTCCTCCCTGATTTTTTCATCTACCGGAATATCTAACTCTTCGTCTAAAAGCCGCACCTTTTCCTCTCCACTTAGTTTACTAGAGAATAATATATTTAAGAATTGATGTAATTCACTCTCAGTTTTGCTTTGAGACAGCTTTTGACTTGACTCGCAATCCAGTCCAATCATAATGAAATTAAATAAATCTTTCTTTCCTGGCCACTTATAATTTCCAACTAATGCATCATCTGTTATATGGAAATGATTCAAACAATTTTTATTTACGCCTGGGCAAATCCATATAGAATATACCTTTACCATATCATCATAATTAGAATTTGTAAAATCTCTTTCTTTTTGTGAAGAAATCATTCTGCAAGTGTAAAATATAGCCCGATTCATCAAAGCATACCCCGGCGAACTATTCTTTTGAGCTTCTATATTCACAATAATCTGAGAAATTCCATCTTTCATTCGAACATAAAAAATAATATCAAAGCGAATAGCCCCTTCTTTTGTTTCCGTATTTTCCGTATTACTACCTTTAATTTTACTTTTCGGATTTTCCAACACTTGATTAGTCATTCCCGGTTCTACCGAAACCGTAGATACATATGGTTCTCCTTCAATCAAAGAAATGATATCTCTTGGATTCGCATCTTTAAATTCCGTTACTGTTCCTTTTAAAATATGTGCCAGAAAAATTTTGTTACTTAAAAGCTTTTTGGCATTCTCGTCATACTGCGCTTTCATGCCAATGGTTCCAATAATTTCTTTTGTATGTTTGTTCAATAATTATACTCCTCCCTGTACTCATAGTACAAACAACTTAATGTAGTAACATTTTTTTCATGTCGGATTACTGTCTCGAAATCTGAAACGCCGAAATGAGATACCTTACGGCTTAGAACTTTTTAAAATATAGAATCTTTTCTAAAAGTATTCATAGGATAACACAAAAGGAAAGATTTCGCAAGTGTTTCTCACGTAATCTTTCCTCTATTTTCTAAATTCTTCTCGTCTATTTTACACCATCACTTTTCGTTTTCCCAATAGTGCCATTTCTTCCACATTTTTTGTAGCATACAGTATCGTAACTCCGGTTCTCTCCTGCAATTCCACCAGCTCCTGAGTCAACTGATTATGAAATTTAGGATTTACATTGCGAAGCGGCTCATCCATAAGGATTACATCTGGCTCCAAAATCATGGCACGCGCCAGCGCGGTCCGGTGTTTCCACAAATCTGACAAGTTTTTTACTTTTGCAAATCGGACTTCTACAAGATCTAGAAGTTCCATCACTTCCAGTGTCCGTTTTCCTATTTCTTTTTCATCTATGCCGCGAAGTCTTAAGCCCAGTTCTACATTTTCCAGAACTGTCATTCGTGGATACACAGTATAATTCTGAAAAATCATAGCAATTCCACGCTCCTCCGGTGGAAGACTGTTGACCAACTTGTCTCCAATCCATATCTCTCCGTTTTTCACTTCATCAAGACCTGCGATCATGCGCATAACAGCACTTTTTCCACTCCCGGATGGGCCAGTCAATATTACAAATTCTCCGTCTTCAATCTGGAAATTTAAATCCTTTACTGCCTCATATCCATTCGGAAATGCGCGATCTACATGTTTTAATGTCAGACTTGCCATCTGATCAGCCCCTTTCTTTGTCTTCCCCTGACTACTGTAATTCAGGCTTTTTATCCATCATTACTTTTTTACAATAACGCCTGGTAAATGTCTCTCTTTCCGACTCCCCGGTCTTTCGCGACCATTTTCATTGCTTCTTTTTTCTGAATCCCCTGATCCATATAATAATCCATATGTTCCTGAATGGACATTTCTTCCCATTTCTGGCGTTCTTCTTCTATCTGTTCCTGACGGCTCTTACCCTCAATGACAAGCACGCATTCCCCTTTTGGTTCCCGCTCTTTATAATATTCCACTGCCGCACTGATCGTTGTTGCAAAGACTGTCTCATGCTTTTTCGTAAGCTCCCGGCAAATGCGGATTCTTCTGTCACCCAAGGTCGCAAGCAGAAGCTCTAATGTCCGGACCAGTCTGTGCGGTGCTTCGTAGATAATCATAGTTCTTGTCTCTTCCGTCAGTTCGTTCAGCACTGCCTGTCGTTCTTTTTTATCTGTCGGAAGAAATGCTTCAAACGCGAATCTTCTTGTGGACAATCCGGAAATGGTCAGCGCTGTGATGCAGGCTGCTGCCCCCGGAACTGCTGTCACAGTGATTCCTGCTTCCTGACACATTGCCACCAGCTCCTCACCCGGATCGGAGATTCCCGGCGTTCCCGCATCCGTGATCAGTGCAATATCTTCACCATTTTCCAAGTGCTCGATCAACGTATGCGCTTTTGCAATCTTGTTATATTCATGATAACTGGTCATCGGTGTGTGAATATCAAAATGATTCAAAAGCTTAATGCTATTGCGGGTATCCTCTGCTGCAATCAGATCAACTTCTTTTAAAATACGGACACAGCGAAATGTCATGTCCTCCAGGTTGCCGATCGGAGTTGCACACAGATATAATGTTCCTGACATATAATTCTCCTTTTATTTCATCCCGTACAATTTCAGTACTTCTTCCGTATACTCCCCGTCTTTCGTGTAGACTATGAGCGGCGGGTCTACGGCAAGGCGTGGTTTTCCGCCTTTGAGGCCTTCGATAAGAACCATGTTTGGCTCTTTTTCTGCATATGGGTGGACGAGACGCATGCGTTTCGGCTCGATTCCGTAATTGCACATTTTTGTAAAGATTTCCGGCAGGCGGAAAGGACGGTGCACCATGTAGAAACGTCCTTTCATTTTCAGTACTTTTGCACTTTCTCGCAAAAGATCATCTAATGTGCATAACGCTTCATGTCTTGCGATATACAAAGCCTCGTTATCATTTTTCAGGCCGTGTTCTCCAATCATATACGGTGGATTGGATACAATGACTTCATACGAATCATTTCCAAATATGTGACTTGCCTCTTTGATATCACCGGTAACGATATCTATCTTGTTCTCCAGCCCGTTGTGTGCCACGCTTCTTCTTGCCATATCAGCACTTTCTTCCTGAACTTCCAGACCTGTATAATGAAGTCCCGGATTCTTTGCTTCCAGTAAAATCGGAAGAATTCCGGTTCCGGTCCCAAGATCCAGTGCACGTTCCCCACGTTTTACTTTTGCATAGGAAGACAGAAGCACGGCGTCCATGCCAAAGCAGAACCGACCGGGCTTCTGTATAATCTCATAGCCCTTCACCTGGAGATCATCCAGGCGCTCATCGGGCTTCTTATTAGTCATCATTTAACTTGGAGGCGCCATTTTTCTCCTCCAGAGCTTTTAACTGTGCAAACTCCTCTTTCGAAAGCTTTGCATCTTTTTTCTTCTTTCTTGATTTGAATCTCAGCTCACCTGCCGGATATTCACGGATTTCTTTTTCATCGTTATCCAGCGTCACAATAACCTTTACGATCTGACGCAGTACGTGAACGGCCTGAACTTCACCATGAAGTCCTTCCGGCGTCGTTACATGATCTCCAACTCCCGGAAGCTGACGGTTCAGCTCTTCATAGGTCTCTTCTTCGTTAGTCAGACAGCACATCAGTCTGCCGCAGACTCCGGATATCTTTGTCGGATTCAGAGACAGGTTCTGCTCTTTCGCCATCTTGATCGATACCGGTGCAAACTCAGACAGATACGTATGACAGCAAAGTGGTCTTCCACAGATACCAATGCCTCCACGAATCTTCGTCTCATCACGGACACCAATCTGACGAAGCTCGATACGTGTACGGAACACGCTTGCCAGATCTTTTACCAGCTCACGGAAATCAATTCTTCCATCTGCGGTAAAGTAAAATAACACTTTATTATTATCAAATGTATACTCCGCATCTATAAGCTTCATTTCCAGACCGTGTTTACGAATCTTCTCTAAGCAGATGTTAAATGCTTCTTTTTCTTTTTCTCTGTTTTTCTCTTCTTTTTTGTAATCCTCTTCGTTTGCAATTCGAATCACAGATTTTAAAGGCTGTGTGATCTTGTCGTCTTCTACTTCTTTCGGACCTGTCACAACCTTTCCGAACTCAACACCGCGCGCCGTCTCTACGATGACACGGTCTTGGGTTTTAATCTCTAATTTTCCCGGTGAGAAAAAGTAGATCTTTCCCGCCTGGCGGAATCTTACTCCGATTACTTTTGTCATAAATCTAGTTCTCCTTTATCGTCAGGAACAAAAGCTCCATGACCAGATCAAAGTTAACATTTGCTTTTAGTCTGGCTTTTGCTTTGTCAAGGCTGTCCAGAATCGTCTCAATTCCTTCATAAGAACTGCGTCTTGCCTGCTCACGCATGCAGTCGATCTGATCTTTGAATACAACCTTATCTATTTCCCTTGTCGCTTTATATAACAAGACATCTCTGTACCATACCATGATCAGGTCAAGATAGTCGTTGATTTCAACTTTATAAAGAGTGCAGCGTTTCACTGCCTCCACAAGCTCACTGATATCCATCTCATTTATATGACGCATCAGGTTCAGGACTTCGTCCTTGAGCTCATTAAAATGCTCGGAGCCTGCCAGTTTGATAGCTTTTCCAAGGTTCCCCTGTGCAAATGCAGCGCAGACTTCAGCCTTGTAATCTGGTACTTCCATTCTCTCCATGAGATATTTTTTAATCAGTGCATCTTTGATGTAGCGAAGTTTTAACATGACACATCTGGAATTAATTGTCGGAAGCAATACGTCTGCATTTTCCGTCAGCAGAATAAATACTGCATACTGTGGCGGTTCTTCAATCGTCTTTAATAACGCATTCTGTGCCTGTACCGTCATAATATCAGCTTCCGGAATAATATAAACTTTATATGGACCCTGATATGGCTTGATCGCAACTGTATTATTGATCTGTGTGCGCACATCATCGACTCCGATGGATCCCGGCTTCTCATGTGTCACCCAGATAATATCCGGATGGTTATTCGATTCTGCCTGTACACAGGAATGACATTTATTACATGGTTCCGGTCCATGTTCTTCACATAAAAGTGCCATGGCAAATAACTTTGCCAACATCTTCTTTCCGGTTCCGCGCTCGCCATTCACAATGTACGCCTGTGATACCCGATTCTCGGCAATTGCATTCTGCAAATATTGAATTACATCTCTGTGTCCTACTACATCTTTAAAACTTCCCATATCGTATGTCCTCTATAATTTCATCTAAGCATCTTTTTTGGTCATCATTGTAATAACGCTTCTTTATTCCCGCAGCTCTCAGATGTTCCTCGGAAAAATCTTCCGTATCTGCGAGAAATCTTCTGCACATCTCCGCGTAACGTGGCACTTCCTGCTGCCGCTCTCTCGTAAGTGCACGGTTCAGCCGCTCGCCGTCCTCTACTTCGATGTACACCGGAACAAGATACGCCGCTCCGTAATATTTCTTTAACTTTCCATAGGACTCCAGCGTTCCGATCATCAGATAGTCGGATTCTGCCAGATTCACCTGTCCATCTTCTATTGTAGCATATTTCCATGCTCCGTGAACAGTATTATAAGTACGAAGTTCAACAACCTTTCCCTGTCTCTCGAAAATATGCATCTGTTCATCTGTCACAAAATGGTATTCGACGCCTTCTCTTTCACCTTCCCGCTTCGGTCTGGTCGTGTAAAGCGTCACTGTCTGAAGCATCGGCAGCTCTTGCTTGATCTTCCGGAATAATGTATCTTTTCCAGATGAACTCTTGCCCATTATATAATATATCTTACCCATGCGTCCATACCTCTATGTATCCTTCTTTTTCTACTCCCTGTATCTCATATGTTCTTTCCATATACCATTGAAAATGTTCCCGGATCTGCGCTGTGATCCGTTCCCCCGGCACCAGCATCGGGATCCCCGGCGGATAGAGATACGCGTACTCCGCGGAAATGTAGCCTTCGCTCTGTGTCAATGGCTCAACCTGAAACCCATCTGCCCCTGCGTCTTTCATGCTGATGACCTGCGCCGGTGAATAGATTACTTCCGCCTGTGGCAGATGTCCCGGTTCTATATCGTAATTTTTTTCTTTCTTTTGCGACTTTTTGATTTCTTCCGGCACTATGTCTGAATCTACAGTGTTATAAGCCCCCTGTAAAGGTTTATATTTCTTATCCAACTCATAAATTGCTTTTATAAGCCGTTTCATTCCTTCATCGGTATCCCCGACCGAAGTCATGGCAATCACATAAGTCCCCGCGGCCATCTCCATTTGCAGGTGGTACTGATTTAATAAATCTTTCTGCAATTGAATCCCTGTTGCTTCTGCACCATATGTATCCGCAAGTCCTTTCGTAAGTCCTGCTACTGATAATACAAGCTTTGACTTATCATAATGTTTGGTCTCTGCCAGCCGGATATGTTCACATTTTCCAAGTTCTTCTCTACATCTCTTCAAACGCTCCACATACGGGTCAAAAACTTCCTCGCAGTGATGATCCAGCATCTCCATGCACTGATCGATTCCCGCCATCAGAATATAAGACGGACTGCTACTCTGTAACATATGCAGATATCGTCTCACCTTTTCCCGGTTTACCAGATTCCCATTCATGTGGAGAAGTGCTGTCTGGGTAAATGCCGGAAGTGTCTTGTGAACACTGTGGATCACAATGTCTGCGCCTTTTTGATTTGCATTTTCCGGAAAATAGGGATGAAAACCAAAATGAGCCCCGTGTGCTTCATCCACGATCAGCGGCAGTCCTTTTTCATGTGCGGCCTTTGCTATCTCGGCCACATCCGACACAATTCCATCGTAAGTCGGAGATACAATCATGACTGCTCGGATCTGTGGATACCGATTAAGGGCCCTCCTCACATCCTCTGCGGATATCTCAATATTCAACTGTAACTCTGAATCAAACCGGGGATAGAGATACACCGGATTCAACTCATTCATGTAGATTGCATGATAGACCGATTTGTGACAATTGCGCGCCACAAGAATCTGATCTCCTTTATTCGTCACACCCGCGATAGCACTCAGAATTCCAACTGTACTTCCATTTACCAGAAAATGTGTCTCATCTGCATGATAGATTCTGGCTGCCCGTTCCTGAGCCTCTTTCAGGATTCCTTCTGCGTGATGAAGATCATCAAATCCTTCAATCTCTGTAATATCTACAGTATAAGGATCCGCATCCCAGGACATATGCATCTTACGCTTATGTCCCGGCATGTGAAATCCATAATAGTCAGAATCGCTATACGCTTTTATTTTTTCGTATATCGTTGCCATTCTTATAATCTCTTAAGAAGTTCTTCTCTTTCTTTTTCGTATCCCGGTTTTCCAAGAAGTGCGAACATGTTCTTCTTGTAGCTCTCAACACCCGGCTGATTAAATGGATTTACTCCAAGAATATATCCGCTGACACCGCATGCGAACTCGTACATATAGAATAACTGTCCAAGTGACTTCTCGTCCTGCGCCGGAATTGTCACTTTCAGATTCGGAACCTGTCCGTCTGTATGTGCAAGAATCGTACCATTCATAGCACTCTTATTTACAAAATCCATTGTCTTGCCTGCAAGGTAGTTCAGTCCGTCCAGATCCACCGGCTCCTCACCGATTGTGATCTGCTCTGTCGGCTCCTCCACTTCCATAACTGTCTCGAACATGATTCTGCTTCCATCCTGAATGAACTGTCCCATAGAGTGAAGATCTGTTGTAAGGTCTACAGATGCAGGGAAGATTCCTTTCTTATCCTTGCCTTCACTCTCTCCGAAGAGCTGTTTCCACCACTCAGATACATAATGCAGGCTCGGCTCATAATTTGCCATGATCTCAACCGCTTTTCCCTTACGGAGCAGAATGTTACGTGTTGCTGCATAGAGCATTGCGTCATTTTCCTCAAATGGATTCTCAAGTGCGAATTTTCTTCCTTCTGCTGCACCTTCCATCAGCTTGTCAATATCAGCTCCGCTGACTGCGATCGGAAGAAGTCCAACAGCTGTCAGTACAGAGAAACGTCCTCCAACATCATCCGGTACTACGAACTCTTCGTATCCTTCCTCATCAGCAAGTCCTTTCAGAGCTCCACGAGCTTTGTCTGTTGTTGCATAGATTCTCTTAGCAGCCTCAGCTTTGCCATACTTCTTCTCCAGCATCTCCTTGAAAATACGGAATGCGATTGCAGGCTCTGTTGTTGTTCCGGATTTGGAAATGATATTAACTGAGAAATCTCTGTCTCCGATCACTTCGATCAGGTGTTTCAGATATGTACTGCTGATGCTGTTACCGGCAAAATAAATCTCCGGAGCTTTGCGGATCTCTTTTGATACTACATTATAAAAGCTGTGTCCAAGAAATTCGATTGCTGCTCTTGCGCCAAGATAAGATCCTCCGATACCGATTACTACCAGCACCTCTGAATCTGACTGGATCTTTGCAGCGGCTTTCTTGATTCTCTCGAACTCCTCTTTATCATAATCAACCGGAAGATCGATCCAGCCAAGGAAATCATTTCCTGCTCCCTCCCTTCCCAGGAGTTCAGCTTTTGCAGCCTCGGTAATCTTCTTCATAGATTCCATCTCATGTGCGCTGATAAACGCATCTGCCTTTGAATAATCAAATGTTACTTTACTTCCCATTGGACTCGTCCTCCTTATGCTACCCGTTACGTTCTAGTTCTTGTCTCGAAGAAATCTGTATCATTTTCTTCTTATAAATGTGACAGCTCACAGACAGTCCTTGTTTTACAAAACTAACTT
>OLOI01003208.1_pt1 | contig 10247 bp, 3 predicted proteins | sample 1672131 | NCBI WGS metagenome assembly OLOI01 (sample SAMEA3136651, study PRJEB25190) | human gut metagenome | reverse complement strand
CAGTATGTTCTTCCTGTGTAGCCGTCTTCTGTACAGGTTGCGGCTTTATCTGCTATTGCTTCTGCTGTGTGTATGTGGCCGCCGTTCCATGAATTCCAATATGAAGCACCTTCAGTGGTCATTGTCATATATGCGTATGTACCTGTCATTTCAGACTGAATGCGAAGACTTTCACCCGTAAACGTATCTGTTGTACTGTCCTTAAATTTAATAAGCCCCTGATCTATATTAAGGTTAATTGAAATAGGCCATGATTCTTTTCCTGATTTAAAAGCAGCATAATCCCATACTTTATTGTTTACTGTTTTAAATTCATTCAATGCCCACACACGAACAGGAATAGAAGCTAAAACTGTTTCACCAGATACTTCTGCATTCTCCTTGCGTACAAAATTTAGTGTAACAATATTATCTGCTTTATCAGCACCCGACATGGAATAGATCATTTCAAAACCTTTGGCAACATTCATATGATCAAGTTGCCAAGTACTCATACTGTCAAGGTCGAGTTTCATTGAGACTGACTCAATACTTTCTGCATTTGTTGCCACAACATCAATATAATTTATTGATCCGAAAAGAACCTTATCTGCATTTTTGTCATGAGGTACAACTTTAATAGCTGCAGTTGTACCTGCTTGGATATTGACTTTTCTGATAATCGAAGCGTAATTGCCCTGCATATCGCAGATAGAGAATTTAATTGTATGCTGACCGTCTGAAAGTATAGCTGTGTTATCCATGGAAATTACACCGCTTGCATATGAACATCCGACTTCATTACCGTCTACATAAGCTTTTGCAGTAGATGCATCAAGTCCGCTTGCATTGCTTTTTGATGTGTTTTCTGCAACCTTTGCCGCAAAGTCAATATTGTTGTAATTAATTGTCGGAATGTTTCTTTTTTCTATTGATACGGCGTCTGCCATAGCGGTTGTGCCATAGTTAAGTTCACTGAATATTGGAGGTTCACGGTCATCAACGGCACTTGAATAGTCTACTGTAATATCATCAATATAAAATGTATAATTACCATTAATATCTGTATACTCACCGGACGCCTTATCCTTTAGTCCGAGATAACCTGTAGAAGGATCACCTGCACGGTCTGAAATATAAAACTGCATAAAGTAATAACCGCTTCTTAACGCAGCTCCCATAGTACTTGAAAGGTCAATAGACAGATAGTGCCAACCGGACTCTTCAAATGTATAAACATAACCGGCTTTACCTACTATTGAATCGTCAATAGTTTCGCCTGTTAAACCGCCTATTTTATATTCTCCGTTTGCATCTTTACTATCAATATCTACATTCATCCATCTTGCCCACAAAGAAAGGCATTCATCCGGGATATATATCCACATACCAATCTTTTTAGCATTTTCACGATAAATTGATTCACCTTTGATATAAAGAGAAGCTCTCTGATAACCTGATTCAAGAGAATTTGAATAATCAATATTAAGTGCAATAGCACGATCGCCGCTGTGAACCATACCTGAATCAGCGTCAACAGAATATATGGAAGAATTAGGTGTGTAGTAGTTATAACTGCCGTCTGAAACGCCTATGCCGCCATCGGTTCCGTCTTCAAAATCAATCAGAACCTCAGAACCCTTGCCAAGTTTGATTTTGGCAGCAGCAGTAACATTTGTATCGTATACAAATTCAGCTGTTATATTTGATTCAATTGCGGCTTCATTTTCTGTACCTGCGGTAAAGTCAAAACCATTGATTGAACCGATTGTGTTGTTATCAAGAGTAAAATGAATATCTCCTGATTTCATAACAACTTCGTTTAAACCATCATTGCAGGTTGCTGTTAAGCCTAACTCAACAGTTTTACCAAAAGGAACAGTAATTTCGTTGCTGTTAAAGCTGATAGCTGTAGGGATTACAATGTGAATTGTTGTTTCACCCACTACATTACCGTTGTAAACCATTTGAACAACTGCATCACCTACGGTTCCGTTGGAAACAAATTCGCCATTTTTGACAGTACCCATAGATGCATCTGAAAGCTGCCAGCTTACGTCATCAGGAATATCAGCAGCAGTACCCGCAGGGCTTACGCCTTTTGCAGAAACTGTAACTGTTGAACCTGGCGTTACAAATTCATTTTCTGCGGTAAGTGTTGCTCGCTCGAATACATTTGAAGGCATAGCGGTAGTGGCAATCAAAATACCGGACGAAATAGAACGCTCAGAACCATCTGAAGGACGGTTAATTACCTTAACATCATTTTCGCCTTCAGGGCGTGCGGCAAAAGTAGTTGAACCGCCGCCGTCAAGATTAATGGCAGATATACAGCCTTGTTCAAGCATTATCTGAGCAAGCTCATGCATATTACCACCACAAGAGAATGGCTCCTGACGACCGTCAACAACAGATAATACAACTTTACCGTCAGCTGTTACACCTACCATTGTACGAGAATGACGGTCTGTGTTGTAGGAACCTGTAGCTGATGCAGTAACATCTTTTCCATCAACAACAAGCATTTGTGAACCGCCTACAGCTTCCATAACTTTACCATGTGCATTAACTGCAGCATCCCACTGTGTGTTGTTAGCTCCGCACAAAGCAGTGCCATCCTCCATAATAGCAAAGAAAGGTCGGTTATTTGCCTTATTTGAAGACATAATTCCATCCATAACAAAAGCACCTGATGGCTGACCGGTCATCATATTATAGAAGTCACCGTTTACGCCTGCAACAGCACTAAAGTTTTTATTGTAGTGTTCGTATTCAGGATTTGTATATTTGGTATTAGCTGCAGCCATCTGATTTGTAAGCTTGTCCATACCAAAGTTTTGACATTGAGCATCTTTGTAAGATGAATGAACCTCAACATCATCTCTGCCTATATCAGCAGTAGCTACATAGTAAACCATTTGTTTGCCATCCGCTTTTGCATAAGCATAATTTGTGCTCTGTGTTATGCCGGGAGCAATCGTTGAAGTGTTTTTTGAAAACACTTCATGTGTTTCTGACTGATAAGCAATATCATCATATGCTGATATTGCAATATTGAATGAAGAAATCATCAATATTGCAGCAAGTACAGCAGACATAACACGCAGAATTTTTTTAGTTTTCATTGATTCGTCTCCTTTTAATTTAAATATTATTATATTTTACACAACCATAAGTACATTTTGCATTTAACATTAATTGTTAAATTGCTCTAATAAGTGTACCTTTCCCAAGGCTATGTAAAGAATAACCAATTATATTTGAATGCTGATACTAATTAATTATTTTTCTCTTAGGTAATACACCTTTCAGTATAATTGCCTCAAAAATTAATTTGACGTTAGGTCTATATCTCTTAAATAACATAGGAAATCCAAAGATTGTTGAAATCTGCGTAGCCAGTGAAGCAATAGCAGCACCGGAAGCTCCAAATAAAGGAATTAAAAGCATATTTAGCACTATGTTTAAAATAGCAGATCCTATATACAGATACTTAAGAATTTTTTGATTATTTTCACAAACAACCCATATATCCCGTGCAACACCTAAATATGAAAATGCAACATACCAAACCACTATTCGTAAAGGTGTAACGGAAGGCAAGTATGAATCACCATATACAATTCTGATAAACTGAGGTGCAATCAAGCATATCACTAATGACATTCCATAAGAAATATAAAAAATTATGGCATATAAACGCTTATTCATAAGATAGTATTTTTCTTTATCTGTGTTATGATATTCCATTATTGAAGGCTTCATAGAATCTATAATTGCTGATAAAACAAAAGTCCAGATTGTACTTATTGAAACAGCAAGTGAATAATATCCTACAACACTTTCTTCACTCATCTGTTTAATCATAATTTTGTCGGTGGCAGAATATATAGAAACAATCAGACCAGATAAAATATAACTGTAACTTACAGAAAGCAGCTCTTTTGCTTTTGATACAGAAAAGGTAAATTTGGGTCCATTGCACTTTTTGTAGAAAATAAAAAGAACAACTGCGACAACCGCAAGATCAACTGAATTTGATACAGCAAACCAATGAACGCTCATTCCAAAAATTAGTAGTATAACTTTGTAAACGGATGCTATACAATAAGCAATAAGAGTTGCAAAGGCATAATATTTTGATAAAAGCTTTGATTGAAACCAATAGTTGAGAGTATCAAATACTTGAAATATTAAACTAATGCTGTAAAGAACTACGACCATAATGGTGGTAGGTTCTTTTCCATCAAACACACATACTATGCCAAATATTGTAAAAATAGAAAGAAGACTAGAAATTAATCTTAGAATAATTGTTGTACCGATTGTTTCGCCTTCTTGTTCGGGATGATCAATAATATTTTTTACTATAACCGAATTTATTCCAAGCGTACAGAATGTAGAGAAAAAGGTAATATATGCTGCTGCATAATTGATAATTCCATAATTGCTTGGTCCTAAATATCTTGCTATTAGAAGACCAATAACAAAAGAAAGCACCATTTGGATAACTCTGCCTGTGATTAACCAACTTGCATTTTTTACTATTCGGTTTCCAATAAAGTTTTTTAACATTACAATGCTCCAATATAAATGAAATTTGTAATTATATATGTACAAATTCGAAATGTCCATATATAATTGCAAACCACTCCCGTGGAGCAAAATATTTTGCTCCACGGGCTGCAATTAATTGATTATTTGATAATCATTTTGCCATCGTCAGCAAAATCATAGAAACCGGCAGGCATTATATCGTTTGTCTTTGAAATCCAATATCTGCCTGTAGAAATTATGCCGTAGCTGTTAGCATAATAGTAATTTCCGTCAAGTTCAAATAAACCTGCGTAATTTTTCTCGCCTTTAACATAATAGTAAAGTGTACCATCTTCTTTGAAGATACCATTCTTGGTTTCATCAGGCTTTGTTGTAGGTTCTTCTGTCTTGATTATCATTTTGCCGTCGTCTGCGAAGTTATAATAACCTTCTTCAAAATCAAGACCGTTTGTGTTACCTACCCAATAACGCCCCTTTACAGCAGTATAATCTGTACTGCGGAAATAATAATAATTTCCGTCAACTTCAATAAGACCAAGCTGGTTGACACCGTTCTTGAGATAGTAAGTTGACCCATCAAAGGTGAACAAACCTGTTTCATCAAATTCACGCACAAGTACGCCTTCATTTGTAAATTCATACCACTTTGGAGGATTATTGCTTGATCCTGCAATAAACCAACATGTACCCTCTTTACGGTAACCGTTTACATCAAAATAATAAGTCTTTCCGTCTATTTCCGCCCATGTTCTTGTGTAACAAGAGGGTCCGTAAAAATATTTTGTACCTTTATCACTTACATCCCAAAGACCTTTAACAACCTTGCCTTTTTCGTCAAATTCATAACTTTGCTGGTTTATATAATATTTCTTGCCATAGTATGACAATCCTGTTTCAGGATCAAAATAATAATAATCATTATCGATATTCATCCAACCTTTTGCAAGTTTGCCAATAGCTGAATAATACCAACCCTCATCTTTTTCTATGAATCCGGTATATTTTCCTGTTGAAATACCGTCATCACCAAAGTTATAGTAATAACCGTCAACATTCTGAATACCAGTAAGCTTTTTTCCGTCAGCATAATAACTGTCTTCTACCCAGCCGTTTGCCGGAACGCCGTCTACATAGAACTTTCCTTCATACTCACCGTTATATAACTCGTCGCAGTCCTTACATTTAAGAACACTATCAGCAATTTCATATGTATGGCCTGTGGCAGGAATTGTTGTTCCCCATTCTACTACTGATTTGCACACTTCACAGTATGTTCTTCCTGTGTAGCCGTCTTCTGTACAGGTTGCGGTCTTGTCATCAATAGCATTAGCTGTATGTGTATGCCAACCTACACCTTTCTTGCTGTTCCAATCAGCAGTATCAAGATTTAAAGAGGAATAATAAATTTCTGTATCAACCTGAAGCTGTTGTCCCGAGAATACAGCCAATGCGTCTGTTGAATAATCATCTGAATATGTAATATGTCCATATTCCACTTCAACGGTAATATCCATCGGCCAAAGTGTTTTGCTGTCCCATGCTTTTCCAACTGTCCATTGTTTTGTATGTTGTGTGGGCTCTTTACCGGTGCGTCCTCCATAATATAATGGTGCATCAGAAACCCATGTGCGGACAGGAATAGAGGCTAACACATTGCTTCCATCTGTATTACCAACACGTTCAATATGAAGATTGACCAAATTGTTTTCTTCTTTAACTGTATATTCAGCCTTAAAACCTTTGGCAACATTCATATGATCAAGTTCCCAAGTACTGACATTATTAAGGTCTAATACCATATCAGTTTCCTTAATGGTTTCAGGCATTGTTGCAACAACATCAACATAATAGATAGAACCAATTAAAATTTTATCTGCATCAGGATCATGTGGTACAAGTTTTATTGTAGATATATTTCCGTTGGAATTAATTTTAACCTGACGGATAGCAGAAGCATAATTTCCAGCCTTGTCACAAATACCAAATTTTACAGTATGCACACCTGATGCCAATTTAAGATCAGGAATATTGATTTTACCGTTACTATAATTGCATTCAACCTTATTACCATCAATATATGCAACAGCAGAAGCTGCATCAATACCTGTTGCTTCACCCATACCTGCCGCATTTAAAGTATTGTCCGCAACGGCAGCACTAAAAGATACTTTTTCAGCGTTGCTTTCAGCGATTACATCTCTTGTCATAGCCTTTTCATAATCTGCTATGCCGTTTTCCTGAAGCACAATATTTCCAAATACAGGAAGAGCTCTATCATTTACTGCACTTGAATAATCGACTGTAATATCACCAATATACCAATCAGTCTTAGTATTGATAGATTTTTTAGGGTATGCTGAATAGAATTGCTCAAATTGAATGAATGGCGATCCGCCACCACGAATATATGCCCCGCTTGTATCTACGTTAGACAAATCGCAATACAAATAATGCCATCCACCTTCATCAAGCACTGAAGAAAAGCCTTGATTCATATTCGTAGTTGTAATGATACTGCCGGAAGCAGTTGAAATAAGCATTCTTACTCTACAAACATTGTCTTCCTCAGGAACATAAACCCAACATCCGATACCTGCAGCACCATCAATTGAAATCGGTTCGGCTGAATTTGAAATCATTACACCTTGACATCCACCAAAATCAGTAGTCTGCGAAAAATCGACATGAGCCACTAAGCCGGTTTCTCCATCGTGTACCCTACCTGTTTCTGAAGTAACAAAATCTACATCAATCAGATTATTATAATTGTGTCCATTTTCACAAGACCATGTAAGTCTGTCCAAAACCTCTTCACTGTCAAAAGCAAGTGCTACTTCTGAACCTCTGCCAAGATTAATTGTAGATACAGCAGTTATATCTTTATCAAACGCTAAAGTAGCAGTAACAGCACTTGAAGTAACACTGTTTTCTTCAGCAGCAGTAAAGTTAAATCCGTCAATTAGACCAACGGAATTATCTTCTAATGAAAAGTTTACGTCATTTGGCTTAAGAGAAACTTTATTAAGTCCGTATGTTGCAGTCATTGAAATTTCAACAGTTTTTCCAAATGGAACAGTTATTGTTTCACTGTCAAAAATAAGTTTGTCAGGAACAACAACATGAATTGTTGTTTCTCCAACAACATTGTCGTCTAAAAGCATCTGAACTTTCGCTTCTCCGGCAGTACCGTTAGATATAAATTTGCCGTTTTCTACGATACCCAAAGATGCCGAATATGTTACATTCTCAGGAATCTCGGCGGATGTACCTGCAGGACTTACACCTACAGCGTTTATATTAACTGTTGAACCGGGTGTAACATAGTCATTTTCAGGTGTAATTACAGCATGATCGAATGTATCTGAAGGAACAGCTGTAGAAGCAATAAGTAAACCTGAAGATATTGAACGTTCTGAGCCGTCAGAAGGACGATTGACAACCTTAACTTCACTTTCACCTTCTTGGCGGGCAGCATATGTAGTAGAACCGCCGCCATCAAGATTAATAGCGGAAACGCAGCCTTGTTCAAGCATTATCTGAGCAAGCTCATGCATATTACCACCGCATGAGAATGGTTCCTGACGACCGTCAACAACAGTCATTACAACCTTGCCGTCAGATGTTACACCAACCATTGTACGTGAATGCCTGTCCGTATTGTAAGAACCTGTAGCTGATGCCGTTACATCTTTACCGTCAACAACAAGCATCTGTGAACCGCCGACTGCTTCCATTACTTTACCGTGTTCAGTAACGGCTGCATCCCACTGAGCATTGTTAGCTCCGCAAAGTGCAATACCATCCTCCATAATCGCAAAGAAGGGGCGATTATTGGCTTTACTCGATGACATAATACCATCCATAACAAACGCACCGGAAGGTCTGCCTGTCTGCATATTATAGAAGTCACCGTTTACACCTGCAACTGACTTAAAATACGGATTGTAATGCTCGTAGTCCGTATTAGTATATTTAGCATCGGCAGCTGCCATTTGATTTGTAAGCTTGTCCATACCAAATTCTGTGCACTGAGCATCTTTGTAGGATGAATGTACTTCAACATCATCTCTACCTATGTCAGCAGTGGCTACATAGTAAACCATCTGCTCTCCATCCTTCGCATAGGCGTAATTAATTGACTGTTCAACGCCTGGAGCGAGGGTCGACTCTGTGTGTTTAAAAACATCGTGAGTTTCTGACTTATAATCAGATGCTGCTGAAGCCACAACGGTGAATGATGAAAGAATCATACAAGCACTCAGAACACAAGCCATTGCTTTTGAAAATCTTTTGATTTTCATAGAAATTTCCTCCTTTTAAATTTTTAATTATAAATTACCGATTGATAATTAAAGTTATAATAAGCAGAACAGCGAGTAATACTTTATTTTTCCATCCAGTCGTTTTTTATAACAGGTGCTCTACTGCATACTCCATCAGAAAATTGTACTTCTTTGTTACTCAATAAATCATTTGTTAAACAGATTAGTCTTTTTGCGGCGTTCTCAGGTGACCACATATTGCATATAGTATCATATGCTTTTGCACCATACTGTTTTCTAAGATTTTCATTATTAACAAGATTTTCTATACATTTAGTTAGTTCTTCGATTGAACCACTTTTATAAATTAGTCCATTATCCTTATGGCGTACAAGAAAAGGCGTCGCTCCCGCTGCATGACTTGCTATTACAGCACACCCACTGTTCATTGCCTCGTTAAGCACTACCCCCCATCCTTCGTTAAAATCGCTAGTGAAAAGAAAAATATCACTTTCCTCCATAATATCTCGCACATGATTTGGTGATGCAGCGCCCAAAAAATCAACAGTCTTACATAATTTGTTATCATAGACCATTTTTTTCAGTATTTCTTCTTCATCACCGGAACCAAGAATCTTAAGCTTGAAGGAATAACCGTTATTCTTTAGATTTACTGCTGCTCTTATAGCATCATCAGCATGTTTCCAGTCAACAAACCTACCCGACCATAGTAATGTGGGAGTTTTGTTATTTCTTTTAATATTGAGATTGTTATATGTTCTCAGTTCAGGAAAATATCCCCATTTATAAACTTTGTTTTTAAAGCATCCAGCCATACTAGCATCAGCAGCAGTATATGCACTTGCTGCAAGCATACGCAGTCCTTTATATCTCGAGTGGTGAATATAGCCGCCTAATTTTGCTTTGGGTATTTTATAAAACGGAATCTTTTTTTTATACCATCTTTCATGCGCCCTAAAAGTTAGAAGCCCTTTTTTTAGTCTGTTCAAAATTAGATCGTCAGATGTATTTCCGATAATGACAGCATCGCTCTCCATTATTATTTTTTCACAGTAATTATACTGTTCGGGAATATAGGAACGCAGACACCATTCAAATTCATTTGCCATATTTCGTGAAGCTTCATAATAAGCGTATCCAAGCTTAAAAGCATTATTTTTTTTATTTGCATTTTCTGTTTCAATGAAATAAAAATTTTTACCGAGAATATTATATAATTCCTGTGCTAAAAAAAGTGTGTGATGATTTAAAAAATCGCTTACATAGGTTATTTTCATCAGCTAAACCTCATAACTATGTCTTTAAATTATCTATGTAATATGAATATGGTTTGCGGACATCTATGACAGAAAAGATATGATGACTTTTTTGTTTATCAACAGGCAGATCCTTTTCGTAATCTCCATATTTTTTTCTTAGATAGGAGAT
>OLOI01003206.1_pt1 | contig 10255 bp, 10 predicted proteins | sample 1672131 | NCBI WGS metagenome assembly OLOI01 (sample SAMEA3136651, study PRJEB25190) | human gut metagenome | reverse complement strand
CTCCCGACCGCTCTTTTGTATTCCGAAGCATCAGCATGCGCCCTTTTCCGAGCAGAATTTGACTTCTTTGCCCTCAAGGATCATATTTGTGGTGCGCACGGCGCACATTTTACCGCACATCGAGCAGGTATGACGCTCGGTCGGCGGAACCTGATTATAGAACCGCTCTGCCTTTTCCGGGTCAAGTGCTAGCGCAAACTGCGCGGGCCAGTCCAGCTTATGACGCGCGTCCGCCATTGCGTTATCGCGGTCACGCGCACCGGGCAGACCGAGTGCGATATCGGCGGCATGGGCTGCAATTTTGCTGGCGACGATGCCCTCGCGGACGTCATTTTCATCCGGCAGACGCAGGTGCTCCGCCGGTGTAACGTAACACAGGAAGTTCGCGCCCGCCTGTGCGGCAATAGCGCCGCCGATGGCTGAGGTAATATGGTCGTAACCCGGTGCAATATCGGTGACGAGCGGCCCGAGGACATAGAAAGGCGCTCCATGGCAAAGGCGCTTTTCCATCTGCATATTGGCCGCGATCTCGTTCATCGCCATATGGCCGGGGCCTTCGATCATAACCTGCACATCCTTCGCCCACGCACGCTGTGCAAGGTTGCCCAGCTCGATCAGCTCACTGATCTGCCCTGCATCGGACGCATCATCAATGCAGCCCGGGCGCAGTGCGTCACCCAGCGAAATGGTAACATCGTAGCGGCGCAGAATGTCCAGTACCTCGTCGTAATACTCGAAGAACGGATTCTCATTGCCGGTCATCTTCATCCATGCGAACAGCAGCGAGCCGCCGCGGGAGACGATGTTCATCCTGCGGCCCTCGCGCATGAAGGCTTCAACCGCACGGCGGTTGATACCTGCATGAATGGTCATGAAGTCCACGCCCTCCCTGGCGTGCGCCTCAACGACCTTGAGGAAATCCTGCGCTGTGATCTCGAGCAGGTCCTTTTCCAGATACCCGATCGCGTCGTACATCGGCACGGTGCCGATCATCGCCGGCGACATGTCGATCAGCTGCTTGCGGAAGGTGTTGGTCTTGCCGTAGTTGGATAGATCCATGATGGACTCCGCGCCCATGTCAACGGCCATGCGCACCTTGCGCAACTCCATCTCGTAGTCCTTGCAGTCACCCGAAATGCCGAGATTGACATTGATCTTTACGCGGGTGCCGTCGCCGACCGCCTCTGCGGACAGGCTTTTGTGATTGATGTTCGCCGGAATCGCAATCGTACCCTTTGCGACTCGTTCCATGATGAACTCGACCGGACGGTTTTCCTTTTTGGCGACCGTCTCGATCTCCGGCGTGACGATACCGCGCTTTGCGGCATCCATCTGCGTTGCATAATTTCTCATGGCTTACTGATACTCCTTCGGAATAAAATTTATTGCTTCCGGAGTGCGGTATGAAAAGGGAACGCCGAGGCATGCGGTGCGCTCTGTCCTGACGACCCCGCCGCACTTCGGCGGCTGACAAGCCTTGTTCTAAGGGGGACTCCGTCCCCCTTAGATACCGAACAAGTTCCCAAGGAAACTTGTCCGGATATCCCCCTCTCGTTTGCACAGCAAACGAGGCCGCGCCGCTGCGGCGCGGGCAGTGGTAAGAAAGTCAGGTACACGCCCCGACTTTCTTAGGGAATTTTATGCGGCACACTGCGGTGCGCCTGTTCTGCCTGTTTCGCCGAAAGCGAAATGCGGCAGAAATTTGTTATACATATAAGTAGTCGGCCATTACAGGCTGCAGATTATGCTCTACGATTGCGTTATACACCTCATCGACCGAGCGGCCGTCCGAGATCTCGAACTGCTCATCGCCCTTATCCTCGCCGGAGTGACCGCCGATACCGACGTCTACGCCTGCGGAAATCTTGGTGGCGGCGATGCCGATGATATTATCGCGGAAGCCCGCCCGCTCGCGGGTCGAGATAGTGATGGACGCGAACGGCATGAAGATGCGGTAGGCACAAACGACCTGCAGCAGCTGCGGCTCGTGCACGTCCTTCGGATTGATCTTATCGTTATTGATGATCGGGCGCAGGCGCGGACACGAGAACGCGATCTCTGCGTGCGGATACTTGCGCTGCAGCAGATACGCGTGCAGACCGGTCGCAAACGCATCCTTGCGGAAGTCGGACAGACCGAGCAGCGCCGCAAAGCCGACACCGCGCATGCCGCCCATCAGTGCACGCTCCTGCGCATTCAGGCGATACGGGAAAATGCGCTTGTGACCGCCGAGGTGCAGAGTCTTGTACTTCTGGTCGTCATAGGTCTCCTGAAATACGGTGACGTAGTCCACACCGCACTCGTGCAGATAAGCGTACTCATCCACGTTGAGCGGATAAATCTCGATGCCGATGACACGGAAATACTTGCGCGCCAGCTTAACGGCTTCGCCGATGTAGGATACCGGCGACATGGCACGGCTCTCGCCGGTCAGAATGAGGATTTCCTGCAGACCGGTCTCCGCGATGGCCTTCAGTTCCTGTTCGACCTCGTCCATATCCAGCTTGGCACGGCGAATCTTGTTATGACAGTTGAAACCGCAGTAAATGCAGTAATTTTCGCAATAATTGGCGATGTACAGCGGCGTGAACATCTGCACCGAGTTGCCGAAATGCTTGCGCGTTTCGGCCTGTGCGCGCTGCGCCACCTGCTCAAGGAACGGCAGCGCCGCGGGAGACAGCAGTGCGCCGAAGTCCTCCGGCGAGAGAACGTCCTTGCGAAGCGCACGCAGTACGTCAGCCGCCGTATAGGCATCCGCGTCATAGGCGTTCATGCGGGAAATGACCTCGTCCTGCACCTCGGAGCCGATGTTGTCCATACCCGGCTGGTACTCCATGTGATTGGTTTGTTCAGTGATATATTTTGCGGAGATGATCTCCGTTTTTTCGTTTTCCATGACAAATACCTTTCTGTTTTCGCGCAAAGCGCGCATTTAATCGAGAACTTTAATCCTGCAGGAAACCGGTCAGCGGAGAGGATGCCGAAGCTGTCTCACGGACACGGCCCAGACCGGCAAGGTATGCCGTGCGGCCTGCCTCAATCGCCTGCTTGAACGCCTCAGCCATCGCCGGAATATCGCCTGCGGTGGCAATCGCGGTGTTGGCCATGATAGCTGCCGCGCCCATCTCCATCGCCTCACAAGCCTGCGACGGACGGCCGATGCCTGCGTCCACGATGATCGGCAGATCAATTTCATCAATCAAAATCTTGATGAACTCGCGGGTGGCGAGACCCTTGTTCGTACCGATCGGAGCCGCCAGCGGCATGATGGAAGCCGCACCGGCATTGACCAGATCACGCGCAACGTTCAGATCGGGGTACATATACGGCATAACGACGAAGCCCTCTTTCGCAAGGATCTCGGTCGCGCGGATGGTCTCCTGATTGTCCGGCAGCAGGTACTTGCTGTCGCGCATAATTTCGATCTTGACGAAATCGCCGCAGCCGCACGCACGCGACAGACGCGCAATGCGAACCGCCTCGTCGGCATTGCGGGCACCCGAGGTGTTCGGCAGCAGCGTTACGCCCTCCGGAATATAGTCGAGGATGTTAGCCGTGCCGCCCTCATTTGCTCGGCGCAGTGCCAGCGTGATGATCTGTGCGCCTGCATTCTGCACAGCAGCGTTGATCAGGTCGAGCGAATACTTGCCGGAACCAAGGATAAAGCGGGACTGGAACTCGTGTCCGCCGATTACAAGCGTATCTTTCATGTGAAAAACTCCTTTTTTCTTGACCCATTTAAGGGAAACGTATAAACTGATAGTATAAATAAGAAGGGGGAACGTAAAAGTGAAAAAGTTTATCGAAGAATTCAAAGCCTTCGCGCTGCGCGGCAACGTGATGGACATGGCGATCGGTGTTATCATCGGCGGTGCGTTCACCAGCATCGTCACCTCGCTGACCGAAAATATCATCAACCCGATCCTCGGTGCGGCCGGGAGCACCGACCTGAGCGCGTTCGTGCTGAATATCGGCGGTGTGGAGCTGCGCTACGGTGCATTCATCACCTCGATCATCAACTTTTTGATCATGGCGTTCGTGCTGTTCTGTCTGCTCAAAGCGGTCAATAAGCTGACTGCGCTCGGCAAAAAGCCGGAAGCACCCGCAGAGCCGACCACCAAGGTCTGCCCGTTCTGCTGCAGCGAGATTCCGATCAAAGCTGTCAAGAGTGCACACTGCGGTTCCGATCAGCCGAAAGAATAATGGAGAGCGGAGAATGAAAGCTGCGGCTTCTGTTCTCCATTTTCTATTTACGGCTCCGTTTCGCCAATGAGCAGACGCAGCACCATGGTTCCCTCGTGTGCCGAGCAGACCGCTACGCGCGGTGCCATCAGGCCGAGGCCGTCGGCTACATCGCTTGTACCGTCGCCGCAGAGGTACACATGGCCGAAGCGTTTTTCGGTCTTGATCAGGTTCGCCGAGCCGTAGCCTGCCATGCCGCTGCCCGATACGACCGGCTTTTCCGGCAGTCTGGTAAGCAGATTCTCGAGCAGCATAGCCTTCTGATCCGGCTTGTCGAACGCCTCCACGACCACATCACAGCCGGAGAACAGCCGCTCCACGTTGGACGGAACGACTCGCTCGGTGTAAGTCTCGTAGGTAAGATAGGGATTGATGGCCTCAAGCTGCTCAACAAGCGCGAGCGTTTTCGGGATGCCAAGGTCTTTCATCGTGTAATGCTGACGGTTGAGGTTGGTGATGTCCACCACATCGAAATCCACGAGGATGAGATGACCAACACCCAGCCGCGCCAGAAAGATCGCAAGGTTGGAGCCAAGCCCGCCCAGACCCGCAATGCCGACACACGCCTTGTCCAGCTTAGCCTGAATATCCGCGCCGTGGCGTTCCACCAGTGCGTCATGCAGTTGTTCTTTGGTTAAAATCATGATTTTTCTCCTGTAATCACGCGCAGCGTGCATTTAATCGGAAATTGCATTGCAATTTCTATGAAAACCGGGAGCTTGTATCTCGGTTTTCATACCAGTAAAAAATGTGTGTGCCACTCGCGGCGCGCAAATTTCTTTGGGACATATCCGCGTTTTACGCAGTATGTCCCCTCTCGATTGAAACTGTAGTTTCAATCGAAGAATATCAGCCGCCGCCCACAAAGCATACGACTTCCAGATGGTCTGCATCGGTCAGCTTCTCTTCCGCGAACTGCGCGCGCGGAATGATGGTGCCGTTCTTCTCGACAGCCACACGCTGCGGGTCGTGACCCAGCTCCTTCAGCAGTGCCAGTACGGTTCCTTCTGCGGGAACAGCGCGTTCGTTACCGTTTACTTTCATGCAAATATCCTCTTTTCTGCAAGAAAAAATGCTCCGGTCTCACCATGCGGTAAAACCGGAGCATTAAAATTTCAAGTATATGCGACAGCTTCCCTACGATGGTGCTAACCAACAGGTTCAAAAGGTTAGGCTCTCGCCCTCTCAGCCGCTCATCACGGCACCCTTGCTTGCAAATACAGTATGCACCTCATTCTCCCACTTGTCAAGCACATTTTTTTCGGATATAATGCAGTTATACAATGCAAACATTCGTTCGAAAGGAGATGATGACCGATGGACAGAACCATTCTGCACTGCGACTGCAACTCGTTTTTTGCGAGTGTGGAAACGCTGCTCGACCCGTCGCTCGCCGATGGTCCGACTGCGGTCTGCGGTGATCCGGAGAGCCGCCACGGCATCATTCTCGCCAAGAACGAGAAGGCCAAAGCCTTCGGCGTACAAACTGCCGAGACCATCTGGCAGGCGAAACGGAAATGCCCGGATTTACGGCTGGTAGCACCGCATCGGAGCGAATATGTGAAGTTTTCGCGCAAATGCAATGAGCTGTACCTACAGTACACCGATCTTGTCGATCCGTTCGGCATTGACGAATCCTTCCTTGATGTCACCGGCTCGATGCACCTGTTCGGCTCCGGCGAGCATATTGCAGACGAGCTGCGCCGCCGCATGCGCGAGGAGGTCGGACTGACCATCTCGGTCGGCGTGTCGTTCAACCGCGCGTTCGCCAAGCTCGGCAGCGATTACAAAAAGCCGGACGGCACGACGGTCTTCTCGCGCGAAAATTTCAAACAGCGCGTGTGGACCTTGCCCGCGAACACACTCCTGTATGTCGGCAAACGCGCCAGCGACCGGCTGAACCGACTGGGCGTGCGCACGATCGGCGAGCTTGCCGCCTGCGATCCGGCGTTTATCCACAGCATTCTGGGCAAAAACGGCGATCTTCTGCTGCGTTACGCCAGAGGCGAGGACGATGAGCCTGTGCGCTCGTTTTACGCCGAACGAGAGGTCAAATCGGTCGGCAACAGCATGACGTTCGCGCACAATCTGCTCGGCGCGGACGAATGCCGCATGGGCATTACGGCGCTGTGCGACAATGTCGGCAGACGTTTGCGAAAACGCGGCATGGTGTGCCAGACTGTGCAGCTCGGCATCCGCGACCCGGAATTTCACAACCGCTCACGACAGGTAACGCTTGAGCGGCCGACCAACTCCACGCGGACGCTCATCGATCTGTCCATGCAGCTGCTGCTCGGGCACTGGCCGATGGACAAGCCGGTGCGCCTGCTGTCGGTCACGGCTGCCAATCTGCTGCCGGAAAATCAGTCGTGCGAGCAGCTTTCGTTGTTTGATGCCGCCGAGGATATCCAAAAGCGCGACCGCCAGCATAAGCTCGACCAGACGGTTGACGCACTGCGGCAGAAATTCGGTGATCAATCCGTTGTGTTCGCGCATTCGGTGAAGAAAAAGGATAAAACATGAGGACATATCCATCGGATATGTCCTCATGTTGCGTTACTGCGTCAGCCGAAAGGAAACTGCCCATCTGCCGTCCATCAGGTTGCTTGCAGTGTAGAGATCACCGGTAAGTGTACAGCCGGCAACATCCTCGTATGCCATCGGGAAAACGTACTCGGTGACTTCTGCGTCCGCGTCAGAATCGACGTAGGAAACGTCGTAATCTCGCCAAAGCTCAGTGCCGTCCGTCATGCGGAGTACCGCAAAATCCGCATGGTTGTCGCGCGACAGCTTGCCTTCCGTGCGGTATGACAGGTGCAGTGCACCATCGTGCCACGCTGCCGCAGTGAGCGTAAAATTGCCGTCCTCGCTTTGCCAGAGCGTGCCCTGCGGAACAAGAAAATCGTAGTCGTGTACGTCTTCGTACATCGAAATATCCGAGGCACTCAGGCCGTTAATCTCATGATTTTCTGTCGGTGCATTTTTCGGCACAGCGGACAAGTCTGCGGTTACCGGAATGCCCTCCTGTTCCACTTTGCCAATCAGCAGCTTGTTAAACGAAAACTCGAACGCGCCTGCCGGAATATCTCCTCCCAAATCGTCAATTTGAAGAAAATACGTTGCCGTGTGGGTACTTGGGTCGTAGTCAACCGTTGAGCAGCCGCAGGACAGCGGTGCAGCTCTGCCCCAGCGCGGATAATCCAAATGCCAGCTGTCATACAGATCCGGTGCGGCATCGCCGAACAGGCTGCCCGTGGTGTCGGTCAGCGACAAATACACCTTTGCCGTGCTGCCTTCCACGTCCGCCGAAACGACCTCCAGCTTGACGCCCTGGTCCTCGCAGACCTGCCCGACCGGTTGCAGGTACTCCGCCATGCCGGGCGCGATTTGGTACAGCACCCGCAGAACCGCCTCCTGATTGGCGGCTACGGCGGTGCTCACGCAGGCCAGTGCCGCCGCAACCGCAAGGATGATCTTGAGCGGTTTTCGCGCTCTGTGCGGCCTGCCGCTCTCCATTTTGGCGATTGTCTGCTGCACCAGTGCGTCGCTCGGCGTGATATTCTCATTCATGCTGCGGTACTGCTTGTGAAAATCCATCGTCCAGCTCTCCTTTCATCAATTCGCGCAGCTGTGTCCGTGCGCGTGTCAGCCGTGTACGTATCGCGGACGGTTTTTCCCCGCTCATGTGCGCAATCTCCTCTGCGGTGTAACCCTCGTAGTAGAATAAATGCACTGCCGCGCGGTACTTAGGCGTCAGCCGCCGCAGAGCTTCATCCAGCGCGCTGTCCTCCGGCTCGGGAAACGGAATGCGGTCATCGAGCGGTGTGTCGTGCCGCCGCCATGCCATGCGCCAGTGGCTTTTCAGGCAGTTGAGCGTCACCCGCAGCAGCCATGCCTTTTCGTGCTCCACACTGTCGAAAACCGGTCGTTTACGCACGGTCTGGAGAAAGACCTCCTGAAAAATATCGTCCGCATCGTGACGGCTGCGCGTCTGTGCATACGCCAATCGGTATACCATGTCACCGTAGACGCTGACGAGTTGTTCGGGTGTTTTTGCGGTCATGCTCCATCCTCCTTTCACCGGTAATACGAAATAAAAACCCGAAGTGCTACAAACTTTTTGCTAAAAATTCGCAGTCCTTCGGATTTCTATAATTGAGAATTGAAAATGGAGAATGGAGAATTGTGGTATCGTGCTTTGCACGATGATTCAATAACGCGTTTCACGCGTATATTATCGCGTTCATGGAAATTCCATATTCATTTTCCATTCTCAATTCTCCATTTTCCATTAACTCCACGCTTGCTTGAGCAGCTTTGCCGCCTCGTCGATCTGCTGTTCGGTCAGACCGGCATAGCCGAGCACGAGTGTTGCTCGCGGCGGCTTGACCGGCGGCGTATAGTACGCCGAAAGCGGGTAAACGCGCACACCGACCGTCTTTGCGCGCTCAATAAGTTCGTGCTCGAGCATGCCGTTGCGCATGTGCAGCAGCAGGTGCAGACCGGCTTCCGAGCGCGAGACCTCATGCGGCAGGTCGGCCAGCTCGCGGTCAAGCGCAGCCATGAGCGCGTCGCGGCGTGCCTGATAGACCTTGCGGCTGCGGCTGATATGCCGCTCGAAGCCGCCGGTGTGCATGAAGGCCGCCAGCGTGTGCTGGTCAAAGCTCGGCACGGTAGACGAGTACCGCGAAAACCGTTCGCGATAGCGCGCCATCAGCGCATTCGGCAGCACCAGATAGCCGATGCGCAATCCGGGGGCAAGGCTTTTCGCAAAGGTGTTGACGTACACGACACGGCCTGTCCGATCCAGCTCGCCTAACGCCGGAATCGGGCGGGAGGCGTAGCGGAATTCGCTGTCGTAATCATCCTCGATGATGTAGCGGTCGGGCGCTTCCGACGCCCAGCGAAGGATTTCCAGTCGGCGGGCAGCCGTCATAACCGTGCCCAGCGGGAAATGGTGCGACGGCGTAAGGTATACCACCGATGCGTCACTCGCGGCCAGCGCGTCAGCACGCAGACCGTGCTTGTCCAGCGGTGTCGGACGCACGGTCACACCGTTCACTGCGAAAATCTGATACAGCTTGCGGTAGCCGGGGTTCTCGAGCGCGTACACGCGGTCGCGGCCGAGCAGCTGAATGACAAGGTGCATCAGATACTCCGAACCTGCGCCGATGAGGATGTTGTCCGGCGAGACATTGATGCCGCGGAAGTCGTGCAGGTAGCGCACGATCTCCTCTCGAAGTTCCGCCGCGCCGCATGGGTCGGTCGCACGGAGCAGCGCACTCGAGTATTCGCTCAGCACACTGCGCGACAGCCGCGCCCATGTGGAGAACGGAAAGCAGCCGTTATCGACAAAATCCGTGCGAAAATCGTAAGGATAGGTCTCCTCGGAGGCGGAAATTGGCGGCAAAGGCGGTGCAAATGGCTCCTGCGGCTCGGAGACCGGCACGGCAAGCTGCTCCTGCACAAAGTAGCCGCGCCTTGGCGCAGAGGCGATGTAGCCTTCGGCGGCAAGCTGACCGTAAGCGGTTTCCACGGTGATCTGGCTGACGCGCAGATTGGCCGCCAGCTGGCGTTTGCTCGGCAGGCGCGTGCCGCCGGGCAAGGCGCCGGACATGATGTCCGCGCGGACAGCGTGGTAGAGCTGCTCGTAGAGCGGCTGTTGGTCGTGCGGTTTGAGATGGTAAGTCAGCATGGCCGGAGGCTCCTTTCCTTGCGTCTTTTGCAAAATCTGTGCTGATTTTATGAGTTATCGCTTGCGAAGCGAACGAAATCTGCGCTGACGCCGCGCGGGCGCACAAGAGGGTAGACACCAAGGTTTCTACCCTCTTGTGAATCACCCGTTTCCTGTCATAGTCTAGCGCAGACCAGAGACCGGCGACCGCTGCGAAAATAGGGGTACGACAGTCGGGTTACTCTTGCGTTTGTTTCGTAAAATATTTGCAGTTCCCGGATAGTCTACTGCTACACAGACCGGCTACTTCCAACAGGCGCGACATACCCGTGTCGCGCA
>OLOI01003199.1_pt1 | contig 10280 bp, 5 predicted proteins | sample 1672131 | NCBI WGS metagenome assembly OLOI01 (sample SAMEA3136651, study PRJEB25190) | human gut metagenome | reverse complement strand
AGAACGATTTCATAAAAGATTCACATTTTGAATCAGGATAGAGAAAAAGAGACAAAAGACAGGAAAAAACAGGACAAAAACCTTTCTTTTTTCACAAAAATGGTTCAAAACAGAAGGAAAACGGACGTGTTGACAAATTGCCAAAACTGCATAAAATAAAACCAACAACAGCGAAAGCTGCTGAAGAAAAAAATTTGGAAACTGTTCGAAAGGAGATATCGGCATGAATAACATGAACAAAATGAAAATCCGTTTGAATGCGACGGCTGATGTCCAGGAGTTCGTAAGGGCAGCAGAAAAATGCGACTTTGATATAGATATTCAGTATGATTCCACCATTGTGGATGCAAAATCCATTCTTGGAATTCTCAGCATGGATCTGACCAAGGTCCTTACTGTAACCTGTCATGGGGAAGATCACGAGTTCAACCGTTTCCTTCAGAAGTTTGCGGTAGCGTGACAGGCGGGAAGCACAGAGGGAGATAAAGCGTAAAGAAAATAAAAAGAGAAAACAGACGTGACTGCAGAGAGAGGACATCATATGGGAGTCCCTGGCAGGCGTCTGTTTTTTGTATCTACAGCACTATTTGCATCCGTATCACTATATCATAGGAAGAAATCCATCAGATTATATAGAAAAAATCTGTTATTGACAAATAAAAAAAAATAGTTTATAGTAAACCATATTTTATATGGAAGATAACTGACAAAGGCGTCAGGAACGGATACCACAGGGGAATTCTCACCCCTTGGAACCTGTTCCGGACGCCTTTTTGTTGTGGAACACAAAATGGAGGAGGAAATCGAAGATGGCAGTAAAGTATGTTTTTGTAACAGGCGGAGTTGTTTCCGGACTGGGAAAAGGAATTACCGCAGCGTCCCTGGGACGCCTTCTGAAAGCAAGAGGGTATCAGGTGACCATGCAGAAGTTTGACCCGTACATCAATATTGACCCGGGAACTATGAACCCCATTCAGCATGGAGAGGTTTTTGTAACCGATGACGGTACAGAGACAGACCTTGACCTTGGACATTATGAGCGTTTCATTGATGAAAGCCTTGACAAGAATTCCAATGTGACAACCGGTAAGATTTACTGGTCTGTTCTTCAGAAAGAGCGTCACGGTGATTTTGGCGGAGGTACTGTACAGGTAATCCCGCATATCACCAACGAGATCAAGAGCCGTTTTTACAGAGCAAAAACAGCGGATGAGGACAGAATTGCCATCATCGAGGTAGGCGGTACAGTTGGTGATATTGAGAGTCAGCCGTTCCTGGAATCCATCCGTCAGTTCCAGCATGATGTGGGACATGACAATGCCATTCTTATTCATGTTACCCTGATCCCGTACCTTCGTGCTTCCGGAGAGATGAAGACCAAACCGACCCAGGCCAGCGTAAAAGAACTCCAGGGAATGGGAATCCAGCCGGATGTTCTGGTATGCAGAAGCGAGTATCCTCTGACTGATGATATCCGTGGAAAGATCGCCCTGTTCTGTAACGTACCGGTAAGCCACGTACTTCAGAACCTGGATGTAGAATATTTATATGAAGCTCCTCTTGCAATGGAAAGAGAAAAACTGGCAGATGTAGTACTGCAGAGCTTAAGACTTGAGAACCGTAAACCGGATCTTACAGACTGGGAGAATATGGTAGAAAATCTCCGCCACCCGGACAAAACCGTGAAGATCGCCATGGTTGGTAAGTACACACAGCTTCATGATGCATACTTAAGTGTTGTGGAAGCCCTGAAACATGGTGGAATCTCCTGCCGTGCAAAAGTTGATATCGTCTGGGTAGACTCTGAAGAGCTCAATGAGAAAAACCTGGATCAGACCCTTCATTCTGTAGATGGAATTCTGGTTCCGGGAGGATTCGGAAACCGTGGTACTGAAGGAATGATCCTTGCAGCACAGTATGCGAGAGTTCATAAGATCCCGTACCTTGGCATCTGCCTTGGAATGCAGATGGCTATTGTAGAATTTGCCCGCCACGTACTTGGATATGAAGATGCCAACAGCATTGAGCTGGCACCGGAGACCACGCATCCGGTCATTGCTTTGATGCCGGATCAGGAAGATGTGGAAGACCTTGGCGGAACCCTTCGTCTTGGAAGCTATCCGTGTGTGCTGGCCGAAGGCTCCAAATCCTATGAGCTTTTTGGAAAGAAAGAGATCCAGGAGCGTCACAGACATCGTTATGAGGTAAACAATGCATTCCGTAAAGAATTAAGTGAAAAAGGAATGTCCATCGTAGGAACTTCCCCGGATGCACATATTGTAGAGATGATCGAAATTGCCGGACATCCGTTCTTTGTAGGAACACAGGGACATCCGGAATTCAAGTCCAGACCGAACCATGCACATCCGCTGTTCCGTGGATTTGTGCAGGCGGCAGTTGACAAAAAGACGGCAGAAGAAGCTGCAATGAAAGGATGAGAAAAATGAGAGAAGTAGGAAATCAGCAGCAGGGCCTCTACCGCCCTGAATTCGAACATGATAACTGCGGTATCGGAGCCGTTGTTAATATAAAAGGAAAGAAAACACATGATACTGTTGCAAATGCTCTTAAGATCGTAGAGAATCTGGAGCATCGTGCAGGTAAAGATGCAGAAGGAAAAACCGGCGATGGCGTCGGTATCCTTCTCCAGATCTCCCATAAATTCTTCAAAAAAGTCTGTAAGAAAGAGGGCTTTGAGATCGGAGGCGAGAGAGAATATGGTGTAGCCCAGCTCTTTTTCCCACAGCATGAGATCAAACGTGCCCAGGCAAAGAAGATGTTCGAGATCATCGTGGAAAAAGAAGGCCTGGAGCTTCTTGGATGGCGTACAGTGCCGGTATTCCCGGAGGTTCTTGGACATAAGGCAAGAGAGTGTATGCCATGCATCATGCAGGCATTCATCAAGAAACCGGAAGATGTGGAAAAAGGCCTTGCCTTTGACCGTATGCTCTACATTGCCCGCCGTGAGTTTGAACAGAGTAATGACAATACTTACGTAGTTTCCATGAGCAGCCGTACCATTGTATACAAAGGTATGTTCCTGGTTGGACAGCTTCGTACATTCTTCGGAGATCTTCAGAGTCAGGATTATGAATCTGCTATTGCAGTGGTGCATTCCCGTTTCAGTACCAACACAAATCCAAGCTGGGAGAGAGCACATCCGAACCGTTTCATCGTACATAACGGTGAGATCAATACCATCCGTGGCAACACGGACAAGATGCGTGCCAGAGAAGAGAATATGGAATCTGAGTGTATGAAAGGAAAACTTCACGAAGTACTTCCGGCAGTTAATACCAGCGGTTCCGATTCAGCAATGCTTGACAATGCAATTGAGTTCATGGTTATGAGTGGCATGGATCTTCCGCTTGCAGTAATGATCGCAATTCCGGAACCATGGGCGAACAACAGAAACCTTTCCCAGAAAAAGAAAGATTTCTATCAGTATTATGCAACCATGATGGAACCATGGGACGGACCTGCGTCCATTCTGTTCAGTGACGGTGACTGCATGGGAGCCGTACTTGACAGAAACGGGCTGCGCCCATCCAGATATTATATTACGGATGACGATACACTGATCCTTTCCTCAGAGGTTGGTGTTTTAGATATTCCACCGGAGAAAATTGTAGTAAAAGAAAGATTGCATCCTGGCAAGATGCTTCTGGTTGATATCAAAAAAGGAAAAGTCATTGATGACGAAGAACTGAAAGAGACTTACGCAAGCAGACAGCCATATGGTGAATGGCTGGACAACAATCTGATCGAGTTAAAAGATCTGAAGATCCCGAATCAGAAAGTTCCTTCTTATACGGCAGAAGAATGCAGAAGACTTCAGAAAGCATTTGGATATTCTTATGAAGAAGTAAAGACATCCATCCTGAATATGGCGAAGAATGGTGCGGAAGGAACGGCTGCTATGGGTATCGATGCACCGCTTGCGGTATTATCAGATATGCATCAGAATCTGTTCGGATATTTCAAACAGCGTTTTGCACAGGTAACCAACCCTCCGATCGATGCCATCCGTGAGAAGGTCGTTACATCCACAACGGTTTATATTGGCGAAGATGGTAACCTTTTGGAAGAAAAAGCAGAGAACTGTAAGATGTTGAAGGTCAACAACCCGATCCTTACAGAGACAGACCTTCTGAAGATTAAAAATATGAAAGAAGACGGATTCAAGGTTGCAGAGATCCCGACAATCTATTATAAGAATTCAAGCCTTGAAAAAGCAATTGATTATCTGTTCATCGAAGTTGACAGAGCTATCCGCGAAGGGGCTAACATCCTGATCCTTTCAGATAGAGGAGTGGATGAATATCATGTGGCAATGCCGTCACTTCTGGTACTTTCCGGATTGCAGCAGCATCTGGTACGTACGAAGAAACGTACGTCTGTGGGAATTGTTCTGGAGACGGGAGAACCAAGAGAAGTACATCATTTTGCGACACTGATCGGTTATGGTGCATGTGCGATCAACCCGTATCTTGCACATGAATCCATCAAACAGCTTATTGATACCGATATGCTTCAGAAAGACTATTATGCGGCAGTTGATGATTATAACAATGCAGTGCTGGGAGGAATTATAAAGATTGCATCCAAGATGGGTATTTCTACAATCCAGTCTTATCAGGGAGCTAAGATTTTTGAGGCAATCGGACTGAAACAGGAATTCATTGACAAGTATTTTACGGACACGGTCAGTCGTATCGGCGGCATCGGAATCGAAGAAATTGCGGCGGATTATATCGCACGCCATTCTCAGGCATTTGACCCGCTTGGACTGGAAGTTGATATGACACTGAACAGCGTCGGACAGCATAAGTTAAAGAGTGGTGGAGAGAGACATCTCTATAATCCACAGACGATCCATATGCTTCAGGAATCTACAAGACGTGGTGATTATGATATGTTCAAACAGTATACGGATATGGTTAATGCAGAGGGAGAACATATTAATATACGTGGACAGCTGGAATTCAATTATCCGAAGAAAGGCATTCCGATTGAAGAAGTAGAAAGTGTAGATGAGATCGTAAAACGCTTCAAGACAGGGGCCATGTCTTACGGTTCTATTTCCAAAGAAGCACATGAGACACTGGCAATCGCGATGAACCAGTTACATGGTAAATCCAACAGTGGTGAAGGTGGAGAAGAAATTGAACGACTGGATACCAACCGCTGTTCCGCAATCAAGCAGGTCGCTTCCGGACGATTCGGTGTAACTTCCAGATATCTGGTAAGTGCACAGGAAATCCAGATCAAGATGGCACAGGGAGCGAAACCAGGAGAAGGCGGACATCTGCCGGGAGGAAAGGTATATCCATGGATTGCCAAGACCCGTCATTCTACACCGGGAGTCAGTCTGATCTCGCCACCGCCACATCATGATATCTATTCCATCGAGGACCTTGCACAGCTCATTTATGACTGCAAGAATGCGAATAAAGATGCAAGGATTACGGTGAAACTGGTATCAGAAGCCGGCGTTGGTACTGTAGCAGCCGGTGTTGCCAAAGCAGGAGCCGGACTGATACTGATCTCCGGATATGACGGAGGAACCGGTGCGGCACCAAGAAGTTCGATCCACAATGCCGGACTTCCGTGGGAGCTTGGACTTGCCGAGACACATCAGACGCTGATCCAGAATGGTTTGAGAGAAAGAGTCCGCATCGAGACAGACGGTAAGCTGATGAGCGGCCGTGACGTGGCGATCGCAGCTATCCTTGGAGCAGAAGAATTCGGATTTGCTACCGCACCGCTGGTAACAATGGGATGTGTAATGATGCGTGTATGTAATCTGGATACCTGCCCGGTCGGAGTTGCAACACAGAATCCGGAACTTAGAAAGCGTTTCCGCGGAAAACCGGAATATGTTGTGAATTTCATGCGCTTTATCGCACAGGAACTTCGTGAATATATGGCAAAATTCGGTGTCCGTACACTGGATGAACTGGTAGGAAGAACAGATCTTCTGAAGGTGAAGGATGTGCCAACATCAGAACGTGCATCCACACTGAATCTGGAGCAGATTCTGGATAATCCTTATGAAGGCACAAAGACACCGATGACCTTCAATCCGAAGAAAGTTTTTGACTTTGAACTTGAAAAGACACTGGATGAAAAAGTTCTGGTAAAAGAACTTCTTCCTGCTGTAGAAAAGAAACAGAAGAGAAGCATTGAAATAGATGTAACAAATACAAACCGTACATTCGGAACGATCTTTGGTTCAGAGATTACAAGAAGATATCCGGAAGGTCTGGATGAAGACAGTTATGTAGTACATTGTAAAGGTGCCGGCGGACAGTCATTTGGTGCATTCATTCCAAAGGGACTGACACTGGAACTCACAGGTGACAGTAATGACTACTTCGGTAAAGGATTGTCAGGTGGTAAACTTGTCGTATATCCGCCGAAAGGAATCCGTTATAAAGCCGAAGAGAATATCATCATCGGTAACGTTGCACTCTACGGTGCGACAAGTGGTAAGGTATTCATTAACGGTGTGGCAGGAGAACGATTTGCAGTGCGTAACTCCGGCGCAACAGCTGTTGTGGAAGGTGTCGGAGATCACGGATGTGAATATATGACAGGCGGGCGTGTAGCTGTTCTTGGTGGAACAGGTAAAAACTTCGCAGCCGGCATGAGCGGCGGTGTCGCTTATGTACTGGATATGGAAAATGATCTCTATACAAGAGTCAATAAAGAGATGGTCCATATCGAACATGTGACAACCAAGATGGATGTCGGAGAATTAAAGAGCATGATCGAAGAACATGTTGCCAATACCAATTCCGAACTTGGTAAGAAGATCCTGGATAACTTTACAGAATACCTTCCAAAATTCAAGAAGATCATTCCAATCGATTATGAGCGGATGCTGACAACGATTCTTCAGATGGAAGAACAGGGCATGAGCAGTGAACAGGCAAAGACAGAAGCATTTTATGCGATCAAAGAAGGAAGATAGGGGGTAAGAACAGTGGGAAAAGCAACAGGATTTATGGATTATGACAGACAGGATAAGCCGGCTGAAGATCCAAAAGAACGAATTAAGCATTTTAAAGAGTTTCATACACCTCTGTCAAAAGAAGAACAGGAACTGCAGGGAGCCAGATGTATGGCGTGCGGCGTACCGTTCTGCCAGTCCGGTCAGATGCTGATGGGAATGGCAAGTGGCTGCCCGCTTCATAACCTGGTACCGGAGTGGAATGATCTGATCTTTCACGAGAACTGGGAAGAGGCATATTACAGACTGAAAAAGACGAATAACTTTCCGGAATTTACATCCAGAGTCTGCCCGGCACTTTGTGAGGCGGCATGTACATGTGGACTGAACGGAGAGGCAGTTTCAAGTAAGGCGAATGAATACAGCATTATTGAAAATGCATATAAAAAAGGTTACGCAACGGCAAAACCGGTGAAAGTAAGAACCGGAAAGAAGGTAGCGATTGTAGGATCGGGGCCATCCGGACTTGCGGCGGCCGATATGCTGAACAGAAGAGGTCACAGTGTGACGGTCTTTGAAAGAGAGGATAAGATCGGTGGACTTCTCCGTTACGGCATCCCGAATATGAAACTGGAAAAGCAGTTCATTGACCGGAAGATTGCGATTATGGAAGAAGAAGGAATCCGGTTCGTGATCGGATGTAATATCGGAAAAGATAAGAAAGCGGCTACATTATTAAAAGAATTTGATCGTGTGGTTCTTTGCTGCGGTGCATCCAACCCAAGAGATATAAAAGTTCCGGGAAGAGAAGCCGAAGGAATCTATTTTGCAGTGGATTTCCTGAAATCAACCACAAAAGCACTCTGGAAAAATGCAAAACAGAATGCAGACGGAACCTATGATCTAAACCTGAAAGACGGTACATACATTTCCGCAAAAGGGAAAAATGTTATGGTCATCGGTGGCGGAGACACCGGAAATGACTGCGTGGGAACATCCATGAGACACGGAGCCAAGAGTGTGCTGCAGCTTGAGATGATGCCGAAAGCTCCGGATGAACGTACCGAGATGAACCCTTGGCCGGAATGGCCGAGAGTCTGCAAGACGGACTACGGACAGCAGGAAGCTGCCGCTGTCTTCGGACATGACCCGAGAGTCTACCAGACAACGGTAAAAGAATTCAAAAAAGACAAAAATGGAAAAGTCTGCAAGGCAGTTCTGGTAAAATTAGAGCCTAAGAAAAATGAAAAGACAGGACGTATGATGATGACGGAAGTAGCCGGAAGTGAATATACAGTAGATGTAGATCTTGTATTAATCGCAGCCGGATTCCTTGGAAGCCAGGACTATGTCACGAAAGCATTTGGTGTGGAAGTAAATGAACGTACGAATGTGAAAACCGCGCCGGGAAAATATGACACGAATGTGAAAAATGTATTCACGGCAGGAGATATGCACAGAGGACAATCGCTGGTTGTATGGGCAATCCGTGAGGGCCGTGAAGCGGCAAGAGAAGTGGATATCAGTCTGATGGGATATACGAATATGTATGTGCAGTAAACGATTATGTGTCTGAACAGAACTGGAAAATAAGATAAAGATGAAAAATTCTTGAATAATCTGCGAGTACAATTTATAATAAGAAGAAACAGGCCGGAATCATATGTTCCGGCCTGCTAAATGTTACAAAAATATTAAAAAATGTTGCAATTTGTATTTGTGTGCGCTATAATAGGGAACAGATGTGAGAGATTGTTCTCATGACGAGGGGAAAATAATTAAAACAAATAAGAAAGAAGAGTGAGTATGAATAAACACGGAATCAGATTGATCACAGCAGTGGTGACAAGTTCAATGATTGTAACACCGGTTCTGGCAGCACCGTCTGTCGATGATTTGAAGAAGGAAAAAGCATCAAAACAGAATGAAGTCAGTTCGTTACAGTCACAGCTTACAACATTGATGGGAAAGGTTAATACACTGGAAAGTGAATTGATCCAGACAGGTGAGGATATTACAAAAGCACAGAGTGATCTGGTAGTTGCGCAGAAGAAAGAAAAAGAACAGTATGCAGCAATGAAGAAGCGTATTAAATATATGTACGAAGCTGGTAATGATTCAGCGTTTGAAACATTGGTCACATCGGATGATTTTACAGATCTCTTGAGCAAAGCAGAGTATGTTCAGAATGTACATAGTTATGACAGAAAACAGTTACAGGAATATGTAGAGACAAAGCAGCAGATTTCAGATTTGAAGGACAGTCTTGAAAAAGATCAGAAAGAACTGGAAAGCAAGCAGGCTGAATATGAGAAGCAGGGTGATAACCTGAATAACCTCATTACTTCCAAATCAGCAGAAGTTGCAAATCTTGATTCAGAGATTCAGGCAGCAGCAGAAGCGGCAGCAAAGGAAGCAGCGGAGAGAGCGGCAAAAGAAGCAGCAGAAAAGGCTGCAAAAGAGGCTGCAAAGAAGCAGCAGGCATCTGCAGCTAATAACAGTACTTCATCTAACAGACATAATTCTACAACAAGCAACAATACAACGAGCAACAAACATAACACAAGTAATACAACGAGACCATCAGGTAATAATACAAGCAGTAGTACAACAAAGCCGTCAGGTAATAATACAAGCAGCAATACAACAAGCGGATCGAATGCAAATGGTGGCACGATCGTAAGCAGAGCATACAGCCAGCTTGGAAAACCTTATGTATGGGGTGCATGTGGACCGAGCAGTTTTGACTGTTCAGGATTCGTAAGCTACTGTCTGACAGGAAGCTATACACGTCTTGGTACAACTCTTACATTTATGGGATGGACAAGGGTAAGCAACCCACAGCCTGGTGATGTTGTAACAACGGCAACTCACTGTGGTATTTATATCGGAAATGGTCAGATGATCCATGCTCCGCATACAGGAGATGTTGTAAAAGTCGGACCGGTACAGTCTGGTATGATTTATGTGCGTAGATAATGAAAAGTAAATAAAATAAAAACCGGAATCAGGTAATTGGTTTCGGTTTTTTATTTTTTTGCTAAAGTTTGCAGAAAAATAAAAGGAAAATCCTTGCAAACAGACAACCTTTATGGTAATATTAAAAAGTCGCAAAAAATCACGCATAGGCTTGTCCCGATGGTGCCAAAGCCTGGTAACAGGACGGTTTCGGGGACGTATAACAACATATGCGGAAGTAAAAAACCAATGGAGGAAAGAAATATGAGCGTTATTTCAATGAAGCAACTTTTAGAAGCAGGTGTTCACTTTGGACATCAGACAAGAAGATGGAACCCTAAGATGGCTCCTTATATCTACACAGAGA
>OLOI01003196.1_pt1 | contig 10293 bp, 8 predicted proteins | sample 1672131 | NCBI WGS metagenome assembly OLOI01 (sample SAMEA3136651, study PRJEB25190) | human gut metagenome | reverse complement strand
CTGCGGCGTACAAGGTAGGTGTCGCAAGCGACCGCCGCAGGCGCAAGAATGTGCCTTTGCACATTCTTTGTTCTATATTAGGAAAGTCCTTGTAAACATTTCGTCGGTGCAGAAGGCAGTGTGCCTTAAGGTGACAGGAATCTGGCAAGTGTGGTTTGAGAAAGGAGTATGCAAGATGTACGAGAAAGAGATTGAGCAGCTGCAGGCAATGATTGATGAGAGTAACCGGATCGTGTTTTTCGGAGGAGCCGGTGTATCAACAGAAAGTAATATTCCGGATTTTCGAAGTGCAACAGGAATTTATCATCAGAAATATAAGTATTCACCGGAACAGGTGGTCAGTCATAGCTTTTTTATGAAATATCCGGAAGCATTCTATGAGTTTTATAAAGAGAAGATGATGATTTTGGATGCGAAGCCAAATGCTGCCCATCTGAAACTGGCAGAATTGGAGCAGGCCGGAAAATTGCAGGCTGTTGTGACACAGAATATTGATGGACTGCATCAGGCGGCAGGAAGCAGAAAAGTCTATGAACTTCATGGAAGCATCCACAGAAATTACTGTATGAAATGTGGGAAGTTCTATGATGCGGAATATGTGAAGAATTCAGAAGGAATTCCGAGATGCAGCTGCGGCGGGATGATTAAGCCGGACGTAGTACTTTATGAAGAGGGACTTGATCAGAAGACGATCCAAGGGGCAGTCGAAGCAATTTCATCAGCCGACATGCTGATCATCGGAGGTACTTCCCTTGTTGTTTATCCGGCAGCCGGTTTTATTGATTATTTTCACGGAAAACACCTTGTTGTGATTAATAAATCAGAAACAGCCAGAACTGTCCGGGCAGAGCTTGCAATATCGGCTCCGATCGGAGAGGTTCTTGGTGCGATTCATGTAAGTGGCGAATAAAATTTCTTTTCCTGTAAATACTTCTGAAAAGGAGGATGCTGTATGCAGCAATAAGAAGTATGGGAAGAAAAAAGGAAAAGACAATCAATCTTACAGAACTTGAACCGGAAGAAAAGCTGAAGTATGAGATAGCAGAGGAATTAGGCCTTTTAGATCGCGTGATGCAGGATGGGTGGAAGTCATTAACATCAAAAGAGACAGGACGGATTGGCGGAATGGTCACCGGAAGAAGACGAGAGATAAAAAAACAGACAAAAATTGCGGATAAAAATGATGAAAGATAAACAAAAGTAAAATTTTGAATGACACAGCTTTTGACAAATAAGGATAAATTTGGTAAAATAGACAGAATGGGGAGAAATTATTTTGCGTTAGAATTCGCAGAGTTTTTTGGAAAGTGATAACTTTGGTGGCATAAATGACAGAAAAAATTTCAATATTTGATGTGGAGATTTCCTGTATTAAGGCAAAAGAAGCGATGATGCAGGCAATCGAATTCATGAAAGGTGATTCCGTCAATACCATTGAGCTTGTATCGATGGAATCGCTGATGAAAGAACATGAGAATCCGGAGTGGAAAAAAAAGGTTTCCATGCAGGATCTTGTCCTTCCGGGAAGTGTAGAGATTCTTGAGGCAGCGAAAACGGATGATGCAAGATTGCTGCGTGAGACGGATAATAAATTATTCTTAAGAATGTTTTTGAAATATTTACAGAAGAACCATCATAAGATCTATCTTCTGGCAGCCAGTCAGGAGGAACTGGTAAAAGCAGAGGAAGCTCTTGCAAGGTATAATCAGGGAATCCGTGTGGTAGGAGATGCCGTGATCCATCTGGAAGACGGAGAGTTGACAGATGCAGACAGGATCCATGGAATAGTGAATGCAGTCAATGGCTCAGAGGCAGATTGTATTTTATCAGTCCTTCCATCGCCGGCGCAGGAAGATTTTATTGAACAGAACCGGGCATTGATCGACACAAGAGTCTGGATTGGCTGTGGATCAGTTCTGATGCGCAGCTTTGACGACAGAAAGATGACAAGCCGGATAAAGAGAATGTTAGTAAAGAAAGTATTTCGCTATAAAGTGGAGAAGCAGAATTAGCCTTTGTGAAGAATGCTAAAAGATAAAAATGTGAATATTTCATAGATTCGACTAAGAAATGCATAAAAAAGATGGATTTCCTCTTTCTTTTTTTGCTGTTTTGCCTTAATATAATATAAGGGTATGTGTACGGATAAATAATGCATACAAAAAAATTGTGGAATATGCACATGCGTGTTACTACTTACAGTTTGCTGTAATCAGCAATACATCGTACAGAGTGGAGGAAAAAAGGATGATTTCGAATCAGATACTTCAAAACACTATTGAAGGATTAAAGGGAATATCAAGGGTTGATTTCTGTGTACTCGACACAGAAGGCAAGGAACTTGCAGCAACATTTGATATGGCAAAAGATTGTGGGGAAGCGGTTCTTTCTTTTGTTGAATCCCCGGCAGACAGCCAGGTGATCCAGGGATGCCAGTTCTTTAAGATCTTTGACGAACAGCGTTTGGAATATGTTTTGCTTGCAGATGGCGAGACAGAAGATGTGTATATGCTCGGTAAGATTGCGGCATTTCAGATCCAGAGTCTGCTTGTAGCTTATAAGGAGCGTTTTGACAAAGATAACTTTATCAAAAATCTTCTTTTAGACAACCTTCTTTTGGTTGATATTTACAATCGTGCAAAGAAATTACATATTGACACAGAAGTAAAACGTGTTATCTTTATTATTGAAACATCGCACGAGAAAGACAGTGCTGCACTTGATAATGTGAGAAATCTTCTGGGAGGAAAGTCAAGAGACTTTATCACAGCTGTTGATGAGAAGAATATTATTGTTGTGAAAGAACTCTCAGATAAGGACGGCAATAAGGAACTTGAGAAGATGGCGAAAGAGATGCTGGATACGCTCCAGGCAGAGGGAGGCGACGAGCAGATCCATATTGCATATGGAACCATCGTAAGTGATATCAAGGAAGTATCCAAGTCATACAAAGAGGCGAAACTTGCACTTGATGTAGGTAAGATTTTCTTTGACGAGAAGGATATCGTTGCTTATACAACACTTGGAATCGGTCGTCTGATCTATCAGCTGCCACTGCCACTTTGTAAGATGTTTATCAAAGAGATTTTCGAAGCAAAATCTCCGGATGACTTTGATGAAGAGACATTGACAACGATCAATAAGTTCTTTGAGAACAGTCTTAATGTATCAGAGACATCCAGACAGCTCTATATCCACAGAAATACACTGGTATACAGACTGGATAAGCTTCAGAAGAGTACCGGTCTGGATCTGCGTGTGTTTGAGGATGCCATTACTTTCAAGATTGCCTTAATGGTAGTAAAGTATATGAAGTATATGGAGACATTAGAGTACTAGAACCGTAGGAGTATAGATAAGTTTTAGGAGGAACATATGATTGAATTAAGGAATGTGACGAAGGAGTATTCCAAAGGTCACGCAGCCTTGAATGGTGTTTCCGTGAAGATTGAACGCGGAGAGTTCGTATTCATCGTTGGTGACAGTGGATCAGGTAAGTCTACATTGATCAAATTGATCATGAAAGAGTTGAATCCGACTGAGGGTACAATTATCGTCAACGGCCAGAATTTGAACCGTATGAAACACAGAAACATTGCTAAATACAGAAGAGGACTTGGAGTTGTATTCCAGGATTTCCGTCTTCTGAAGGATCGTAATATTTATGAGAATATTGCATTCGCTTTGCGTGTGACTGAGACACCGACCCGTGTGATCAAGAAGAAGGTACCGGCAGCTCTGTCACTGGTAGGACTTGCACAGAAGTATAAGTCATTCCCAAAGGAACTCTCAGGTGGAGAGCAGCAGCGAGTAGCGATTGCAAGAGCAATTGTAAATGAACCTGCCATTCTGCTGGCGGACGAGCCGACAGGAAACCTTGACCCGACAAACTCATGGGAGATCATGAGTCTGTTAAAAGAGGCGAATGAGCGTGGAACAACAGTACTTGTTGTTACACATAACCAGGAGATCGTAAACGAGATGAACGAACGCGTCATTACTATGAAGCAGGGCGTAATCGTCAGTGATGAGAAAAAAGGTGGGTATATAGATGAGGATTAGTACATTTGGATACGTTGGAAAGCAGGGCGTTAAGAATATCTGGAGAAACAAGATGTTTTCACTCGCATCCATAGCGACGATGTCAGCATGTATTTTCCTGTTTGGATTGTTTTTCTCGATACTTGTTAACTTCCAGTATATTATTAAAAGTGCAGAAGAAGGTGTTGCAATCACCGTACTCTTTAATGATGACGCAACAGAGGAACAGAAGAAAGAGATCGGTGAGCAGCTTGAATCCCGTGATGATGTTTCGGAAGTGAAGTATGTGTCAGCAGATGATGCATGGGCAGAATTCCAGAAAGATTATTTTGGAGACAACCCGGAACTTGCAGAAGGTTTTAAGGATGATAACCCGCTGGCACATTCTGATAACTATGAAGTCTACATGAAGACGGTAAAAGGTAATAATAAGGATCTGATTGCGAAGAGTAAGTCTCTTTCAGCTACGCAGCAGGATCTGGTTAAATTTGCACAGAGTCTGGACGGAGTTAGACAGGTCAATAAGTCAGATGTTGTAGCGAACACACTTTCCAGTGTGAATATGCTTGTTGCATATGTTTCAATTGCGATTATCGCAATTCTTCTCGGAGTATCGATCTTCCTGATCAGTAATACGGTAACAACAGGTATTACAGTCAGAAAAGAAGAGATTGCAATCATGAAATATATCGGAGCGAAGGACTTTGTAGTAAGATCACCATTCGTAATCGAAGGTCTGATCATCGGATTATTCGGTGCAGTTATTCCGCTTGCTCTGTTATATTTCCTTTATGACAAGGCTGTAGTATATATTATGGAGAAGTTTAGCATTCTGAAGAATATCATTACATTCCTTCCGGTTGGAAATGTATATATCTATTTGTTGCCAATCGGGCTTGCAATGGGAATTGGAATTGGATTCCTCGGAAGTTACTTCACTGTTCGTAAGCACTTAAGAGTGTAATAGGAGATACCTATGAAAAGACGGATGAGAAAGGTGACAGCACTGGTTCTGTCAGTCGGAATGATGCTGTCAATGACAATTACTTCCGGTGCTGTGACAATTGATGAAGCGCAGAAAAAAGCAAATGAGTTGCAATCACAGAAGAGTGCAGCTCAGGCTGAAAAAGATACACTTGCTGCGAAACTTAATTCCATCATTGACCAGATGAACAAGACGCAGGAAGAATTAAGTGCCAAGGAAACTGAAATTTCAACAGCTGAGGAAGAGCTTGTACAGGCGAAGGTTGATGAGGATGATCAGTATAACAGCATGAAGAAGAGAATCAAATTCATGTATGAGGGTGGTAATACCAAGTTCCTTGAGATACTGATGTCCAGCAGCAATATTGGTGATCTGCTCAATAAAGCGGAGTATGTATCAAAGCTTTCTTCCTATGACAGAGATATGCTTGTTGCTTTTCAGGAAACGGTGAAAGCTGTAGAAGAAAAGGAAGCAAAGCTTAAAGATGAGTATGAGAAGCTGAATACATTACAGACAAGCTTGGTAAGTCAGCAGACGGAAGCACAGAATCTGATCAGCAGTAAGGAAGCACAGATTGCGGAGATTCAGAATCAGATTACAGATAATGCGAACATTCTTGCAGACCTCAAGGCGAAAGCAGAAGCAGCAAAACGTCTTCAGGAAGAGCAGGCAGCGGCGGCTGCTGCAGCTGCTGCGGCGGCAAAGAAGAACAATAGCGGAAGCAGTAGTAACGGAAGCAGTAGTTCCAGACCGGCTTTCAGCGGAAACGTGGTGAGCGGAAGTGGATATTTTACACATCCATGTCCGGGAATGACGTACCAGTCCAGTTATTTTGGAGAGGTTCGATCTTTCGATTCAAGACCACATAAAGGAAATGATTATGCCGCACCGACAGGAACACCTACATATGCAGCAGCAGCCGGAACAGTCATTACGGCAGGCTGGAGCAACAGTGCAGGAAACTGGGTTGTTATAAGCCATGGAAATGGATTGGTGACAAAGTATATGCATCACAGCTCAATTTGTGTGAGTGCCGGTCAGAGAGTAGCAAAAGGACAACAGATTGGATATGTTGGTTCTACAGGATATTCAACCGGAGCACATCTACATTTCCAGGTGGAGCTTAACGGAACACCAGTGAATCCAAATAATTATATGTAAGACAAAGGGATTCAAAATCTTCCTTTCATGTTTACATGAAAGTGATTCAAAGAATAAAGGGGGACAAAGTGGAAGATTCTGCTTTGTCCTTTTCTTTAAATAACAGCGAAAGGGACAGACAATGGAACAGAAAAAGAAAAAGGGATATGGAGCCGGGATTGTTACCGGAATTCTTGCAACAGTTCTTGTCAGCCTGCTTCTCCTTGTGGGATTCAGGGTCATTACGAACACAGCCGGCAGTTATGCATCTGGTAAAGTGACAGAAAAAGAGGTATCAAAAAAACTGAATAAGCTGAATGCTTTGATTGATAAATATTATCTGTATGAAGATGAAATTGATACAGATAAGCTGGCAGAAGGAATTTATTCCGGATATACGAGTGCACTGGGAGATAAGTACACTGTTTATTATGATGAAGATGAGACGAAAGCTCTGATGGAATCAACAAGCGGAACATTTTCAGGTGTGGGTGCAACGCTGACAAAAGATGCGGATACGGGCTATGCGACAATTGTAAATGTCTATGAAGACTCTCCGGCAGAGAAAGCAGGACTGAAAGCAGGAGATATTCTGGAGAAAATCGATGACCACGAGGTTGGTGATGAGCAGCTTGACACGGTGGTGTCCTGGATCAAAGGAGAAAAGGGAACAGAGGTAAAGATTACAGTTCTCAGAGACGGAGAAGAGCTGGAACTGACTGCCACACGAGATACGATCGAAGTGAAGACAGTTTCGTATGAGATGAAGGAGAACCAGATTGGCTATATCAGAGTGTCTGAGTTTGATACAGTAACTTATGACCAGTTTAAAGAAGCGTTGGACGATCTTGAAAAGCAGGGAATGCAGGGTCTTATTGTTGACCTGAGAAACAACCCGGGCGGAAGTCTTGATACAGTTACAAATATGCTGCGTCTGCTTCTTCCGGAAGGTACAATTGTATCAACAAAGGACAAGAATGGAAAGACAGACGAAATCACTTGTGACGGAACTCATGAATTTAAGAAACCAATGGCAGTTCTTGTAAACCAGTACAGTGCCAGCGCATCTGAAATCTTCAGCGGTGCAGTACAGGATTATGGAACAGCGAAGATTGTCGGAGTTACAACGTATGGAAAAGGTGTTGTGCAGCAATTGATGGATCTGGGAGATGGAACCTGTCTGAAAGTGACGATTGCAGAGTATTATACTCCAAATGGAAGAAGCATCAATGGGAAAGGTGTTGAGCCGGATGTCGAGGTGGAGTATCAGTATGACGAAGAGAATCCCAAAGCGGATAACCAGCTGGATCAGGCATTAAGCACAGTACAGGAAGAAATTGTTGAAAGTACACAAAACCGATAGGTTGAAAAAGCCTCATTCTGATAAAATGTTAAAATGTGTGACAATTCAGATAAAAACTCTTGAAAATCAAAAAATGATGTGCTAATATTGGAAACAAGTTTTAGCAGACTAAAGTGCTGAACCAGAAAAAGGCTAAGAACAAGACTCTGATTCACAGAAACTGACAGGAAGTTGGCGTCACCGACTGAGAGCGCCGGACAGCGGAGCGGATTAAGGGAACACTTGGGAGCTGGCTGTCTGAACAGATGAAGTAGGGCAGCACGTGGAGCATACGTTACATGCAAAGAGTGGAATCTGGCTTACACAGGGATAAGATTTGAAATGTGAAGACTGAGATTCAATGCGGGTGGTACCGCGGATATTATGATTGTAATTTCCGTCCCGGGATACTGATGTATCCCGGGGCTTTTTTATTTAGAAAGCTTCTTCCCGGGATGCTGGAATCTGAAAGGAGAAGAATTATGGAATTTGTAACAGGTGTAAAAAAGAAGGAAACATTGGAACTGAGTGAACTTCTCGAAGAGGGAAGAATTGGAACCGAAGTGAAAGTAAATGGTGCGATCCATACGATCCGTGATATGGGAACAATTGCATTCATTATTCTCAGAAAAAGAGAAGGACTTGTTCAGTGTGTATATGAAGAAGATATTTCCAAATTTGACTTGAAAGATGTGAAGGAAGCAGATACAGTAGAGGTAACAGGTGTGCTTGTAGAGTCTGCGAAAGCTCCGAATGGGATTGAGATTCGCCTTGGTGAATTGAAGATCTTAAGTGAGCCGGCAGAGCCAATGCCGCTTCCGATTGCAAAGTGGAAGCTGAACACATCTCTGGAAGCAAAATTAAACTACAGACCGATTTCTCTGAGAAATATCAGAGAGCGTGCGAAGTTCAGAATTCAGGAAGGAATCGTAAGAGGGTTCCGTGATTTCCTTTATAAAGAAGGATTTACAGAGATCCATACTCCGAAAATCGGTGCCAAGAGTGCAGAGGGCGGTGCGAACCTTTTCCGTCTGGAGTATTTCCACAGACCGGCGATCCTTCAGCAGAGCCCACAGTTCTATAAGCAGATGATGGTCGGCGTATTTGACAGAGTATTCGAGACAGCGCCGGTATTCAGAGCAGAGAAACATAACACAAAGCGTCATCTGAACGAATATACCAGTCTTGATTTTGAGATGGGATATATTGATGGATTTGAAGACATCATGGCAATGGAGACAGGATTCCTCCAGTATGCGATGGAATTGCTGAAAAAAGATTATGCAAGAGAGTTAAAAGTATTGGGTGTTGAACTCCCTGATGTGAGTCAGATTCCGGCAGTGAAATTTGCAGATATCAAAGAAATCGTTGCAGAGAAATACAATCACAAGATGAGAAATCCATTCGACCTTGAGCCAGAGGAAGAAGTGCTGATCGGACGTTATGCGAAAGAAGAGTGGGGAAGTGATTTTGTATTTGTCACACATTATCCTTCTAAGAAACGTCCGTTCTATGCAATGGATGATCCGGAAGATCCAAGATATACACTAAGCTTTGACCTTCTGTTCAGAGGATTGGAAATCACGACAGGCGGACAGCGTATTCATGATTACAAGATGCTGACAGATAAGATTGCTGCAAGGGGAATGACAGAAGAAGGAATGGAACAGTATCTTGCGACATTTAAGCATGGAATGCCGCCTCACGGAGGACTTGGAATCGGACTGGAACGTCTGACGATGCAGTTATTAGGAGAAGATAACGTAAGAGAGACTACATTATTCCCAAGAGATTTAAGCAGACTGGAACCATAGCGGGGAGTAAGGTATAATAGATATGATACTGGTGATAACATGTCATGAGAGGGAAATCATATGTTTGGAAAAAGATGTAGTTTATGCGGAGGAAAGTTAAATAGTAGTGGAATCTGTACGGAATGTGGGCTTGATAACAGCAAGTCGGATAAGAATTACCGGATCAACCGGAGTGACTGTGACGGAATGCCGCTTACACATGTACATGAGGAGAAGGAAAAATACAGACCGGACAGGAAAGCAGATCACAGGGAAATAAATCACAAAGAGACAAATCATAAAAAAAGAGATTACGGAAAACAAGGCTATCGTATGAATGAGTCTGATATGACCGGGAAAAAACGGAGAAAGCATGTGCAGACTCCGGATATTACAAACCGGAGAAGACCATTGAAAATAGTGATTCTGGCAATTATCGTGATTGCAGTTTTGGGTAATCTCTATGAGGAACATAAGTACGATATAGAATATGCAATTGGAGATGCAGTTCAAGGTGTATTTCAGGATACGGGGGATCAAAAGACAAATGATACGGATGAAACAGACTATGATCATTATCAGTATGTGACTCGGGAAATCCCGAAAGAGGGAGAACGTGCAGACTATGAACTTTCTTCCGGCAATTATGTGGCAGGTGTGGAGATCCCGGAGGGAATCTATACAGTGACACCGAAAGACGACTATGACACCGTGCAGATCGATGATCCTGAGAACAGCATCTATCTGTATGAATACACCGAGGGTAAAAAAGACAAGATAGAGGATATCCGTCTTTATAAAGGTGCGCATCTTACATTAAATTGTAAGACTACAGTAAAACTGCATACCGATAATGCACAGGATGTAGAGGCAATGGAAACGGCCGGACAGAGTAATCCGCTCACAGAATCAGTGGATATTAAAGGACAGAAAACGTTGACGGCCGGAAGAGATCTCGAACCGGGAATATATGATCTCAGCCGTGTATCAGG
>OLOI01003191.1_pt1 | contig 10303 bp, 8 predicted proteins | sample 1672131 | NCBI WGS metagenome assembly OLOI01 (sample SAMEA3136651, study PRJEB25190) | human gut metagenome | reverse complement strand
AAGCAAGATGAGCAGACCGGTCTCCTTGACAGCCGCCACATTCTCCGGACGGAGGACAGAGCCGCCGCCGAGCGCAAGCACGATGCCGTCTTTCTGCGCCAGCTCTTTAATGTACGCGGTCTCGCGGTCGCGGAAGTAGGCTTCGCCCTTTTCAGCGAAAATCTCGGAGATTTTCTTGCCTTCCTTCGCCTCAAGGTAGATGTCCGCATCAATAAATTCCAGTCCGGTCAGACGCGCCAGCTTACGGCCGATGGTGGTCTTGCCGCTGCCCATAAAGCCGCACAGCACCAGATTTTTCTTGCCATGCTTCTCGTGCAGACGCTTGACCGCCATTTTGCCATAGGTGCGGCGCAGAATGGTTTCGCACTCCTGTGGCTCGAAGGTCACGCCGGTCCAGATGGTCTGCGCATGCGCCGCCTGCATGACCAGCATGAACAGTCCATCGCGTGTTTTGGTCTTGCGCGGATTGGCGAGCTTCATGGTCGAGGTCACCGGCGGATTGTAGATCGCATCGAACACATACTCGGTCTTGTGCGGCAGATAATGCAGCGGAGCCGCGTTTTCCTTCGGGTACATGCCCACTGGCGTGGAATTGAGCACGATATGAATATCGCGCGGAATGTGCCGGCGGCTGAACACGGAAATGCGTGCGCCCGGAACGGCATCGGTCAGCTGCTTCTGCAGCGCTTCGGCCTTCTCGAGATTGCGTCCCGTGATGGTCAGGTACGCGCCCTGCGTCACGCAGTGGTATGCCATCACGGAAGCCGCGCCGCCATAGCCGAGCAGCAGCACCTTTTTACCCTGAAGCGATACGCCGTCACGGTTCAGCGACTCCGCAAAGCCGAGGATGTCCGTATTGAAGCCGGTCGCCTTGCCGTCCGCAAAGCGGACCGTGTTGACCGAGTGCAGGTCGCGGGCAGCGGTGTCAATCTCATCGAGCAGGGGGATGACGGCCTTTTTGTGCGGGATGGTGCAGTTGATGCCGCCGAGCTTGCGCTTGGCCAGCTCGAACGCTTCGGGCAGATCCTCCGGCGGAACGGCAACGCCGATGTAGTCCGCATCCTGACCGGCGGCCTCGAACAGCTGCGCGTGCAGCTCCGGGCTCATGGTGTGACCGAGCGGCCAGCCAAACAGGGCATAGGTGGTCTTTTTCGGCTCGAAAGCGCGAAATTCGTCCATGGAAAGCAGCATAACTCAGTCCCCCAGACGTTCGAGGGTGTTGAAGAAATCGGGGTAGGAGATGGCAACGACCTCCGGCTCGTCAATGCGGCTTGCGCCCTCGGCTGCCAGACCGAGCACGGCAAGGCTCATCGCAATGCGGTGGTCCTTATAGGTCTCGAACGATGCGCCGTGCGGCTTTGCACCGCCGTGCACGATCATGCCGTCGTCGGTCTCCTCGACATCTACACCGGCCTTGGTCAGCTCTGCGACCATAGCGGCAATGCGGTTGGACTCCTTGACCTTGAGCTCCTGTGCATCGCGGATAACGGTTTCGCCCTCAGCGAATGCAGCGGCTACCGCGATAACGGGCAGCTCGTCGATCAGGCGCGGGATGATAGCGCCGCCGATTTCCACGCCGTGCAACTTGCTGTACTTGACGGTCAGGTCGCACATCGGCTCGGCCTCATCGCGGAAGTTCGACTCGGTGATGTCCGCACCCATGTCGCGCAGAACGTCCAGAACGCCAGTGCGGGTCGGATTGACGCCTACGTTTTTAATCGTCAGTTCACTGCCCGGAACGATCGCACCGGCAACGAGGAAGAACGCCGCGGACGAGATATCGCCCGGAACGGCAATATCGACCGCATGGAGATCCTCCGGCGGGTCGAGCGTGATGGTGCTGCCGTTGGTCTCAATCTCAACGCCGAGTGCGCGAAACATGCGCTCGGTGTGGTCGCGGGAGGGAGCCGGCTCGATAACGGTTGTCTGACCCTCGGCGTACAGACCTGCCAGCAGGATGGCGCTCTTCAGCTGAGCGGATGCTACCGGCAGACGGTATTCAATACCGTGCAGCTCGCTCGGGAACAGGGTCAGCGGGCAGAAATTGTCGTTCTTGCCCTCAATGGACGCGCCCATTTCACGCAGCGGCTTCATCACGCGGCCCATCGGGCGCTTCTGGATGGACGGGTCGCCGCTCATGGTAACGGTGAACGGCTGACCGGCCAGAATGCCGCACAGCAGGCGGGTGGTCGTGCCGGAGTTGCCGGTGTACAGCGCTTCTGACGGCGCTTCAAGACCGTGCAGACCAACGCCCTCCACGATAACCTCGTCGTCGGTGATGTTAATCTCGACACCCATCTTGCGGAAGCAGTCAATGGTGGACAGGCAGTCCTCGCCCATCAGAAAGCCGGTGATGTGGGTGGTGCCGTTGGCAAGTGCGCCGAGCATAACGGCACGGTGCGAGATGGATTTGTCGCCCGGCACGGTAATTTCACCGCGCAAAGGGCCGCAGGGTTGAATTTGCATGGGTTTGTACTCCTTTTATTCGTTAGGCACGCAATAGCTGCCGATTACTTTGATATAGGGAAGCTCCTCATGAAGCTGATACAGCAGGGACTGCACCGCATGGTCGCGCATGTTGCCGGTGAAATCGACATAGAACACATAGCACCACGGGCTGTCCTTGAGCGGACGCGAGTGGATTTCGGTCATGTCGATGCCGTAGTGCGCGATGGTGTCCAGCACGGTGATGAGCGTACCGGACGCATTGGGAATGTGGAATGCGATCTCGATGCGGTTATCCTCGGGCTGACAGGTCAGCGTTCTGCTGACGGCGATAAAGCGTGTTTCGTTGTGCTGCATGTCGTTGATGCCCTCGGCGAGAATATCGAGACCGTAGCGCACAGCCGCCTCCTGCGAGCAGATGGCAGCAAGGCTCTTGTCGCCCTTTTTCTGCACGTTCTGGGCCGCAATGGCGGTGTTTGCCACCTCGATGGCCTCCAGATCGTGCTCGGAGATGAAGCTGTGGCACTGCGGCAGCGCATGCGGATGCGAGCAGACACGCTTGACATCCTCGAGCTTTGTGCCGGGCACCGCCGCCAGACAATGCGAGATTTTCTTGATGTACGAGCGGTTGATGTACAGGTCGTAGTCGAGCAGCAGGTCATAGACTTCGCTGACCGTGCCTGCGGTTGTGTTCTCGACCGGCACAACGCCGATATCGGCCTTGCCGTCGCGGACGGACTGGAAAACCTGCTCCCAGGTGGGTACGTTCTGCGGTTCGCAGCTCGGGAACAGCGCACGCGCGGCCAGCTCCTGATACGCACCCGGAACCCCCTGATAGAACACGGTTTTCGGCTCGATAAGCGATTCACTCGGCTTAAACGGGAACTTTTCCGGCACCTGACGCAGAATCTCACTGTACTGATACTCACGGCTCGCGCGGATCATGCTCTGCAGAAGGGAAACGTACTTGAGCTGCAGCTCCTCTTCCATACCGGCGGAGCGCTTCTCAATGATTTCCGCTTCGCGGTCCGGCTTGTAGATTTTATCGTCCGACTGGGCCTTGGTCTTTGCGACCTCGAGCGCCAGCGACATACGCAGCAGGAACAGCTCTCGGATAGCGGAGTCAACGCGGTTGATATCCTGACGGATTTCGGGAAGTTCACGCATGATAACCCTTCGCCTCCCTCAGAAGATCTGCCAGTGCAACGGCACAGGCGGCCTCGACCACCGGCGCGGCGCGGGTGACGATGCACGGGTCGTGGCGGCCGTGGATGGACAGCGGCTCGATCTTGCCGGTGCGGATGTTGAGCGTATCCTGCACCATGCCGATGGACGGCGTGGGCTTGATGCACGCGCGCACGATGAGCGGCATACCGCTCGTGATGCCGCCGAGGATGCCGCCGTTGTTGTTGGTTTCGGTCTTGACAACGCCGTTCTCCTCATAGAACGGGTCGTTCGCGTGCGAGCCGCGCAGAGCAGCGAAGGCAAAGCCTGCGCCAAACTCCACGCCCTTAACAGCGGGTACGCCGAACAGGATGGAGGACAGGCGGCTTTCCACGCTGTCGAGCATCGGGCTGCCGATACCGGCGGGAAGCCCGACTGCGGCGCACTCGATGACACCGCCGACCGAATCCTGCTCCTCACGCGCTTCCTCGATAGCGGCCAGCATGGCCTCGAGCGCACGCGGATTGTTCACCGGATATTCGGCGTTTCGCAGCGTATCCAGCTGCTCGGCGGTGACTTCTACATCATCAAACGGCATATCCTGAATCTGCGCGATGGACTGGATGTGCGAACCGACCGTCACACCCTGCTCCTTGAGCCACAGCTTGCACAGCGCACCGGCAAACACCAGCGGAGCTGTCAGTCGGCCGGAGAAATGGCCGCCGCCGCGCGGGTCGTTGCAGGAATCGTAGCGCAGCATACCCGTGTAGTCTGCGTGGCCGGGACGCGGCTGCGCCGCCAGCTCGGCGTAGTCGTTCGAGCGCTGATTGGTGTTGCGGATGACGGCACAGATAGGCGTGCCGGTCGTTTTGCCGTTGTAGATGCCGGACTGAATTTCCGGCCTGTCCGGCTCCTTGCGCGCGGTGGACTGCTTGTTGCGGCCCGGTGCACGGCGCTCCATCTCGCGCAGGACAAACGCCTCGTCATACATAACACCGGACGGGAATCCGTCGATCACAACGCCGATGCCTGTGCCGTGCGATTCACCGAAAATGGAAATTTTGATTGTATTGCCCCAGGTAGAACCCATGCTTTTCCCTCCTTACAGCTTCAGAACGTATTCGTGCAGCTTTTCTGCATCAATCGGGGTAATTTCTGCCCGACCGGCTTCGCGCACGAGAATAAAGTTGACCGTTGCGCCGAATTTCTTTTTGTCCGACAGCAGAGCATTAAAGATGGCTTCGCGGTCGTAGTTCAGCTCGGTCGGCAGACCGATGTGCTTCAGAATGTCGATGAGCGGCGCGGTCAAATCCTCGTTGCCCAGCAGGGCAGAGAGGCGCATCGCGGCCACCATGCCGATGGCGACGGCCTGACCGTGGGTGAGGTCGGTGTAGTTTCCGAGCTTCTCTGCTGCATGGCCGATGGTGTGGCCGAAGTTGAGGATCATGCGCAGACCGGTGTCGTGCTCGTCGATGGCGACAACATCGCGCTTGATCTTCACGCACTCGTAGATGATATTCTCAATGTTGGACTTGTAGTCCGGCTGAGAAACCATCGTCAGGATTTCCCGGTTGGAAATGCAGCCGTACTTGACTACCTCGGCCATGCCGTCCGCAAAGGTGCTGTCCGGCAGGGAAGTGAGTACGTTCGGGTCGATGAGCACGAGCCGCGGCTGATAGAACGCGCCAACGAGGTTTTTGCCCTCGGGCAGATCCACGCCGGTCTTGCCACCAACCGAGGAATCCACCTGCGCGAGCAGCGTGGTCGGGATCTGACACAGCGATACGCCGCGCAGGAAGGTCGCCGCGGCAAAGCCGGTGATATCGCCGACAACACCGCCGCCGAGCGCGATAATCAAATCCTTGCGGGTCATGCCGGCGGCCAGCAGATCATGGTAAATGCCCTCAACCGTGGAAAGCTGCTTGTGCTCCTCACCGGCGGGAATGACCGTGTGCGTCACCGGCAGGGAGAACTGCTTTTCCAGCTTCTCGAGATACAGCGGCGCTACCGTTGAATCCGACACGATATGCACGCGGCTGGGCGAAAAGGTTTCGAGGATTACCGCGCCTGCACGGTCCAGCAATCCGGTTTCGATATGAATTTCGGACACGCCGTTCGCGCCCGTCAGACTCAGCGTTTCTGCCATTTTTACAACACCCTTTTGGTTGAATTAGTAATTAGGAATTCGTAATTAGTCGGTGCGAAACCGGATTACTGATTCCCGTATATTTGCGAAAGAGGTCGGTGGAACACCGACCTCCGGCTATGTTACATTATAATATGTATCAGATTTCTCTGTCAACTGCCGCTGCAACTGCGCGCAGTGCGTTCATGGTGTGGTGGAACGAATCGTAGGTCAGCGACTGTGCACCGTCAGACAGAGCGTGTGCAGGATCGTTATGAACCTCAATCATCAGACCGTCCGCACCGGCTGCAACAGCAGCCTTTGCCAGCGGCTCGACCATCCAGTAAATGCCGCCTGCATGGGACGGGTCAACGACGACCGGCAGATGGCTCATGCGCTTGAGCACCGGAACGGCGGAAATATCGAGTGTGTTGCGGGTGTACTTCTCGAAGGTGCGGATGCCGCGCTCACAGAGGATGACCTGCTCATTGCCGCCGGCCATGATGTACTCGGCGCTCATGATCCACTCTTCGATGGTGTTGCAGAGGCCGCGCTTGAGCAGAACGGGCTTGTGCATCTTGCCCACAGCCTTGAGCAGCTGGAAGTTCTGCATATTGCGGGCGCCGATCTGCACCACGTCCACATATTCCTCGAACTCGGGGATGCGTTCCTCGCTCATCAGCTCGGAGACGATGGGCATACCGGTGGCCTCGCGGGCCTTTACCATGTCAAGGATGCCCTCAGTCTCGAGGCCCTGGAAGGAGTAGGGAGAGGTGCGGGGCTTGTAAGCGCCGCCGCGGAAGAGGGTCGCACCGCCGGCCTTGACGCCCTGTGCGATGCGGAGGGCCTGCTCTTCGCTCTCGATGCTGCAGGGGCCGGCCATGACAGCGATCTTCTCCTTGCCGCCGATCTTCACGCCGCCGCAGTCGATGACGGAATCTGCCGGGTGGAACAGGCGGTTGGCACGCTTATAGGGGGCAGAAACACGGGTCACGTTGTCGATCCAGGGGTTGGCGAGGACGTCGCGCTCGTCGATCTTGGTGGTATCGCCCACGAGGCCGAAGACATTGTAGTCCTTGCCGGTGATGAGGGTGACGTCGAGGCCCTGCTTTTCGAAGCGGTCAACGATTTTCTCGAGTTCTTCCTTCGGGGTACCCTTTTTGGTGGAGATGATCATAAAATTTTTCCTTTCTATCCTTCTTTTCCACGCCCTCTTTGCTCCTCTTTCCAGCAGAAGAGAGTCGATTCCTTACATCACTAAATGGGTGTGCGCACTGCCGTCCAGCCGCAGCAGCTGGGCCAGATAGGCGGCAGCGTGGAGATAGCCGTTGATGCCCTCGCCGATGAAGTGGCCCTGACAGCCGAACGAGACGATGTCCGTCTTGCGGAAGGGCTCGTGCTCGTCGGGCTCGCTGAGCAGCACTTCCACGGCAGGCACGCCGCAGAGGCGCAGCGCGTCGAGGATGGCGACGCTGTAGTGGGCGTAGCCGCCGGGATTCAGGATGATGCCGTCGGCCCGGCCTGCGGCAGACTGGATCTCGTCGATGAGGTCGCCCTCGTGGTTGGACTGGAAAAATTCCACTTCCATGCCCATCTGGGTGCAGCACAGCTCGAGGTAATCCAGCAGACCGTTATAATCCAGCTGACCGGCCACACCCGGCTCGGTGAAGTGCATCATGTTGAGGTTGGGGCCGTTAATGACTAAAAATTTCATCCAGTGCCTCCATTGCGGCGGTCACGGCGTCTTCCACCGTGCCGCTGTTCGGGATAACGGCGTCTGCCGCCGCGAGATACAGGGGGCGGCGCTCCGCCTCCATCTTTTTCAGCGCCTCGGTGCTGGACGAGAGCGGACGTCCGCCGCCCACCGTCAGCGCATCCAGGGGCCGGTCGAGGAAGAGCACGACGCCGTTCTGATGCAGCGCCCGCAGATTCCCGCCCCGCTTGATGATGCCGCCGCCGCAGGAGAGCAGCTGTCGTCCCTCTTTGGCAAAGCGGGCGGTCTGGGCGGATTCCTTCGCACGGAAGCCGTCCTCGCCCTCGGCGGCGAAGATGTCGGGGATGCTGCGGCCGTCGGCCTTGACGATCTCCTCGTCGAGGTCGATGAACTTTTTGCCCAGCTTTTCGGCCAATGCACGGCCCACGGTAGATTTTCCACTGGAGGGCATTCCGATGAGGGCCACATTGAGCATATCGCGGCGGAGTGCGGCAGTGATGCGGCCGATCTCCCCTGCTGCGTCGTCGAACTTCCGGCTGAGGAAGTATTCGGCGGCGTACACGGCCTGCGCCACCAGCATCTCGAGGCCGCCCACAGCCACCGGGACCCCGGCCTCTTCGGCCCGGAGGATGAGCTCCGTCTTATCGGGGTTGTACACCACGTCCAGCACAGCTTCCAGCCCGGGCATTTTTGCCACGTCCAGACTGCACACGCCCACGTTGGGGTACATTCCGGCGGGGGTGGTGTTGATGACGATTTGTGCGCCGCTGAACACAGCCTCTTCATAGGAGAGCTGGCCTTTGGCGGCGTCCGGCGTCCGGCTGACGGTGAGCACTCTGGCCGCGCCCTTGTCGCGGGCGACGGCGCTGGTGGTGTTGTGGGTACCGCCGGTGCCGAGGATGAGGACGGTTTTGCCCGCAAAATCGACGCCGTGGGCGTCGCACAGGTGGGCAAAGCCGAGATAATCGGTGTTGTAGCCGTAGAGCAGGCCGTTCTTGTTGACCACGGTGTTCACCGCTCCGATGGCCTTGGCACGGGGGTCGATGTAGGTGCAGTATTCCATCACCAGCCGCTTATAGGGGATGGTGACATTGATGGCCTTGAACTGCCGCCTGGTGAGGAAAGCCCGGGCTTCCTCTTCGGTGGGAAGCGGGCAGAGGTCGTAGTGGTAGCCGCAGAGCATCTCATGGATGATCTTCGAGTAGGAATGGCCCAGTTTCGAGCCGATGAGTCCGTATTCCATCACAGTCCCTCCCTGCGGTAGCTGGTGGGCCGCTCCATCCATGCGGTGCCGTAGCGGGCGGTCATCAGATCGCCCACAGCCAGCGCGGCGGCGCAGGTCTGGACGATGGCAGCCCGCGGCACGATGCAGGGGTCATGACGGCCCTGAATGGAGAGGGGCGCGTCCTGCTTTGCAATGTAATCCACCGTCTCCTGCTCTTTGTAGATGCTGGGCGTCGGCTTGACAGCAGTGCGGAAGACGACAGGCATTCCGTTGGTGATGCCGCCGTTGATGCCCGCGTTGTGGTTGGTGGCCGTGACCACCGAATCGCCCTTCATGCGGAAGGCATCGTTGGCCTCAGAGCCTTTCAGGTCGGCGAAGCCGAAACCGGTGCCGAACTCAATGCCCTTCACGGCAGGCACCGAAAACGCCATGTGGGAAATAAGGCTCTCCACGCTGTCAAAATACGGCTCGCCCACACCGGCGGGCAGGCCGAGAATGGCTGTTTCAAGGATGCCGCCCACGCTGTCGCCCTCCGAACCGGCGGCACGGATGGCCGTTTTCATCGGCTCTTCGACGGAAGCATCCAGCAGGGCGAAGCCCTCGTCCCTGCTTTCCAGCACGCTCACCTGAGCGGCCAGTGCGGCGGCATCGTCCAGCGCAAAGGGCGTATCGGAAATGCCGGCACAGCGGGCGATGTGGGTGGTGATGTCGATGCCGGCGCGGTTCAGCGCACCCAGCACGATGGCACCGCCTGCCACCAGCGCGGCAGTGATGCGGCCCGAAAAGTGTCCACCGCCCCGGGCGTCCTGAAAGCCGTGGTATTTGGCGTAGGCGGTATAGTCCGCGTGGCCGGGGCGGAGAAGGTCAGCCGTCTTGGCGTAGTCGCCGCTGCGGGTGTTCTGGTTCTCGATCATCAGGGCGATGGCCGTGCCGGTGGTGTGACCGTTCACGACGCCGGAGAGCAGCTGTACGTTATCAGCCTCCACACGGGGCGTCGAAAGCCCGTCGCCCCGGGCGCGGCGCTTATCCATGCAGGCGGCAATGAATTCCTCATCCACCGGCACACCAGCGGCCATGCCGTCCAGCACACCGCCGATGGCCCTGCCGTGGCTCTCGCCGAAGATGGTCAGCGCCAATGCGCTGCCAAAGGTGTTTTTCATGGCTTTAGTCCTCCATGCCCAGCAGGGGGCGCAGACCCTCCACCGGGATGGTCTCCGCGCGCCAGCAGCCCAGGCCCGGCACCTTGATGACGGTGATCTGGCCGCCCTGTGCCTTTTTGTCGTGGAGCATCTCGGCGTAGACCTTGTCCTTGTTGTAGGCGGTACGCAGGGGCAGGCCCAGACGGCGGTAGACCGCACGGACGCGCTTCTGCAGTGCCTTGGACTCGATCATCGGCAGCATCCCCAGAGCCACGCACTCGCCGTGGTAGAGGCCCACGGTGCGGCGTCCCTTGACGCCCTTGACGGCCTCGATGCCGTGGCCGATGGTGTGGCCGAAATTGAGGGCCTTGCGCATTCCATGCTCCGTCTCGTCCTGCTCGACGATGCTCTTTTTGAAACGGAGGCTGCGGTAGATGATCTCGCCGATCTGCTCATCGATGTCGCCCTTTTCAAAAATGGCGAACAGTTCC
>OLOI01003184.1_pt1 | contig 10332 bp, 7 predicted proteins | sample 1672131 | NCBI WGS metagenome assembly OLOI01 (sample SAMEA3136651, study PRJEB25190) | human gut metagenome | reverse complement strand
CTAAGGTATCTGTTGATTCTAAGGATGCTTCTAAGGTTACATTAACACTGTTCAGCGAATTAAAGGATGCTGCTACATATGATGTAACTCTTGATGGAATTACAAAGACATTCGTAGCTTCTGACGGAAAGGTTGCTTCTATCGCACTTGATACAGCAACAATCCCATACGCTACTGAGACAGAAGTTAAGTTAGTTTCCAAGGATGCTAACGGAGTTATTGTAAAAGAAATGAAGTTAGATGAAACAGATGCTAACTATAGCTTTACAATTGACCCTAAGGGCAACGGATATACAAATGGCTCTAAGTTATACTTGAACAAGATTGGTGATACTGCCGAGGCAACTATCGAATACAAAACTGGAAAATATGATCAGAATGGAAAGCCAGAAGGAAATATTGGACCAAATAAGGTTACAATTACTGCCGCTGATCAGGCTACTGTAAATGGCTTTGCTGTAAGAATTGATGCTGCTGGTAAAAAATTTGATAAGGCAAAAGATACCAATAAAATTGCCAAAGGCGAAACAAAGGTTGCTTATATCAAGATTACTGATGCAAATGGAAAAGAGGTTTCTGATTACAATAATTATTCAGTAGAATCTTCTGATAAGGCATCATTGATGGTCTCTGGTTCACTTGCCGCTGATCCTCATTGCGTTTATATTACAGCAGTAAAAAATGGTGCTGCATATCTTCTGATTAAGAAAGACAATAAGATTGTTGGATCTGTAGCTATTGATGTTGTAGCAGAGAGAACTGTAGCAACACTTGAACTTGACAAGTATAGTGTAACAGTTTCTAAGTCCGCCGACTTAAAGAATGCAATTCCTGTTAAGGCAACTGTTAAGGATCAGTATGGTGATGACATTGATGCAACTCTTACAGTAGAGTGCTTATCTACAGACGTAAAGAATTTAAAGGCTGCAAATGTAACTGGTGATACTTATTATACTTATGATGGAAAGAAAACTGTAACATTTAATTACACAGCCGATGCTGGTAACTATGTTTATAAGATTTCTTATAAGAAAGATGGCAAAGAAGTAGTTGCAAAGACTGTTTCTGTTGCAGTAAAGACTGTAGATACATCTAAGGTAAATGGTTGGAAAATTGATGTCAGCAATGTAGACTTAAAAGTTGACAAGGACAATAAGGCAGCTAAAGATGTTGTACTTAAGGTTATTGGAACAAACAACGGTGTAGATGCTACAGAAGTAAAGGCTGATTCATGGGAAGTAAAAGATAAAGATGGTAAAGTAGTTACAACAACTCCAAGTGGTTCAGCTATTAAGATTACTGCTGTTAAAGAAAACAGCACTGTAAGTGGTGGTGCCATTACTGCGCTTGAGAAAAAACTGGCTGTTGGAACATACTCTGTAAAAGCAATTGTAAAAGTTGACGGAAAAGATGTTGTTCTTACAACTTCATTTACTGTAAGTGATTCACAGTCTGATACATCTGCAGTCGTGGAAAAGCAAACTGTTGCTGCTGATGGTAAAACAGTAGAAGATGCATTACAGAAAGCCATTACTGTAAAATATGGTGATAAAACATATGGAAAAGCTGGTAACGCTAAGAATGATGATATTATCATTACAAAAGTAACTGGTATCAGTAATATTCAGGGTGCATTTGATACTTCTGATAAAACAAAAGAACCAAAGAATCTTACAAAAGGTGAATATTTCACAGATACTAAAGTTACAGTATGTGTTGAAGTAGAAGCTGGTGTTTATATGTTAACAGAAGTTTCTGTACCAGGATATATTACTATCGAGTAGTTTAATATTTGATTAGTAATTATTCAAAAAGAGGGTCACAAATGTGGCTCTCTTTTTGGTAATACAATATTTTAATGAAATAAATTGTTTCGTTAAAATCTGTTACCTAAAATATAACATATTTTGTATTTTTTACGAGGAGGCCTTTAAGTGAAGTACAAAGATAGAATCAAGTGTGAATGTTGTAAACATGATATAACAATGCCACACGCTGTAATAGAGTGGGGATATGACAGAATCGGATCAATGCATGTATGTTGTCATAAATGTGCGTTTGGAAATAATCCATCAAATATCATCAGTGATATGATTCTGGATCAACCTCTATACGATGCAGATACCGTTTATGACAGACTAAATGGTGGAATCGTCAGAGATTACGGTCAAAAATATGAACAAGCGTGTATTCGGATTAGAAATATAATATTTGAATAAAACAACTATGTAATTTAAACTATAGATAAAAAAGCCTTTGGACGAGAAATTGCTCAGAGGTTTTTTAAAGAAAATTTTTGTGTATATTAATTGAATAAAATACTCCATTCGAAAATAGAATTATTGCATATTTCTAAGCAATAAAATACTTTTATAAATAACTAGAAAAATACTCTGAGAAACATAAATCCTCGAAGCACTTTATCTATAGTCTGAAACACATTAGTTTTGATGCATTTTTATTGATTAGAAAATATGTACGGTATGTGCATCGGTATACTTTTTAATATCTTTTTCGGCACTAATTTTCCATGTTTCATCTTCTGTGAAATACTCATCTTCAGCAAAGTGGTTGGAAATTTCACGTTCCATTTTCTCTTTAATATTGTTTGAAACACTTGGAATTATTTCAGCGATTTCTATTGAAACTAAGCGACATACTCCCAATACATTTGCACGATCTTCACAATATTTTGCATTGACAGATAAAATATTATATTGCGTATTATTATATACATAACTCATAGAAAAATATCTCCTTTACATAAATATTGATTTTCAAATTTAAAAGTTTATATTTTTTATTTACCTGTTAAAATATGGGATACTAGACCTACATTAAAAATGTAATTCCAAATGCCAACTCACATTTTGCTATTTTAAAACAACAACCTATTATAATCATCAAAAAATCTATTATTACAATTATTTTTTGATAAAACGGTAACTTTCGAAAAGTAATGGTTGATTTTAACTGTTTATGTTTCTTCTTGTAACTAAGCATAAACGTACTGAATCTCATGTTGTGTCCACCTCATAAAAAAAGAGGTTGCTTCGACAGCCTCTTTTTATAAAATGTAATTATTTTAATGTAATTGCCCGAGAATTAGAGTTTCCGGGTTTATGGGGTCAGCCCCATAAATTCTAAACTTACATGGTCTTATTTTAAAATTAGGCGATATCCCTCCTGAAATAAGACTACAACTTCGTGCGGTCGCGCTGCTGAGAATCTGCAGTTAATTCCGATTCGGCACAATCGGGTAGGCGGATACATCAAAAATAAAATGCGGTTAGCACCTACCACAATGTGCCGTTGGACAAAAATTTACCTTATACATTCAATTTTACACCTCTATCGGGATTTGATATCCGGCCGCAGACATTTCTTTTTCAAATTCTTCTACAGAAAGATTCAGTTTCTGGGCTCCACGCACAATTCCATAATCACCTTCCTGTACGGACATAAATACTTCTTTTTTACGACCTTCTGCAAGTCCTTCCTCCCGGCCTTCCTCGCGGAGAACATCTTCATATTTCTTTTCATCAAATTCAGTAAGACACATATCACACACCTCCCTGCGATGCTGTTCCAAAAAATCTCTGAGAATATTTTCCTCTATGCATTCCCTGACGGCAAGATCAATGGCTTCTTTTAATTCCATGGAATCCCGGTATCTTTTGATCTTTGCAACAAAGATCGCATATTCATACAGTACGTGGCAGCTGTCCATGATGGACTGATTTTTCCCGCTGTTTATGTTAATCATTGTGGCTGTCCATTCATATTCACCAGCTCCGGTATCTGTTTCAAAGGCATCCGACAACCGCAGAGTCCTTCTTTCTTCTTCCATATCTTTTTCGCTTCCGTTGTAAAATACAATGTAATGGGGACGCGGAATTTTCAACAGATGCTTGCTGTACAGCCGCTCGGATCGTTGAATCAGTTTCCGGTACAGATCCGCATAATACAAAAATCCCCGGAGCGGCATATTCGGGTTATAGGAACTCTGATGTTCGTAAAGGCTCAATGTTTTGTCAATCAGAAATGAAACATCATTTTTGTATTTCATGTAAATGACATCTTCCAGAGTTGTGTACTCCAGATCATCCGGATCGGTATATGAGGTATGATTTACCGCATTATACAGACTCAGGGCATTTTCTTTGTTTTCGCCAAACAGTTTCCGGAATACGGTGTCCTTGTATTTTTTATTTACATGAATGTCATCATTTGTTTTTGTCATTGACTGTCGGGATTCCTTTCGTTAAAATCCTTTGTTTATCTACCTATATTATAGCATATGGCACAAGGATTACAACTGAAACAATTTGTCACTTATCTGTCTCTTATGTGTTAATTGTGTGTTACTTGTAGCGCTAATATTACCTCCATTTATTTTCACAAACCCAGTATTTCCAACACTTCCGTGGAAAATACCATGCGTATTTCCGGTTAAGGTAACTTACAAGACTTCTACAAAGAAGAGTGCTAAGGCAAAGACAAAGAAACTTACTTACACACTGAAAGTTGCTAAGGTAGGCGTTGCTTTATCTGGAGATTCAGTAGTAGCTATTGGAAGCACAACTAAGTTAACAAATACTAAGAAAAATTCTTCAAGAGCTAAGATTACTTACACATCAAGCGATGATTCTATTGCAACAGTAGCAGCTGACGGTACAGTAACTGGTGTTAAGGCTGGTAAGGTAACAATCACAGCTAAGATTACCGTTGGTAAGGATTCAGCTGAAACTACTAAGGATGTAGAAGTAAAGAATGTTATTTTAAAGTCCGCTGCTCAGAAGAAGGCTTCACAGATTGTAGCAACATTCGCTGGTGATACTTCTAAACTTGATAAGAAGGATATCACTATTACAAATACAGCTAACAATGTTGTATATCCTGTAAAGGCAATCAGCGTTGCTGCTGACAAGAAGACTGTAACTATTGACACTTTCTCTGAAATGAATGATGCCAAGGAATATTCTGTAAAGTATGACGGAACAGAAGTTAAATTTACTGCTACAGATGGCGTTGTTGCTGATGTAGCCCTTGATAAAATAACAATTGTTAAGGGATCTGCTGGTTCTGTTGTTAAGGCTCAGTTCTTAGACAAAAACAATATTGTTGTTAAAGAATTTACTCTTTCAGATGCTAAGAGTGAGGGAAGTGTTGATTACAGCTTTACTGAAAACAAAGGTTATACAGACGGTGATAAGCTTGTGTTATTAAATACTGGCGATACTGCTACTGCGGAAGTAACATATCACACATTGAAGTATGATCAGACAACAGGTGCTGAAACTGGTAAGATCACAAAGAAAATTACAGTTACAGCAGTTGAAGACGATGCAACATTATCTGACTTCAATTATACCATTAACGACAAAGCTACACTTGTTAACTGGAACAATGAAGTTAAGACAAACAATAAACTTGCATATGGTGATACTGCATACGCGTTCATTTACATCAAGAATTCTAATGGAGATGATGTAACTTCTCAGTATAAGGTTGAATCAAGCGATAACAGTGTATTACTTCTTGCAAAACAGGATCTTCAGTCATCTGGCGATTTCAAGGGATCTACTGGTGTAGAAGTTACTGGCGTGAAGGCAGGAAGCGCTTACATCAATGTATTAAATGCAGATGGAAAAGTTATTAAATCTTTACCAGTTGTTGTTCAGGATATCAGAAAACTTACAACTGTTAAGTGTGATGACATCACTGTAACAAATACAAGAGGCGTTAATAATGTAGATTCTGCAAAGTTTGAAGCATATGATCAGTATGAAAAGAAAACCGATATTTCTTCTATTGATACAACAATCGTAAGTGCTCCAAGCAAGGATACAACAAATACTAAGGGTAAGTCAGCAAATGCTTTCGTAACTCTTGATGGACATGATAAATACAAAGTAGATGCTTCTAATTTAAAAGAGGGAACATACTCTGTTAAGATCGAAGCTTCTACAGTTGATTCTAACTGCGATAAGAATGTCAAGGTTTCACGTATCGTAAATATCAAAGTTGTATCTGTAGACACAACTAAAGATGCTGCTTCATACAAGCTTAATGTTTCAACTGCTAAGACAGATATTGCTGTTGCATACGGAACATCTGAATCTGATATTCTTGGTAAGCAGGTAACTGCTACTGTTGATAAGTATATTAAGGGTGCTAAGGTTGAGGCTGATATTCAGGATGAGATTACAATTAAGAATCCAGACGGTACAACCGTAAGTACTAATGGTGCGATTAACTTCTATACAGCAACAAGTGGCAGTGCAATCACACTTGCAAAAAATATCAAGACAGGAACTTATAAAGTTGAGGCTACTATCAACAATAACGGCAAGGATGTAACTTTCAGTACTACATTTGTTGTTGAGAATACTCAGAGTAAAGCTATTGCCAAGATTGATAAGAAGAATCAGTCTGGCAGCAGCGCTAAAGATATTCTTACATCTGTATTAGAATACAGCTATGAGGGTGTTAAGCAGAATCTTGATATTGTAAGTGTTGATTCCAAGGAAAATGGTAATGTTATTTATATCAAGTCCGCAAAAGTTAATGTAAAGATTAATAATGCTGGCACATTACTTACTGTTGATTGTGATATTAACACAGCATTTACAAAATAATTTATTTGTCCTTAACAAGTAAATTTCACACAGGACCGGGACTTATGTTCCGGTCCTGTTTTTTAAGGAGTAGAATACTATGAGTAAAAAAAACTATGAAAAATCTGCAGGCATAGCCCTTGCTTTTGTCCTTGGAGTTATATTAATTTTTACAATAATATTTCCAATTAATGTGTCTGCAAAAACACTGGTTCATGAACAATCCATCACGGCAAACGCTTTTGATGCATATAAATATAAATTTAAAATTAATACAACTTCCGATCTTGAAATTAATCTTTATGTTCCATCACCAGTTGGGGTTACCTACACTGTAAAAAACAGCTCCGGAAAAGTAGTTGGAAACCCTATGGTATTAACAAATTATGACGACTCATGGATATTAGATGGACGTGGATGGTATACATACAAGTACGTCGTTAATCAATTAAAAAAAGGAAGTTACTCTGTTGAGTATGTATTTGATCAGGAAACTAAATTTGATGCCAAAATTGTACAACTCTCGAATAATGTCAGTTTAAGCAGCAATAAATTATCCATCACTAAAGGATTTGTTAAAACACTTAAAGTAAACAATGGAGTTGCTACCTCCTGGACTTCAAGCAATTCTTCAGTTGCTTCTGTAAATAGGAAAGGAAAAATTACTGGTAAAAAAATTGGAACAACAACGGTTACTGCACACTTAAGTGACGGAAAATCCTTAAAATGTAAAGTCACAATCAAAGCAAATGAGTATTCAGGTAAGAAAATTACCATAGAGGATTCCGGAATCAATGAATATACAATTCGTGCATATCATGCAGCTTATCAAGCAAATGGAAATATGGTTATAAAATTTAGAATTGCCAACGGTACGAATAAAAAAATCACCGCTATTCCGAAATTTCATGTTTCTGTAATCAATCAAAAAAATAAAGGAATAGCTTCTTATTCCAATAATTCTTTTAAAGTAAATGTTCCAAAACACTCTGTAAAAGAATATTCAATTACCATTAAGAAAAATTCTATTTCTGGTGGAAAGGCGGATTTAAGAAATACGAATATTGAGATTTCTGGTGAACGAGTAAAATTATAATTGGATTATAAATTTTTTCAAAAGAAAAGGGCATCGCACTAACTAGGTTAGTGCGACAGCCCCTTTTTAAAATAAACTTTTCAAATAATCAATAAGGATTATTTTACTGAGAAGTATCCAGTAATATCCGGAACCTCTACAGCAAGCCATACCCCTCTTACAGATGTAAGCTATGTTGTAAAGAAAGCTGATGGAACTGTTATCTATAGCGATGGTGTAGCCGGAGTCGCAGCAAAGACTAATAATGCATTTGTAAACTCAAATGGTGCATTATCTATCGAAGCTGTAACAGCTACTACCAATGGAGATGGAGATCCACTTCTTATTAAAAATCTTGAGGCTGGAACATATACTGTATATGCAGAAGGTAAAGATAATGTAGATAGTAATGTTGTTCCAAAAATTACAACAACATTTACTATTAAAGACACACAGGCTAAAGCAACTGTAGATACAAAACACAATAGTGTAGATGCAAGAACTACTTCTGGTTCTGCTATAAGTGCTGTTTTAGCTGATTCTGTAGTTGTTAAGTATGGTGATTATACTTATACAAATGTAAAGGATTATACAGATACACATACAGGTCTTGATGTTGCAACTTACGAAGTCGTAAAGAACAACGGATATACTGTTAAGTTTACAAATGGTCAGACAGAGAGTTTCCTTACAAGCGGTGAAGGATTTACCGTTACAAAAGTTACTGTTTGGGTAAATGCCGGTATTTTAAAAATCCCTCTGTGCAATGCACAGAGGGATTTTATTATTTAGATGAATAATTCAATCTAAATTATTTTACTGTAATTGATTTAATTAAATTTACATCAATATCAATGTTAGTATAAACATTAGGAGATACTTCAATCTTAAGAGTTAATTTAGAAACATTAAAATATGTTCCATTAACTTTAACGGAATCACTGGTAACTTCTCCCCTAACATTGTCATTAACTTTGTATTCTACAATATTAGCAGCTAAACCATCAGTCTTATTATCGACATCACTACGATCAGTGTATACTTTGTCGCCATATGTTATAACAAGTGCCTGACCTAAGGCAGCAGATACGGTATTGTAAGCTGCATCAACAGTTTCAGCTTTTTGCTCTACACCAGCAGCTGCCTGAGAATCCTTAATAGTAAAGCTTGTTGTCATTGTAACCTTTGTCTTAGCGTCCTTCTGATATACAGCTGTAACATCATATTTACCAGCAGCAATATTCTTTGTTGCAGTAATTGCAGAACCAGAAGTTGAAGTAGTTAATGCATCAAAAGTTAATACACCAGAAACATTTTTAGTAAAGGCACCCTTAGATACTACAGTTGCAGCAGTATCGTCATAAACTACTTTACCATCTTTGTCTTTTACAACATATTTGGTAGTAGTTTCTCTTGTAACATCAGTACCGTCATTCATTCCGATCATAGAAACTGTAACTGTCTGGTCTTTTACATCTTTTCCAACAACGATATCTGCATTGTCATTAGCTACATCTAATCTCCAAGCTGTAGCTGTAGTGTTTGTTGCTTCTTTTACTGTAACACTAACTGTCTTTGCAACAACTTCCTTGCCATCTTTCTTGTAAGAAATCTTGTATACATAATTTCCTTTTTCTGCAGAATTTTTAAATGTAACTGTCTTATCATTATCATATGTATAATAATTAGCTCCTGAAATATCAGCAGGAACCTTTCCAGATACATCTGTAGATAAGCATTCTACATTAAGAGTTGCTGAAATATCATCTCCATACTGATCCTTAACAGTTGCCTTTACAGCCTTTGCATCACCGGTAAGACTTCTTGATACAGTTACACTGTACTTATCTAACTCAAGAGTTGCTACGGTTCTCTCAGCACCAATTTCGATAGCAACAGATCCAACAACCTTATCATCTTTTTTAATAAGGATATAAGCTGTACCACTCTTTAATGCTGTAACATTTACTTTCTTTGAGCCTAAAGAAGATGTAGCTAACATAAGAACTGTTTTATCAGAAGTTTCTACGGAATACTTAGCATATTCAGAACTAGAAATTTCTTTGCCGTTTGCATCCTTAATTTTGAAGAATACGGCCTTATTAGGATCTTTTACTGCAATCTTCTTTGTATCTTTAGCCTTATCAAATGATGCTTTAGTATTATCATCAATTCTAGCATCAAAGCTATTTACAACAGCCTGATCAACTGCGGTAATTGTAACTTTGTTTGGTCCAATATTTCCTTCTGGCTTACCATTCTGGTCATACTTACCTGTCTTGTATGTGATGGTTGCTTCAGCAGTATCACCAACTTTATTTAAATAAAGCTTAGATCCACTTGTATAACCATTTCCCTTGGTATCAATTGTGAAGTCATAAGTAGAATCAGATGAAGGATAAGATACTTCTTTAACAATAACACCATTAGCGTCTTTAGATACTAACTTAACTTCCGTCTCAGTAGCTGCAGGAATTGTCACATTGTCAAGACCGATAGAAGCAACCTTTCCGTCAGAAGCTACGAATGTCTTTGTGATTCCATCAAGAGTTACATCATATGTAGCAGCATCCTTTAATTCACTGAACAGTGTTAATGTAACCTTAGAAGCATCCTTAGAATCAACAGATACCTTAG
>OLOI01003181.1_pt1 | contig 10338 bp, 4 predicted proteins | sample 1672131 | NCBI WGS metagenome assembly OLOI01 (sample SAMEA3136651, study PRJEB25190) | human gut metagenome | reverse complement strand
AGTTCATACCCTTGTTAAGAGCTGGTGCAGTTGACTTCTTCTCACTGCTTGTTCTGCCCTGACGTACTAATTGGTTAATTGTAGGCATCCTTTTTCTCCTTTCTTTTATGGTATATAAATAATTGTCAGCTCCGAGCCTAATAAAGCCCAAAGCCGACAATTATTGTATCATGTTATGATTTACTATGTCAATATAATTTGCCTAGGTTTTACACTGCAATACTGCGAAATTACTCCAGCTCTACGATATCGGAAGCATCTGTATCAGCAGCATACTCTTCTGCAGCAGCCAGGTCGTCACCAGTTCCCATTGCCGGAACGATATCATCAAGGTCTTCTTCCAGTTCCGCTTCCATATCCATCTCGCGCTGCATTTCCTTATACGCTTCGATGAGTGCAGTATTTACACCGTAATCCAGCTCTATGGAACGATACTTCTTCATGCCGGTACCGGCCGGAATCAGTTTACCAATGATAACGTTTTCCTTCAGTCCCTGCAGAGTATCATTTTTACCCTTGATGGCAGCATCGGTCAGGACTCTCGTCGTCTCCTGGAAGGATGCGGCCGACAGGAAGGATTCGGTCGCAAGGGCAGCCTTGGTAATACCCATCAGCACGGTAGAAATGGTTGCGGGCTGCTTGCCCTCCGCCTCCATCTGACGGTTGATTTCTTCCACCTCATAGATATTAACCAAAGACCCGGTCAGAAGGCCGGTATCGCCGGCATCCTCAACCTTAACCTTATGCATCATCTGACGAACAATAACCTCAATATGCTTATCGTTGATATCAACACCCTGCAGACGGTACACGCGCTGTACTTCCTGAATAAAGTAGTTCTGCACGGCAGTCGATCCCATGATCGCCAAAATATCGTGCGGATTGATGGAACCCTCGGTCAGCGGTGCACCGGCCTCCAGATCCTGGCCGTCGCGCACCTTGATACGGGAACCGAACGGAATAAGGTAGGTTGCCGTTTCACCGGTTTCGGTATTGGTGATGATGACTTCACGCTTATTATTTACCTCAGCAATCTGCACTCTGCCGGATATCTCGGAAACGATGGCAACACCCTTCGGGCGTCTTGCCTCAAACAACTCCTCGACACGCGGAAGACCCTGCGTAATATCGTCACCTGCGACACCGCCGGCGTGGAACGTACGCATGGTAAGCTGGGTACCCGGCTCACCGATCGACTGTGCGGCGATGATACCGACGGTCTCACCGACATCAACCGGTCTGCCGGAAGCCAAGTTGTGACCGTAACATTTTGCACATACGCCGACCTTGCTGCGGCACTTTACAACCGAACGGATCTTGACTTCCTGGATGCCGGCCTGAACAATCTGTTTCGCCTGCTCCATCGTGATCATTTCGTTTTCTTTTACGATAATCTCACCCGTCTTGGGATGAACAATATCTTCCGTCACCGTTCTGCCCTCTAAGCGGTCAATCAACGGTTCGATGATTTCGTTGCCGTCGCGGATATCGCGAACCACGATACCGTCACGGGTTCCGCAATCCTCTTCGCGGACAATGACATCCTGCGAAACGTCAACCAGACGTCTGGTCAGGTATCCGGAGTCGGCGGTACGCAGTGCTGTATCGGTCAAACCTTTCCGGGCACCGTGCGTAGAAATAAAGTATTCCAGCACAGTCAGACCTTCACGGAAGTTCGACTTAATCGGAATCTCAATGGTACGGCCGGAGGTATCTGCCATCAGACCGCGCATCGCTGCCAGCTGACGAATCTGGTTCACGCTACCGCGGGCACCGGAGTTCGCCATCATGTAAATCGGGTTCAGCTGCTTCAGGTTTGCCATCAGGGCGTCGGTCACCTTATTGGAGATTTCCGACCAGATATTGATGACATGGCGGTACCGCTCTTCGTCCGTCAGTAGACCGCGGCGATACTTTTTCATGATTTGGTCGATACGCTCTTCTGCCTCGGCAAGGAACTGCTTCTTTGCCTCCGGGATCTGCATATCGTCCACGCAAACCGTGATTGCGCCGATGGTGGAATATTTATAACCCATTGCCTTGATATCATCCAGCAGCGTCGCCGTTTCGGTGATGCCGTGAATTTTAATGCTGGCATTGATAATCTTACCGAGCAGTTTTTTGTTGACACCGGGTTCTACATTGTCATTGATAATTTCTTTTACCGGCGGCTTTTTCAGGATATTGTCGCCGATTTCCAGATCCAGTTCGTGGCTGGGGTCTGTTCTGTCAACAAATCCCAAATCCTGCGGAATCTTGGAGTTGAAAATCAAACGGCCGACCGTAGCATCAATCATGCCGGTCTTTTCTTCTCCGTTTACGGTGCGCGTCACACGAACCCGAATCGGAGCATGCAGGCCGACCGCGTGGTTGGTATATGCCAAAACCGCCTCGTCATAAGAGGAGAACACCTTACCGGTGCCGATTTCGGTATCGTCTTTTAAGGTCAGATAGTAACTGCCGAGAACCATATCCTGGGTCGGTACGGTAACCGGCTTACCATCCTGCGGTTTAATCAGGTTGTTGGCGGACAGCATCAAAAATCTTGCCTCTGCCTGCGCCTCTGCCGACAAGGGAAGGTGAACCGCCATCTGGTCACCGTCAAAGTCTGCGTTAAACGCCGTACATACCAGCGGATGCAGCTTCAGCGTCTTACCTTCGACCAGAACCGGCTCAAACGCCTGGATACCCAGTCTGTGCAGGGTAGGCGCACGGTTTAACAGAACCGGGTGTTCGGAAATAACATCTTCCAGAACGTCCCAAACCTCCGGGCTGACGCGTTCTACCATTCGCTTTGCCGACTTGATGTTGTGTGCCAGGCCATCGGCAACCAAACGTTTCATCACAAAGGGCTTAAACAGCTCCAGTGCCATCTTCTTGGGCAGACCGCACTGATAAATCTTTAATTCCGGACCTACGACAATAACCGAACGGCCGGAATAGTCAACACGCTTACCAAGAAGGTTCTGACGGAAACGTCCCTGCTTACCTTTAAGCATATCCGAAAGTGATTTTAGCGGTCTGTTACCCGGTCCTGTTACAGTTCTTCCGCGACGACCGTTATTGATAAGTGCGTCAACAGCCTCTTGTAACATACGTTTTTCGTTTCTGATAATAATATCAGGAGCACCAAGTTCAAGAAGTCTTTTTAAACGATTGTTTCTGTTTATAACTCTTCTGTAAAGGTCATTAAGGTCAGACGTTGCAAAACGTCCGCCGTCAAGCTGTACCATAGGTCTAAGTTCCGGCGGAATTACCGGAATAACAGTCATAATCATCCATTCAGGTCTGTTACCCGAAAGTCTGAATGCCTCTACAATTTCAAGTCTTTTAATAATTCTTGCTTTCTTTTGTCCTTGTGTAGCGTCAAGCTCTTCCTTTAATTCTCTTGAAAGTTCTTCAAGATCAATTCTTTCAAGCAAAGTCTTGATAGCCTCTGCACCCATACCTGCTTTGAACTTATCGCCGTACTTTTCATATGCCTCACGATATTCAGTCTCTGAAAGAATCTGATTTTGCATAAGGTTTGAAGTACCCGGATCAGTTACAATATATGATGCAAAGTAAAGTACCTTTTCAAGCTGTCTTGGAGAAAGGTCAATGATAAGTCCCATTGATGACGGAACGCCTTTGAAATACCAAATATGTGAAACAGGAGTTGCAAGAGCAATATGTCCCATTCTTTCACGTCTTACTTTTGCTTTTGTTACTTCAACTCCGCAGCGTTCGCAGACCTTTCCTTTAAATCTGATTTTCTTATATTTACCACAGTGACACTCCCAATCCTTTGTAGGACCGAAAATCTTTTCACAGAATAATCCGTCCTTTTCAGGCTTAAGAGTACGGTAGTTTATGGTTTCAGGCTTTAAAACTTCACCGTGTGACCAACTTAGTATTGTCTCGGGAGAAGCTAAACCGATTTTAATTGCCTCAAAGCTGTTAAATTCTAACATCTAAAAACCTCCATAGTCTATTCACACGTCATGATTATATTTCGTCGTCATCGCCGAAATCAATATCATCAGAATCATCAACGCCGAAATCATTTTCGTCTGAATCATCCAAAACCATACTTGCATCATTAAGATCATCTTCATCAAAAGTATCTGTAATTCCGTCCTTGTCCTCCATTGTTTGTACAAGTTCTTCGCTTACAACACCTTCGTCCTCATCTTCAAATGATGCGTCAAGGTCGATTTCTTCCATATTATGATTAAGAATCTTAATATCAAGTGCAAGTGACTGAAGTTCCTTAACAAGTACCTTAAATGATTCAGGAATACCTGACTTAGGAATATTTTCACCCTTAACGATTGCCTCGTATGTCTTAACACGACCGACAATATCGTCAGATTTAACTGTCAGGATTTCCTGCAATGTATAAGCGGCACCGTAAGCCTCCAAAGCCCAAACTTCCATTTCACCGAAACGCTGACCGCCGAACTGAGCTTTACCGCCCAAAGGCTGTTGAGTAACAAGTGAGTAAGGACCTGTTGAACGTGCGTGAATCTTATCATCAACAAGATGGTGAAGTTTCAAGTAATACATGACACCGACTGTAACAGGGTTATCAAACTTTTCACCCGTACGTCCGTCATATACGACTGACTTAAAGTCAGGTCTTAAACCTGCTTCTTTAAATGCAAGTTTTATATCTTCGTCCTGTGCACCGTCAAATACAGGAGTTGCAAGTTTAATAAATCTTCCTTCTCTTGCCTTTGACTTAGCGTCAATTATATTTTGTCTGAAATTATCGTCAATAATTGTATTTTCAAGCTGTTCACGAGTCTTTAAGCTTAGACATCTGTATGCGTAACCCAAGTGCATTTCAAGCACCTGACCGATATTCATACGAGAAGGCACGCCCAAAGGGTTAAGAACGATTTGTAGTGGTGTACCGTCTTCAAGAAATGGCATATCTTCCTGCGGCAATACTCTTGAAACGACACCCTTATTACCGTGACGGCCTGCCATCTTATCGCCGACAGAAATCTTTCTCTTTTGAGCGATAACACAACGTACAACTTCATTTACGCCCGGTGACAATTCATCGCCGTTTTCTCTTGTGAACTTCTTAACATCTATAATTATACCTTGTTCACCGTGTGGAACACGAAGTGATGTATCTCTTACTTCTCTTGCCTTTTCACCGAAAATTGCACGAAGAAGTCTTTCTTCTGCTGTAAGCTCTGTTTCACCCTTTGGTGTAACTTTACCGACAAGAATATCACCTGCGTGTACTTCCGCACCGATTCTGATAATACCCTGTTCGTCAAGGTCCTTTAGAGTATCTTCCGATACGTTAGGAATATCTCTTGTAATTTCTTCAGGGCCAAGTTTTGTATCACGTGCTTCACATTCATATTCTTCAACGTGAATTGATGTGAACACATCATTTTTAACAAGTTCTTCACTGATAAGAACAGCGTCCTCGTAGTTATAACCTTCCCAAGTCATAAAACCGATAAGAATATTCTTACCAAGTGCAAGTTCACCGTTATCCATAGCAGGACCGTCGGCGATTATGTCGTTTCTCTTAACTCTTTCGCCCTCTTTAACGATAGGTCTGTAGTTGATACAACAGCTTTGGTTTGAACGTGCAAACTTAATAAGTTTGTGCGTATGTCTGATACCGCTGTCACCCTTAATTACGATTTGGTCTGCGGCAACTTTTTCAACTACACCGTCTTCCTTTGTAAGTACGGCACTACCGGAGTCTTTAGCTATCTTATGTTCGATACCTGTACCGACGATAGGAGAATCCGTTGTCAAAAGAGGCACTGCCTGACACTGCATGTTAGAACCCATAAGTGCTCTGTTAGCGTCATCGTTTTCAAGGAATGGGATACAAGCCGTAACAACCGATACAAGCTGTCTCGGTGAAATATCCATATAGTCAATTCTTGAACCCGGTACTTCCAAGATTTCATCTCTGTAACGGGCAGAAACCTTTTTATCTATAAAACGTCCTTCCTCATCAAGAGGTTCGTTCGCCTGTGCGATTACAAATTCATCTTCGGTATCGGCTGTCATATAAACGATTTCATCTGTTACACGACCTGTTTCCTTATCAACTTTTCTGTAAGGTGCCTCAATAAATCCGTATTGATTAATCTTTGCGAATGTTGCAAGTGATGTAATCAAACCGATGTTAGGACCTTCAGGAGTTTCGATAGGACACATTCTGCCGTAGTGAGAATAGTGAATATCACGAACTTCAAATCCGGCTCTTTCTCTTGAAAGACCACCAGGACCAAGTGCTGAAATTCTTCTCTTGTGACGAAGTTCGGCAAGAGGGTTGTTCTGGTCCATGAACTGTGACAACTGTGATGAACCGAAAAATTCGTTTATTGTCGCAATTATCGGTCTTATATTAATTAATGATGTAGGTGTTATAATTTCAAGTTCCTGTGTTGACATTCTTTCTCTTACTGTTCTTTCCATACGAGCAAGACCAATTCTGAATTGGTTTTGAAGAAGTTCACCAACACAACGAACACGTCTGTTTCCAAGGTGGTCGATGTCATCAACATTACCTATGCCGTTAGCAAGGTTTAGACAATAGTTTACAGACGCAAACATATCGTCGATAATTATATGCTTAGGAGCAAGTTCATCAATTCTTGCCCATAGCTGTTCCTTGATTTCATCTTCTGTTTCGGCATTTTCAAGTATTTCTTCAATAATTGCTTTTCTAACCTTTTTAACAGAGAAATCTTCAACTTCAAAGTCAACATACTCGTCAAGGTAAACCATATTGTTAGAGAATACTCTTACCTTTTTACCTTCAACAAGCAATTCAACCTGATTTACACCTGCTCTTTCGATTTGCATAGCCAAATCCGCACTTATTGCGTCACCCTCATTAGCGATTATTTCGCCTGTTCTCGGGTCTGCAACAGGTTCTGCAAGTGTTCTGCCTTTAATTCTTGCCGAAATAGCAAGCTTTTTATTAAATTTATATCTTCCGACCTTAGCAAGATCATATCTTCTCGGATCGAAGAACATATTCATTATAAGTGATTCTGCATTTTCTACGTTAAGAGGTTCACCCGGACGAAGTCTTTTATAAATTTCAAGAAGTCCTTCTTCTCTTGATTCCGTAGTATCTTTTTCAAATGTTGCAAGAAGTCTTATATCCTCACCGAATACGTCAAGTATTTCGGCATTTGAACCAAGTCCCATTGCTCTTAAAAGAACTGTTACCGGCAGTTTTCTTGTTCTGTCTATTCTTACCGAGAAAACATCGTTTGAATCTGTTTCATATTCAAGCCATGCACCTCTGTAAGGAATAACTGTTGAACTGTAAAGCGGTTTACCTGTCTTATCACGTTCAAATTCGTAATAAATACCCGGTGAACGTACAAGTTGGCTGACGATTACACGTTCAGCACCATTAATAACGAATGTTCCCTGCTCTGTCATTAGAGGGAAATCACCCATAAATATTTCCTGTTCCTTAATTTCGCCTGTTTCAGTGTTGATAAGTCTTACGCTTACTCTCAAAGGAGCGGCATACTTTGTATCCCTTTCCTTACATTCTTCAACGCTGTACTTTGAATTGTAATCCAATCTGTAATCAAAAAATTCAAGTACAAGCTTACCGGCGTGGTCTGTTATAGGAGAAATATCGTGGAATATTTCCTTTAGACCTTCTTCAAGAAACCACTTATAGGAGTCTTTCTGTACCTCTATAAGATTAGGCATATCCAAAACTTCTTTAATTTTCGAATAGCTTAGACGCACATTTTTTCCTACTTCTACTTCATGCACCATTTTCTTAAATCACCTCATCATCATAATAGTAGTTTAAGTATTTTTCCTTTTATCCTAAATTTCTCTCCAAAAAATTGGGGTTGCATTTTGTATATATTCATGCTATAATACATACAATGATAATGTGAAATTTATTGGATAGTATCCCGATTTTAAGTCTAAGATACAGTTTATTATATTATCACAAATAATACGGTATGTCAAGAGGCATACCGTATTATTTTAGAATTTTTTTCATAAATCTTTGCATTTTGACCCAAACTGATATATAATATATAAATAAGGCTGGCGACAGTTTTTCATCAGCCCAAATAACTTATATGGAGAGATTTTTAGTTATGCTTAAATTTAGTTGTAATATTGATTATATCCCCGTATCGGTGGATTTTATAGAAAATTATATGCCTGAGGCAAACGGTGCTTATGTTAAAGTATACCTGCTTGCACTGTCTCTTGCGGTTTACGGATATGAAATGTCCGCAAGCAGTATTGCAAGTCAGCTTAATTTGCTTGAAAGCGATGTTATAAACGCATTTGACTATTGGAATAAAAAAGGTGCTTTGAAATATGATAAAGACAGCGGAAATATCAGTTTTTCCGCTAAAGAAGAAAATATAAACGTAAGCATTTCCACAAGACAAGCCGAGCCTATTCAAAATACAGAAAGCAGTCCAAGTAAAAAGAGTATAGACCAAGTTTCAAATGCTATGACTCAAAATAAAGAACTTGCCGATTTATGCTTACTTGCACAGGAAATACTCGGTAAAACACTTACAAACAGTGAAATTGAAACACTTTATTATTTTTATGATGAACTTCAGCTTTCACCGGAGGTTATAACAATATTGCTTGAATATTGTGTTTCAAACGGCAAAAAAAATATGAACTATATCGAAAAAGTAGCCATATCGTGGAATAAAAACGGTATATTCACTATAGACGCTGCCGATAAATTTATAACAGCCGAAAAAGAGAAAAACGGCTACGAATATAAAATCAGAAAGCTTTTCGGTATTGAAAACAGAAACCTTTCAAAAACAGAAGAAAATTATCTAAAAACGTGGCACGATAAATTTTTGATGGATGAAGATATGGTTGAACTTGCATATGAGTATTGCATTATGCAGACAACAAAACTCTCGTTTCCATATATCAACTCAATTTTAAAACGTTGGCACGAACTTAATATTCATAATATTGCCGACGCAAAGAAAGACCACGAAGATTTTAAGACAAAAAATAAATCTCAAAAAGATTTGAGCGTTTATGATGATAATAATATTAATTATGATGAACTTGAAGAAATAATGCGTGATAAGATGTAAAGGAGATTGAAATTCAATCTCCTTTTTTAATGTTTTTGTATTGACAAACTCTTTTTTGTATAATATAATAATATAGTTACTAAAACACAGATGAAATATGTGTGTAACGCATTTTATACAGTATTGTAATAATGCTGACGTAGCTCAGTAGGCAGAGCACTTCATTGGTAATGAAGAGGTCGGCGGTTCGACTCCGCTCGTTAGCTCCAAGGAATTGTCCCCGAATTTGGCTATATAGCTTTGTTTGGGGGCTTTTTGTTTTCCGAAAAACCAAAGACATCCTGCGCGCCTGTTCCCACTTTGCCGGTGAGCTGACGATGGAATTTTCCGAAACGCGGAGCGGCAGCAAAAAAGTCGGAAGGGTTCTGCTCCGCTGTGAACGCCGCGGTGCGGAATTTGAGGTCTACGACGGAGCGGATTATCCGAATATGCCGCAGGCTCCGGAGGGCGATGCATTTTCAGTAAGCAGCGCGAGGCTTTCCGCCTGTGTGGAGCGTGTGCGCTATGCTGCGGAAAAGCCAAGCGTGAGTGCAAGACCCGCCGCGATCTGCGTGCAGTTTTGCGGGAATCGCGTCTACGCACTGGATGGAACCCGCCTTGCCTGCGATACGCTGGAAGGTGTTTCTTTCCCAAAGCCTTTTTTGGTGCGCGCCGATGTGCTTGCGCACCTGAGCGCTTTCGGCAAGGAAGATATGACCGTGCGGATCGGAAGCAGCCATGTGCTGTTTGCAAGCGGCAATTTGCGTATGCTTGCCCGCTTACAGGGCGTGGATACCTATAACGTGGATGCGGTGATCCCTAAAGGGTATCGGGAGAGCGTGACTGTCAAAACGGCTGACTTTGTGCGGGAACTGAATTACCTGAAGGAGTGCTCTGTGCTCACGGCAAAGCCTTATGTGCGCTTTGCAGGCGAACAGCTTTCCATTGCGGCGTCCGGCGGAGCATTTGAAACCGGCATTGAGGTGAGGGGCCGCGGAGACATGGTTCTCGGCTTTGACCTCTATCATATGCTGGATGCCCTGAAGCAGTTTAAGGGAGAAGCGGAGGTTTGCATCCATCTCAGCAGTCCTCATGCTCCCATCGTGATCGATGCTGCGGGACGCAGTGATTTTGCCCTCGTGGTGCCGGTCCGGCTTAAAGAAGAAATGGCAGCTTGAAAAGAAAAAAGATGGCATAGCCATCTAAAAAAGAAAAAGGAGAATACAAGATGAAAACCGTTTACATTCCAAAGGGAGAA
>OLOI01003171.1_pt1 | contig 10385 bp, 9 predicted proteins | sample 1672131 | NCBI WGS metagenome assembly OLOI01 (sample SAMEA3136651, study PRJEB25190) | human gut metagenome | reverse complement strand
GGTTTGCAAGCAAACCGGCCCCGTTTCTTGCCACTTTTAGCCGGGACTTCGTTTCACGGCTCCGGCATCGGGCCGGGATCGTTCGCGGCAATTCCGTCTTTTCGGCCGGGAAAAGAAGCGAACACGCGAACATGCGAACAGGGGCGAACATCTCTTGTTCGCTTGTTCGCGGAGAATCCCGGCATCGCCCCTGGAAGCGGTTTTAAACCGCCGCATTCTCGCTTGCAGCGGAGAAAGCACCGTATGTGAAAAATTTGAAAACCTAAAAACAATACATCCATGTATCTTTGCAAACAATCCTGGCGCTGGTACGGTCCGAACGACCCCGTAAGCCTTCAGGACATCCGTCAGGCCGGGGCCACCGACATCGTGACCGCCCTCCATCACATTCCCAACGGCGAGGTGTGGACCGTCGGGGAGATCGAAAAACGCCGAAAGACGGTCGCCGACGCGGGCCTTCGCTGGTCGGTCGTGGAGAGCGTCCCCGTCCACGAGCATATCAAGACCCGCACGGGCGATTTCGAGCGCTATATCGAGAATTACAAACAGTCGGTCCGCAATCTGGCCGAATGCGGCGTTAAAGTAATTACCTACAACTTTATGCCCGTGCTGGACTGGACGCGCACGAACCTCGCCTACGAGTTGCCCGACGGGTCGCGCGCCCTGCGCTTCGAGCGTGCGGCGTTCGTGGCCTTCGATCTCTTCATCCTGAAGCGTCCCGGCGCGGAGAAGGACTATTCCGAGGCCGAGCGCGCCGCTGCCGAGGCCCGCTTCGGGCGGATGGACGCCGCGGAAAAAGAGCTGATCACCCGCAACATGATCGCGGGCCTGCCCGGCTCGGAGGAGAGTTTCACGCTGGAGCAGTTCCAGCGGGAGCTGGACCGTTACAAGGATGTCACGGCCGAGACGCTGCGCGCGAACCTCGTGGCGTTCCTGCGCGAGGTGGCTCCCGTGGCCGACGAGGCGGGTGCGGTGCTGGCGATCCATCCCGACGATCCTCCGTTCCCGATCCTCGGTCTGCCCCGCATTCTCTCCACCGAATCCGACTTTCAGAAATTGGTCGAGGCGGTCCCCAACCCTTCGAACGGGCTGTGCCTCTGCACGGGTTCGTTCGGAGTGTCGGCCGCGAACGACCTGCCGGGAATGATGCTGCGGCAGGGCGACCGGGTGAATTTCGTCCACCTGCGCTCGACGCAGCGCGATGCCGAGGGCAACTTCTACGAGGCCAACCATTTGGAGGGCGACGTGCCGATGTACGACGTGATGAAAGCCCTGCTGGAGATTCAGCAGCGCCGACGCATCTCGATCCCGATGCGTCCGGACCACGGCCACCAGATGATCGACGACCTGAAGAAGAAGACCAATCCGGGATATTCGTGTCTGGGCCGCCTGCGCGGGCTGGCCGAACTGCGGGGACTGGAGCTGGGCATCGCCCGGTCGCTGTTTGCCGATAAATAGGGCAGTCTTGCACATGACGAATCGGTGCGCCTCGTGAGGGGCGCACCGATTGTGTCAGAACGGGTTCCGGAGCTATTTTTTGGCCGGGGCCGCCGGGGTCTGCTGTCCGGCAGCGGTTTTCGGGGCCGCCGGGGTCTGCGCCGTGGCCGCCGGGGTCGCCGGAACGGTCTCGATCACGTCCACCTCGGTCACCACCCAGCTGAAAAGGTCGTTCGCACACTGGCTCTCCAGCCGGCGGATCTGCGACATGTCGCTCGTGTCGGCCAGAATGGCGTTGAAGAACTGGTCCATCGTGGCGTACGTCGCATTGACCTTCGCCGCGAAGCAGTTGTAAAAGGCTTTCTGCTGCTCGTGGTCAAGCCCTGCGGGCAGCACGCCCTGCGCTACGAGGTAGTTGTAGGGGTAGATGTGCCGCATGTTGCGGGCGTCGGCGTTCAGTTCGTCGACGATCGTCGAGACGACCACCATGTCCACCGTGTCGTCGACGCCCTGCATCTGGACGAACTCCATGTAGACGGGATAACTGTTTTCGAGCTGCCCGGCCACTTCGTCGGAGAAGAGCACGAACTCGGCGTCGTTCAGGTCGTCGAGGTACACCATCTGGCGGTAGCTGCGCAGCGCTTCGCGCATCGCCTTGCGCTGTTCGTGGTTCCATTGCCGCTGCTGCGAGCAGCCGAAAAATCCTGCCGCGAAGATTGCCAGCAGAGGTACACAGAGGAGAATTTTTTTCATTTTTTACCCTGATTTTGGTTTTACTTCATTTCGGAACGCAATAGATGTGCCAAAAAAATCATATCTTTGAGGAAAAGAACCCGTTATGGATGTTTTGAGTTTCCGCGACTACTGCCTGTCGCTGCCCCTCACGGAGGAATCGACGCCGTTCGACGAGACGACGCTGGTCTACAAGATCGGCGGGAAGATGTACGCCTGCGCGGATATGAACGATTTCGGGCAGGTGGCCGTGAAGTGCGACCCCGACGAGGCGGTCCGGCTGCGCGAGCGGTACGAGGAGATCGGCCCGGCCTACCATTTCAACAAGACGCACTGGAACGGCATCCGCACTGCGGGCGACCTGCCCGACGCCTTCATCCGCGAGCAGATACGCAACTCCTACCTGCTGGTCGTGCGGCGCAGCGTCACGCCCCGGAGCCTGCGCGAGGAGATTCTGCGTCATGTCGAAGAGCACGGGCTGCCGGAATGAACCTTCAACCTCCGAAAACGATACGATGACGATGAGAATGCGATTTCTTTTTGCGGCGCTGACCCTTGCGCTGGCAGCGGGTTCGTGCAGCCGCGAACCGCGGACCGAACTTTTCAACGGCCGGGACCTCACCGGATGGGTGTGCGTCACCGACCCGGAGGGCGTCGGCGACGCCCGGGATGCCTTCTCCGTGCAGAACGGGAATATCCGCATAGCGGGCAGTCCGTTCGGGTACATGCGCACGGAGGAGACCTACGACGATTACCGGCTTCACGTCGAGTGGCGTTGGATCGGCGAGGCGACGAACAGCGGCATTTTCCAGCGCGTGCAGGCCGGCGACCGGCTTTGGCCCGAGGCTGTCGAGTGTCAGTTGCAGGCGGGGCGCGCGGGCGACCTGCTGGGGCTGGGCGGCGCGAAGATCGCCGGGGCGGAGAGCAACGGAAGGGTCTTCATCAAGCCGCGCAGCGGCGGGGAGTGCGAGCGGCCCGCAGGCGAATGGAACTGTGCCGAGATCGTCTGCGTGGGCGATCATATCGCGGTCTGTGTCAACGGCGTTTTGCAGAACGAGTGCACCGGATCGGTCCGCAGCGGGTATATCGCGCTTCAGAGCGAGGGCGGTCCCGTGGAGTTCCGCAACATCTGGCTGACCCGCTTGAGACGCGGGATTTAGGTTGCGGCTGGCGGCTTCGGCTTGCTCTCGTCACGAACACGCGAACATGCGAACAAGGGGTGTTCGCCCTTGTTCGCATGTTCGTATGTTCGCGTGTTCGTGCAGAATCCCGGCATCGCCCCTGGAAGCGGTTTTAAACCGCCGCATTATCGCTTGCAGCGGAACGAGGACAACCGCGGTCTTCGCCCGCAAGACTTCTTTGTACCTTTTTTCCGCAAAAAGTACTGATCGCAGTCTTCGACTGGCGAGTCGTTCGCCGCGAAACGCGGCGAGAAAAGTCCGCATTCTCGCTTGCAGCGGAACAAGAACAACCGACAGCCCGCGTGCCCGGAGCGGGAGGCTGCATAGTCTTGTTCTTGCTGCGCCCGCTCAACGCGGGCCGGAGGTTGTTCCCGCGAAAGCGACATGCGGATGGTTTTGGCGCTACCTTTTGACACCAAAAGGTAGCTATACCCCGCGGCAACCGCCGCGGTTCTGTCTCCCGGACGGTCAAAAAGCACCGACAGTCCCTGCGGTCCGCACCGCACGACGACAAGCGATCCGCAAAAAAAATTTGGCATTGCGCCCGCCTTGCACTATCTTTGGCAGCGCCTTATACAGGCGGCGGCTCGGCAAATTGCAAACAAGTTTGCATTTGCGCCCGTCTTGCACTATCTTTGTCTTCATCTTATGAACGGTCTGAAAATAACGATATGCGCCCTGCTGCTCGCAGCGGCAGGCGCCTGCAACCGGACCCAGGGTCCGGCGGTGGAAGTGGAGGACGCAGAGGAGCCTCACAACATGCTCTACGGCATCAATGCCGACGATTACCGCACCGAGACCGGGGAGGTCGGAAGCGGCGAAACGCTGGGGAAAATACTCAACGGATTCGGCGTGTCGGCCCTCGCGGTCGACCGGCTGGACAAAGCCTCGAAGGAGGTGTTCCCGCTGCGCAACATCCGCGCCGGGCACAAGTACACGGCCTTTATCCACGAGGATTCGCTCTACGCACCCCATCTCGACTACCTCGCCTATGAAATATCGGTCACCGACTACGTGGTCTTCGGATTCCACGACGACTCGGTCTCCGTGCGCAAGGACGCCAAGGCCTACACGCTGCGCCGCACGAAGAAAAGCGCCGTGATCAACTCCTCGCTCTGGGGCGCGATCATGGAGCAGCAGCTGCCCTACGCTCTGGCCGCCGAACTGGAGGACATCTACCAGTGGACGGTGGATTTCTTCGGCATCCAGAAGGGCGACGACTTCACGGTGATCTACGACGAGCGGTTCATCGACGACACGGTGTCGGTGGGCATCGGGCGCATCTGGGGCGCGAAGTTCTCGCAGGGCGGCAAGGAGTATTACGCCATCCCGTTCCGCCAGGGCGGCAAAATCCAGTACTGGGAGGCGGACGGCGCGAGCCTGCGCAAGCAGATGCTCAAGGCCCCGCTGAAATACTCGCGCATCAGTTCGAAATTCTCCTACGCCCGCAAACACCCGATCTACAAGGTCTACCGCCCGCACACGGGCGTCGACTACGCCGCGCCGAAAGGTACGCCCGTACACGCCGTGGCCGACGGCACGGTAACCTTCAAAGGCTGGGGCGGCGGAGGCGGCAACACGCTCAAGATCAAGCATGCCGGCAACCTGATGACGGGTTATCTCCACTTGAGCGGCTATGCCAAGGGCATCGTCAAAGGTTCGCGCGTGTCGCAGGGTCAGCTGATCGGCTACGTCGGTTCGACGGGCGCATCGACCGGCCCGCACCTCGATTACCGCGTCTGGAAGAACGGCACGCCGATCGACCCGCTGAAGATTCCGTCGGAACCCGCCGAGCCGATCGCCAGGGAGAACCGCGCGCTGTTCGAATTCGTCCGCGACCGCATCACGGCTGAACTCAACGGCGAAGTCAGCCCCGAGGAGCAGATCACGCAGCTCGATTCGCTCGTCCTGCCCGCAACCGTACAAGCACCCGACAAACAATAAAACGACAGGCCTATGGAACGCACGGGAGTCATCATCGTAGCAGGGGGCAGCGGAAGCCGCGCAGGCGGCGCACGGCCCAAGCAGTTCCGGTTTCTGGACGGCATGCCCGTACTGGCGCGCACGATCAACACGTTCGCCGCGGCGCTGCCCGGCGCCGAGATCGTGGCGGTACTTCCCGAACAGCACATCGGGTTCTGGAAAAACCTCTCGGCGCGTTTCGATGTCGCCGAACACAAAATCGCCGCGGGAGGCGCGGAGCGGTTCCACTCGGTGAGGAACGGATTGGCCGCGCTGACGTCCGACCCCGGGCTGATCGCCGTGCAGGACGGCGTGCGCCCGCTGGGGAGCGTCGCGATGATCCGCCGTGTGGCCGAAGCCGCCGCAAAACACGGGGCTGCGATTCCGGTCGTGGAGCCGGTGGATTCGTTCCGCGAAACGGACGGAGAGGCAGACGCCGCGGGGCGCGCTGCGTCGCACATCGTCGACCGCCGGCTTCTGCGCATCGTGCAGACCCCGCAAATCTTCCGCGCAGAGGTCCTGCGCCGCGCCTACGAGAGCGAATACCGCGCGGAGTTCACCGACGACGCTTCGGTGGTCGAGGCCGTCGGACAGGCGGTCTGCCTGGCGGAGGGCGAGCGCGAAAACCTCAAACTCACGACCCCCGGGGATTTCGTCATCGCCGAAGCGTTGATCGCCGCACGCGAAGAGGCCGAAAACGAAGAAGGGACTACCGATGCAGAGCACGTATAAATACCGCTTCGATCACAGCACGATCTACTGGACGCTGATTTACATCATCGTCTTCGTCCTGCTGGGCGGCCTGCTGTACCACCTGTACGAAGGGGGTTACCTCTCGGCGTGGTTCACCTCGTTCATCGTGGCGCTGGTGGCCCTGATGTCGCTGTCGATTCCCCGCAAGATCGTCGTGTCGGACGAGACGGTCGAAGTGCGCTGTCTGCTGGACATCACCGAAATACGCCGCGACGAGATCGCCTCGGTGCGCCGGGTGGACCCCAAACGCATGAAATGGTTTCTGCCGATCTTCGGCGGATGCGGGTTCTTCGGCTACTACGGACACTTCATCGACCTGCGGAGGCTGGACCGCGTGCGGCTCTACGCCTCGGAGTGGCGGAATTTCGTCGAGATCACGGACATCTACGAAGACCGGCTCTACGTCTCGTGCGCCGATGCCGACCGGCTGGTGGCCGAACTCACTCCGCCGGGCGGAAACCGCCCCGACGAAGATGCCGAGGAGGAGGCGTAAGCGGCAGCCAATTTGCATACCCATTATTCACCTTATAAAACGAGTAAAAGATGAAAAAGTATCGTTGTGTAGTCTGCGAGTGGATCTACGATCCCGCAGTCGGCGATCCCGACGGAGGCATCGCCCCCGGAACGCCGTTCGAGGAGATTCCCGACGACTGGGCATGCCCGGTTTGCGGCGTCGACAAGAGCAATTTCGAAGAGGTCGAGGAATAGGCCCCGCTTCGGAGAAACGGAAGATGCGCCCCGGAAGGGAGCGCATCTTTTCGTTAACAAACCCGCAATTTCCCGCCCCCTGCCTTTCGCACGGACGCCGGCAGGCCGGTTCATAACCGATCCACCAGGGGACGGCAAGGCCGGAAAAAGACGGGAGCAGCGACATTGCGGCGTTCGGAGCCGCGCAACAAGTCCGGGGAGAGGGCCTTCCGAACGATGAATGCGCGGTTCTTCATTATCGGATGGAATTCAGCAGGTCCGTTTTCCCGTCGTTTACGAGTTTGAGGATCAGCTCCCCGAAGAGGGTGTTCTGCCAGGCGAACCACGCGCGGGTGAAATCCGCGGCATCGTGGCGCGAAAAACTTTCGTGCATGAATCCCGTTCCGGCGTCGGTGGTGATCAGCTGGCAGATGCAGTCGCGAATCTCTTCGTCGTCGGTCGCCGTGAAGGCCCGCATCATAATGCTCATGGGCCAGATCATTTCGACGCCGATATGGGGTCCTCCGATGCCCTCTCCGGCAGCTCCGCGCCAGAAATAGGGATTTTCCGTGCTCCAGACGAACCGCCGGGTATTTTCGTAAATCGGGTCCGTGCGCTTCACGTCGCCCAGATAGGGCATGGCCAAGAGCGACGGCACATTGGCGTCGTCCATAAGCTGCGCGCTGCCGAATCCGTCGACTTCGAAGGCGTAAATCTTTCCGAACTCCGGATGCTCCACGACAGCGTATTGCTGCAATGCCCCAGCCACCTCGTCGGCCAGCGCCGTGCACTCGGCGGCAAGCTCCCGCTCGCCGTTCACCGCCGTCAGGATTTCGGCAGCCTTGCGCAGCGACGTGACGGCCATGAAGTTCGACGGCACGAGGAATCCGAAGGTCGTGGCGTCGTCCGAGGGGCGGAACGCCGAGACGATCAGCCCCACGGGTTTCACGGGGTTGCCGCGCCCCACATGGCAGCGGGTGTCCAGCTGACGGTCCGTCGTGCGCAGGAAGGTGTAATCGCCCGGACCCTCCTTCATCTGCTGTTCGCGCAGCGTCTTCACGATGTTGCGCATCGCCGAGGTCCACTCCCCGTCGAAGACCGACGTGTCGCCCGTGGTCTTCCAGTAGTGGTGCGCAAGGCGCAGAGGATAACAATGGGAGTCGATCTCCCACTTGCGCTCGAAGACCATCGGGTCGGCCTGCGGAAAATCCGTCTTGTTGTGCGCCCCCGTCGGCGCGACGTTGAAAGCGTTGGCATAAGGGTCGATGTTGATCAGCTTCAGCTGGCGGCGGATCACCCCCGCGATCATCTTCCGCAACGCCGGGTCCTCCTTACACAACTGCACGTAGGGCCACACCTGCGCCCCCGAGTCGCGGAGCCACATGGCCGGAATGTCGCCCGTGTAGACGTAGGTATCGGGATTGCCCGCCTCGTCCTCGCCGTAGTGTACGGTGGTGTCGAGCGTGTTGGGGAAGCAGTTGGCGAACATCCACCGCAGGCGTTCGTTGGTCAGAAGACCGCACACGCGGGCGATCTCCCCCTCTACCGCTTCCGACTTAAAAAGCCGCTGCTCCTCCGCGGGCCGCTGGTCGGCGTACGCCTCCGGTTCGTCCGGACAGTACCACACCTTCTCTTCGGCCCCCATCTCGAAGCGCAGCTCCCCGCCCTTCATCAGGTCGGCATGACCGATCCAAGGCTTCGTGTAGGGTTGACCATTGAGCCAAACACGCTGGATATATTTGTTCGCAGCGGAGTTGTTTTCGGCCGTGATCGTGAACACACCGCTCGGGACCTTCACTTCGGCCCGGTCGAAGAGCGGCGATCCGAACCAGTAGCGCCCTCCCGCAGGTTCGGCTTCGTACATTCCCAGCGACGAAAGAACGTACCACGCCGACATCTGACCCACATCCTCGTTGCCCGACAATCCGTCCGGCCGGTCGTGGTAGAGCGTCGTGAGCACCTCGCGGACCTTGCCGGCCGTCTTCCACGGCTGCCCCAGCATCGTATAGAGGTACAAAATATGGTGGCTCGGTTCGTTGCCGTGGGCGTACTGGCCGATCAGCCCCGAGATGTCGGGCGAGGTCTCGCCGCCTTCGATGACCGAACTTACCGTAAAGAGCGAATCCAGCTTTTCAATCATCTTCGCACGTGAGCCGAACAGCCCTTCGAGGCCCTTGACATCGTGCGGAGCCAGCCAGGTGTACTGCCAGGCGTTGCCCTCGCAGTAGTCGTCGGCGCGGTGCGTCGAGGCGAACGCATTGAAGGGCGTCCTCCAGCCTTTTTTCGAATCCCGGCCCCGCATAAAGCGCGTCGCAGGGTCGAAATAGTTGCGGTAGCTATGGCTGCGCTCCTCGAAATACTTCGCATCCTCCGCCTTGCCCAGCGTCTCGGCGGCACGCGCCGCCGCGCCGTCGGCCAAAGCGTACTCCATGTCATAGGCCACGGCCTCGTTGAACATCTCGCACGGGATGTAGCCGTACTCCATGCGCAGGCCGTTGCCCCGGTCGGGATTCATGGCCGTCTTACGGATCGCCTCGAAGGCCTTTTCGCGGTCGAAGCCCCCGATGCCCTTCACGATGGCGTCGGCCACAACCGGAATGCCCGGGTTGCCCACCATGCAGTCCGTCTCGTTGCCCCACAGGTGCCACACCGGAAGCCGCCCCTGCTCGTCAGAGATCGTCAGCATCGTCTGCACGATGTCGGCCATCTTCTCGGGATGCAGCACCGTCATCAGCGGCATTGCGGCCCGGTAGGTGTCCCACAGCGAGAAGGTCGTATAGTTCGTGAAATCGGCGTTGCGGTGGATCGCATGGTCCGAACCGTAGTAGTCGCCGTTCACGTCGCAGAAGAGCGACGGAGCCACCATCGTATGATACAGCGCCGTATAGAAGATGCGCTTCGACGTTTCATCCTCCGTCTCGATCTTCACCTTCGACAATTCATCGTTCCACGCCTTGTCGGCGGCCTTCGCCGTTTCTTCGAAATCCCACCCCGGAAGCTCCGCCGCGAGGTTTTCCCGAGCGCCCTCCACGCTTACGGGCGATAAAGCGACTTTCAGCGACACTTGTTCCCCGTCGGTTGTACGGAACGAAGCCCGGGCGTAGTTATCGCCGATGGTTTCGAATTTTTCGAAGGGTTTCGAGAACTCCGCGGCGAAGTAGACCCGCTGGTCTTTGGCCCAGCCCGTCGAGTGGCGCCAGCCCGTCACCGTCCGGTCGCCCTCCTTTGCGAGATGCGTCTCCGTGGCCTTGTCCCAGCAACCCCCGTTCTCCAGGTCGAAGACCACGGCTGCGGCATCCGACGCCGGGAAGGTGTAGCGGTGCAGACCCACGCGCGCCGTGGCCGTCAGCTCGGCCCGGATGCCGTAGCGCGTCAACGGAACCGAATAGTAGCCCGGCCGGGCAATTTCTTGGGTCCGGTCGGCATAGGACCAAAGACCCGATGTCGGATCATCCTCCGTGCCCCGGGCGTAGGTCACCTCGCCCGTGACGGGCATGACCGTCACGTCGAACAAATCGCCGATGCCCGTGCCGCTCAAATGCGTGTGCGAGAAGCCGATCACCGTCGAATCGCTCGCATGGTAGCCCGAGCACCAGTCCCACGTCTGCGGAATGCTCGTCGGACCCACCTGCA
>OLOI01003161.1_pt1 | contig 10425 bp, 7 predicted proteins | sample 1672131 | NCBI WGS metagenome assembly OLOI01 (sample SAMEA3136651, study PRJEB25190) | human gut metagenome | reverse complement strand
CCCCCGACCAGCTGATTACAAATCAGCTGCTCTGGCCAACTGAGCTACATCGGCAAAATCAACCGTTTTGGATTGCAAAAGTAGGCATAAAAAATTTACCAGCCAAATAAATCCCGATAAATTTTCTACTTTTTTACTCTTCTCAAAGAACGTCATTCAGCCGCCATTATTTCAGGGGTGAAATCGGGTGCAAAGATAGGAAAAGTTTTATATTTTACAACAGCTTATCCGAAAAATATCACCCCGGCGGCCGAAGGTTGCCACCGTCCCGCCCGGAAAGGCACCGTCCCGCACCACAAGCCCTGGCCAAAAGCCGCCACACCTATTTATAATAATAGAAATCACGGAAAATTCGTTATCTTTGGCCCGACAAACACAGTATGCCATGAACGCGACACCCCTACCCGACGGCTTCGGGTTACGCCCGCTCCGTGCGGACGACGCCCCGGACATCTTCACGGCCATAGACACGCAGCGCGAACACCTCGGGCGCTGGCTTCCGTTCGTGGCCGCGACGCACCGCGTGGAACAGACCCGCGAAGTGGTCGCCGCCATGCTGGCCGACCCGGCCAACCCGGTGTTCACGCTGCGAGTCAGGGATGCCTTCGCGGGGCTTATCGGGTTCAAATCGGCGGACAGTCGCACCCGCACCATCGAGATCGGCTACTGGCTTCGCTCCGAATACCAGGGACGGGGACTCATGACCGCAGCCGCAGAAGCACTCTGCCGCATGGCCTTCGGGCAAATGGGCATGGAGAATGTCGAAATCAAATGCGCCGCAGGCAACCTGCGGAGCAACCGGATCCCGCTGCGCCTCGGCTTTCGGCTCGACCGCATCGAAGTACGCGGCGAGCAGCTCGCCGACGGGGAATTCACCGACCTCAACGTATACCGGCTGCCGCGCCCCTGAAACAAAAAACCGGGAAGGCGTTCCCTCCCGGTTCCAACTCCCGACAACAAACCCACGCTGCCGGCACAGCCTCGTCCCAGTCCGGGCCGGAACGACCGACAGGGCTACCCTTCCTTGATCGAAGCGATCAGCTGGGCGGGCGTCGCCTGCAGGTAATTCTTGCAGAAACGGCTGAACTGCGTATAGTGACGGAACCCGTACTTATTCATCAGCGCCTTCGTACTGTCTTCGCCGTCGCGTATGTCCGCGAAAATCTTGAGTGCCTTCTGGCGCATCATCCAATGGTAAACGCTGTCATTGAAATGTTCGGCAAAACGACGTTTGAACACCGAAAGGCTCATGCCCGCAAGGGCAGCCAACTCGGCTACACCCTGTGCCTTGTCGTAGTTGTTGCACACGAAGACACGGAAATTGTCCTGCGGCTGAATCATCGACTGGAAGAAATAGGCATGTTCGGTCGGCGTATAAAGCACCTTGATCATCATGAAAAGCTCCGTAGCCTTCATCTTGTGGTAGCGGGAGCAACCGCTCATCTCCGGGATCATGAAAAGCCCTTCGAGCAACCGCTCGATCGACGGATGCATCGCCAGCTTGGGCACGTCCTCATTGGGAATGACCGTATCATAGGGCATCACCTTGTCGAAAATGTCCTGTTCGCAGAATTCGATCCTGTGGATCAGCGACAGCACGACAATATTCGCCTCGTCCTGGGCCGTCGCAACGAACCTTTCGCCGCGTGCCAGGCACACGTACTGCCTCGAAGTCACCAGGCGCACCGTTTCGCCATGCTCTATCATGAGCGACCCCGACATGACGAAAAGGATACGCACCATACGGTCGGCTGGGAAGGTCACGCCCTCGCCGGGTGTGAGGGTCATCTGTACAAAACGGCAATAATTCGAATCGCCGATACGGCGGAACGGCGCAGGAAACGTGGGACAACTACTACAATCCGCAGGACAATTCTCCTTTAATGCCAGCTCCACAAACTGCGGTTTGGTCTGATCCATATATTCGATGATAATTTAATTGTCCAAAGTTACACAAAAAATCATAACCGACAAAAAACAAACACTTTCGTCCACCCTTTTTGCATACAAAAAACATCCCGTTACCGTAAATCCTCCTTCTGGGGCATAGGGCGCCGGGGCTTCCCGCCTTCAAAAAAGCGTGCAGCAACCTATATAAAAGCACATTAACTCAAAAATCACACTTTTCTAAGGCTGATATCCGGGTGGCCACAAACGGTCGTTCATCGCATTTTCACACAAAACAGTCCGAATTTCGGAAAAACCCTTGCCTTCATGCAGGAAAACCGGGCCCTCCCGACCGGACGGAAAAAGGAGGCGCCACAATAAATTGCGACGCCTCCCGGGCTTTGCATAGCCGGCAAACGCCGGCAGCAGCCATTACTTATAGCTTATAATCAGTATTTTCGACGACTCCCAGAAACGTACGGGATCGGTAATGAGCAATTTAGTGACGATCTTATCCTTCTCGCCGCCGGTAACCAGCCAGTAGGAATCCTCGGGCTGCGCCGTGACGACGGTCACCTTTTTCCGACCCACGGGAATCTCCGACAGCAACCGCGAATCGGCCTTCGTAAAACTCTCCAGGTTACTGGTGTTGTTCACCGTCAGCGTGCGCCCGATAAAGCCCTGCTTGTCGATGATCTGCGCCTCACGGAGTTCTTTTTCGGCACCGACGATGTAATAGACCGTGTGGAGCTGGTTCTCCAACTCGACTTTTTCGGTATTCAGGGTTTCCGCCCGGGCATTCTGCTCGGCAACCTGCTCGGTCAGGGTCTCCACCTCGACACCCATCTTGTTCAGGCTCTCCCGCAGACGGGCGATTTCGTCCTTCTTCTCGGCAAGCTGCGCATTCATATCCCCAATCATTTTCTCCAGTCCGTCGATACGCAGGTTAGCCTTGCGCAGCTGGGCCGCAGCACGCTGCAACGAGGCGATCTTGTCCTTGTTCTCCTGCAGCAGGCGGTCGATCGCCGCAATATCGTTGTTGATCTCCTCGATGGGACGGCGGCCGCCTTCGCTACCGTCCGCCACAGAAATCAGGTTTTCACGGGTCTTTATCAGCATCAGGTTCTCAGAAATCGTATTGATGTCCTCGAAAACGGCATTTATCAGCGAATCTTTGGCGCTGACGACCGAAACGAGCGAGTCCCGCTGGTCTTCGACCCTGACGACCGTCCCTTTGCTCACGCAGGATGCGAGGGCGAATGCCGCACCCAGCGCCATGACCGTAACGTACTTCATAACTTTCTAAAATTTAAGTTATTGTTTGCTTTTCGGGAGGCAAATATAAATATAAAAACGATACCCTGTTCAAAAATCTTCCCGGCACCCGGAAAATCAGCATTATCCGTGCCGGAGCATCCCGGCACAAAGGGCTCGGCAACGGCAAAAACAAAGGCCGCACCTTCCGGTACGGCCTTTATCTTGCAGGGAGGGAAGTCTTACTTCGCGCCCTTCTTATCGTAGCGTTTTGCGTAACGGCTCATAAACTTATCGACGCGACCAGCGGTGTCAACCAACTTCATCTTACCGGTGTAGAACGGGTGCGAGGTGTTGGAAATTTCCATCTTATACACGGGATAGGTTTCGCCGTTCACTTCGATGGTCTCTTTTGTCGAAACGGCGGACCGACACAAAAACACGACGTCGTTGGACATGTCCTTGAACGCCACTAAACGATAATTCTCCGGATGAATACCCTTTTTCATTTCGCTGTTTTTGTTTTTAATTGATGCTTAAGCGGGACAAAGGTACTAATTTATTTCCAACAAACAACATCCCGCTCATATTTTTTTACGGGATCCGAGCAGCCGGACACCGCCACCCGGCCGGAATCGGACACAGGGCGCATCATTTTTTTCGCACACGGCGCCCCGAATGGTTGCGCAATCTGAATTGTTTTTTTATCTTTGCAACGCAAAAAGCGCTCATGCGCCATGCAGGACCCATAGCTCAGTCGGTTAGAGCAGCGGACTCATAATCCGAAGGTCGTGGGATCATGCCCCTCTGGGTCCACGACGAAGGCGGGAGGCTGCGATGTTCGCAACCTCCCGCCTTCGTTTGTTCATCCGGCCGCATCGCCCTCTGCCGGCGCCGTATCGTCCCTCCCCGGCAAAAACTCCCGCACAGGGCGGTATGCGGAGCAGGGACATAGCTACCGCCCGGGCGGCGCGGGCTACCGGTTCTCGTCGTCGGCACGGATCGCCTTGCGGCGGATCTTACCGCTGATGGTCTTCGGCAGTTCGTCCACGAATTCGATGATGCGCGGATACTTGTAAGGCGCGGTGATCCGCTTCACATGATCCTGCAACTCCCGGATCAATTCCTCCCCGGCCCGGGGCCTGTATTTCTCCCCCAGAATGATCGTCGCCTTGACCACCTGCCCCCGGATCTCGTCGGGAACCCCAGTGATGGCACATTCGACGACGGCCGGATGGGTCATCAGGGCGCTCTCCACCTCGAAGGGGCCGATCCTGTAGCCCGAACTCTTGATTACGTCGTCGGCACGCCCCACGAACCAGAAATATCCGTCCTCGTCGCGCCATGCCACGTCGCCCGTATAGTACACGCCGTCGTGCCAGACCTCGTGCGTCATCCCGTCGTTCAGGTAATACTCCTTGAAAAGCCCCAGCGGCTTCCCCCGGTCGGTACGGATCACGATTTGCCCCTGTTCGCCGTCTTCGGCCGAACGGCCGTCGGGCGTCAAGAGGTCGATATCGTACTGGGGGTTGGGCACGCCCATGCTGCCGGGCTTGGGCTCCATCCACGGAAAGGTGGCGAGGGTCAGCGTCGTTTCGGTCTGCCCGAAACCCTCCATCAGGCGGACACCGGTCAGGCGTTTGAATGTGTCGTAAACGGCTCCGTTGAGCGCCTCGCCCGCGGTCGTACAATACTCAAGCGACGAAAGGTCGTATTTCGAAAGGTCTTCGCGGATCAGGAAGCGGTAGATCGTGGGCGGCGCGCACAGGGAGGTGATCCGGTACTGCCCGATCTTGTGCAGGATATCGGCAGGCGTAAATTTCTCGTGGTCGTAAACGAAAATGTTGGCCCCGGCCAGCCACTGCCCGTACAACTTGCCCCAGGCGGCCTTCGCCCACCCGGTGTCGGCAATGGTGAGGTGCAGGCTGCCCTCGTGGAGGTTGTGCCAGAAGCACCCCGTGCTGATATGCCCCAGCGGATAGGTGAAATCGTGGGCGACCATCTTCGGTTCGCCCGTCGTGCCGGAGGTGAAATACATCAGCATGATGTCGTCGTTGGTGTTCACATGCTGCGGCCGCACGAAAGGCGCCGCATGGCGGATGCCCTCGTGGAAATCGAGGAACCCTTCGGGAACCTCGGGGCCGACGCTTATCAGCAGCTTCGTGGTAGGGCTTTCCGGCATGGCCGCGGCGATATGGCCGGTTATCACCGGCTCGCCCGCGGCGACGATCGCCTTGACACCCGCCATGTTGCACCTGTAAACGACATCCTTCCTGGTCAGCAGGTGGGTCGCCGGGATGGCCACGGCTCCCAGTTTGTGCAAGGCAAGGATCGAAAACCAGAATTCATAGCGGCGCTTGAGGATCAGCATCACCATGTCCCCCCGGCCGATGCCGAGGCTCTGGAAATAGGAGGCCGTGCGGTCGGTTTCACGCTTCATGTCGGCAAAGGTGAACTGGATCTCGCCGCCCCGGTCATCCGTCCACAGCAGCGCCTTCTTGTCGGGTTCCTCCGCCGCATAGGCATCCACCACGTCATAGGCGAAATTGAAATCCGCGGGGACGCGGATACGGAAATTCCTTATGTAGTCCTCCTGGGAGGTAAATACCGTCCGGGATAAAAATTTCTCCACCATACGCCTACATTATTATCGCCAGGAAACGCACCGGCTTGCCGTCGAGCGCCTTCATGCCGTGCGGCAGGCCGGAATCGAAATAAAGGCTGTCGCCCACGCCGAGCACCAGCTCCTTGCCGCTGACCGAGATCAGCAGGCGCCCTTCCAGCACGTAGTTCATCTCCTGCCCCGTGTGGCAGTTCAGGTGCATCGGGGCATCGGCGGCCGAAGGCTCCACCGTCACGATGAAGGGGTCGGCCCTGCGGTCGCGGAAACCCGAGGCCAGCGCCTCGTACTTATAGGCCGCACGCCGTTCGACCGATACACCCGTGCCGGCACGGGTGATGAAATAGGAGTTCATCTTGGGCTCCTCGCCGAACATCAGCACATCCAGGCTGATCCCGTAGCGGCGGGCTATGGTTTGCAGCACATTGACCGAAATATCGGCATCACCGCTCTCCATATCCCTGTACTCGTCGACCGACAGACGGCAACTGTCCGCCACTTCCTGCTCCGAAAGTTCGAGCACCTCGCGCAATCCGCGCAAACGGGTTGCGATCGATTTAATCGGATCACACATCATTCTATAATTTAAATTATCGGATAGGTTCGGCATTTGCAAAATTCCACGGCGTAAAGTTACGATCCGTAACCGAATCGTCCCACAGCCAGCTTCCCATGCCGGATATTTCCACCTAACAACCTGGGCGTAAAGATAGTAAATATTATTAAAAACTACAACCATCCCACTTTTCTTTCATTGTCCGCCGGAAAAGCGCCCCGACCCGGCGAAATTCGCAGGCGGCGGTGGGATGGCGCAGGCACGGCAGCACCGGAAGCACCAGCGGTACGGGAAGCACCAGCGGTACGGAAACATCGGTGACACGGGAAGCAGCGGCGGCACAACGGCTTGCGGGGAATACGGGCATCTTGCGGGAAGCCTGCGGGAATAATGCAGGAACCTTGCGGAGAATCTGCGGAGACGCCCCGACGGCATCGCGGCGGCAAAACAAAAGGAGGGCCGCACTTGCGCAGTACGGCCCCCTTTTCCAAACCGGATCGCCTATCGCACGCTGAAGCGGTAGATACCCGACCCCACGCCGAATACACGGAACCCGTCCTCGGTACCGATGCTTTCGACATCCTTGCACTGCGCGACTTCGAGCCCGCTTTCGCAAACCCGGCTGCCGGCAGGGGCGGGGACGTAAATCCGCGCCGTGGTGTTGGCCGGCACCTCGACCAACAGGTCGAAACCGCCCTGTTCGGTCGTCCACTCGCTGCGGATCAGTCCATAGGGCGAGCGGAACGAGGCCTCGGCGCTGCGCAGGTCTCCCACGATCTCGGGCCTGACGATGAATTTCTTATAGGCCTGCACCGAATCGTCGCGGCGGATGCCGCCCACATAGGTATAAAACCATTCGAGCAGGTGTCCCAGCATCAGATGGTTGTGCGACTTGCGGGGCAGTGCCTGCCATGATTCGGGCAGCGCCGTAGCGCCCTGGGCGAGCATATAACCGTAGCCATATACGTCGTACCGCGAGTTCATGTCGAAGATCACCTGCGAATTCCCGCTCTGCTCCAGCGCCCGCAGCACGTAGTTGTATCCCACGTCGCCCGCCGTCAGCGCATTGCCGCGGCTGCGGATGTCCTGCACCAGGTTCGCCAGCACGGCATCGCGGTTCTGCGGCTCGCAAATGCCCGAGTAGAGCGCCAGCGCATTGCCGGCCTGGCTGTTCTTGTCATAACTCCCGGTCTGGGGATGATAGTATTTTTCGTTGTAGGCCTTGCGGATATCCTGTGCCAGCTTCCCGTATTTCGCGGCATCCTCCTTGCGCCCCATCTTCTCGGCCGCCTTGCGGATCGTCTCGGCGTCCATATAATAGATCGGTGTCGCCGTTCCGGCCAGGGAGGTGAGCTGCGCTCGGCCGGGGTATTTGGGCCCCAGGTCGCACCAGTCGCCGAGCCCGTGGGAAAGGATATGCCCGTCGGCCTTCGAACTGAGGTAATCCACATAGCGCTTCATCGCCTCGTAATGCCGCTCGACCAACCGGAAATCACCGTAGTACTCGTAGACCAGCCACGGTGCCAGCACGAACGCGCTGCCCCACTCGGGCGAATCGCGGAATCCGTCGAGGAAAGTGACATATTCGGGGCAGATATCGGGGATAAGCCCCTCGGGCGTCTGCGCGAGCTCCATGTCGGTCAGCATCTTATCGTAGAGGGTATACACGTCGAACTTCGATTGCAGCGACCCGAACATCAGGTGCAGCTGCTCGATCCACGGCAGCTTCTCGCGGTGGGGGCAGTCAGTGAAATAGCTCACCATATTGCCCTTGATACCCCACGCAATAAGCTCCTCGGTCTTGTTGAGCAGGTCGTTCGAACAGTGGAACGTCCCGGCCATCCGGGTGGCGTTGCGCGTATGCAGGCCACGAAGGGTAACGATCTCGGGCAGCCCTTCGGGATTCTCCTCCCCGGCCGGGACGGCATTGCTCACCAGCACGTAACGCTGTCCGAAATAGGTGAACTGGGGGCGCCACGTCTCCACCTCGTCGCCGCGCAGGGTGTAGGTCAACCTGTATTCACCGCGGTAGCCGCCGCATTCGGTAATCGAGTCGCACTCGAAATTGAACAGCTCGGTGGTATTGAGCTGCACGCTCTGCCCGCGTTTGCCGCGGACTTCCAGCTGCACCGTCCCCGAGAAGTTCTGGCCCATGTCGTACAGCCATTTGCCGTGGCGGGTCTTGCGGATCGAGACCACGGGGAACTCCTCCATCACCCGCACGGGTTCGGCGACGGGGGAAACCAACTTCCCGCGCTGGGTCGTCACCAGCGGCTCGGCCCAGGCCGAAGCGTCGTAGCCGGGCAGCATCCATCCTGTCCGCTCGCGCGTCGCATCGTAATCCTCGCCGCCGAAGATGCTGCTGTACGTCACGGGGCTTTCGGTCACACGCCAGGCGCGATCGCTGACAATAGTCTCGTGCGTCCCGTCGGCATACTCGATCTCGGCCTTGAAGATCATCTTGGGATAACCGAAGCTGATGAGCGCCTTGAAATAGCGTTCGCGCGGCACATTGTAGAGGCCGTTGCCGAGCATCACACCGAACACGTTGCCTCCCGGCTGCAATTCTTCGCTGATGTCGAACGTCTGGTAGCACACCTGCCTGTCGTAGTCGCTCCACGCAGGGTCGAGGAAATTGTCGCCCACCTTCGCCCCGTTCAGAAACAGCTCGAACTGTCCCAGGCCGCTGACATAGACCGTCGCCCGCTCGACGGGCTTGGTAACCTTCACTTCACGGCGGAACTGCGGCAGCCGGTTGAGCGCCGTTTTCCTGTCGCCGATCTTTATTTTGTTGAACTCCTGTCCGGGCACCACGCGCAGGCTGTCGGGCAGCTCCTCGAAGGCGATCCACCGGGCTCCGTCCCAATCGCTGCCGTCGAGCAGGCCGACCGCGAACGACCGGATTTCGCTCCACGGCGAATAATTCCCCGCAGCATCGCTTACCCGCACGCGCCAGTAATAGCGCTGCCCCGGCTTCAGCGTCCGCCCGGCATAGCGCACATGCAGTGAGACATCGGATTTGCGTTGTTCGTCCCACAACAGCTTCCGGCCCCTGGCCAGGTCGGCGGGGTCGGACGCCACCTGAATCTGATACCCGGCCTGCAGGAATCCGCGGCCGACGGAAAGCGTCTGCCAACTGAATTGCGGCGTCAGCGTATTGATCGCCAACGGGTTGTCCCGGTATTCACACCTCAGTTCCGCCACACGAAACTCATCTGCGGCAATGCCCCACAGGCAGCTTAGCAGCAATGGGAACAATAGTAATAGTTTTTTCATAATCATTAAGATTTGGTTTCGTTTCAGGTTGTTTTTAATTTCCTTTGAAGCCAAAAATAATGTTTTTATTTTACTTTTACACGCTCTTGCAAAAAATACGAATCCAAAAAGTCATTTTTCGAATATAATAAATCATATTTCGAACTTTTCCGGCAAAGGTACTATCCCCGCACAGGCTGCCGGCCTGCCGCCAAAGCCCGTCAAACAACCGAATATCAGGCAGGCAGCGCACAATACCCAAGCTACCGGACAGCCGGGCATGCAGCGTGCAAAAATGAAAAACCCGCCCCTCGGGCAGACCGGAAATCGCACAAGATCATTTTACCCAGCTGCACTGGTCGACCAGACAGGCGACCGAAACACTGTGCATCCCGGCATTGGCCGCACTGAATACAATGGAAATATGCAGGATGCGCGGCGTTGCAGCTTCGAATTTCGGTTTTCGGACTGCAAATCAGGAAAAAATTCGGATGTCGTGTCCCGCCCGGCAAAAAATTCTTACGGCTTTTTCAGCCGCTCCCGCTCCGAATGTCCCGATTTTTTTCCTACCTTTGTCACAAACAAATCTATCAACACACTTTACATCGATACCATGGAATTCGAAGGAACCGTTTACAAAATAATGCCCGTGACGAAAGGCACCTCCGCACGCGGCGACTGGCAGCGCCAGGACGTAGTGTTCGAGATGAACGAAGGCTCGTTCGCACGCAAAATCTGCGTGACGTTCTTCAACAAACCCGAAGACGTCGCACGGCTGAAAGAGGGTGCAGCCTACACCGTCTCGGTCAACATCGAGTCGCGCGAATACAACGGCCGCTGGTACACCGACATC
>OLOI01003160.1_pt1 | contig 10426 bp, 10 predicted proteins | sample 1672131 | NCBI WGS metagenome assembly OLOI01 (sample SAMEA3136651, study PRJEB25190) | human gut metagenome | reverse complement strand
CAATACACTTGAAGCCACTGGAGTATAAGTATATCCCCATGCATCTCCTTTCAGGACAGGTCCACCAAAAATACTACCATCTTCCACAGTAACGATCTCATAAAGATCATAATTGGGGCCGCTATCACCATCATTCAAACAAGAACTAAAAGTAAACACCGATACTAACCCAGCAAATATTGCTGCCAATTTCATTTTTTTCATTTTCTTCTTTATAATTATTAGGGTTTGCAAAATTAAATAAAAGAATCGGTTTCCAAGAAAGAAACTTAATTCTTTTTATTGTTTTAATGATTAAATGAAAAATTGGCTTAAATACTGCGTCGCCACTTGTCTTTTAACATTATTTTTTATTCATGTTTCATCCTCTGATAAGACTTGCTTTATCTTTTGTTTTAACTATTTTTTTCACCGAAATTCACTTGTAGCCTATCCGCCATTAACCCATTAATAAAAATTAATACATAAAAGAACAAGCAGTTGGGCTATAGTACCACTTTATTTCCTATCTTTGAAACAAAACACCCATTAACCATAAAATCTAGAATATTATGCTAATACTCAAGAAATCATGTAAAGCATTGATCACCGCCCTATGTACATTGTTTATATACTCTTGCAGCAGCAATGATGAACTGGATATCAACAGTTATCAGTTGCAATCTATTCAATGGAAACTTAGTGCAGATGATGCCGAGAAAGTCGATACAATTGAGTTGCCTCCTAAAACAACCAGCAACAATACAGAAGAACCTATGTCTATCACTTTTTCATTTGAAGAAAACATAAAAGAAACATCACAATTTTACAGTGACGACCCGGAACTATTCAATTCTTTGACTTTAAAAGAGAATATATTGGTTGATATTACAGCTAATGCCAGTACCTTGAGCTCTGAATATAGAAAATTATCATCCGACTTACATGCACCTCTGTCCCTTAACGAAACAGTGCTTTCCCCTCTATATAAATCAAAAGAAACACTAAAACTTTCTCCACATACAAAAGTAACGACTGAATGTAAAATATATATCAAAGAATATACAGCAACCTATTTGGCTATTTTTGAAAATGACAAAGGAGAAACTATAGAGATGAGTGGCAAATGGAAAGGAGCATTCAATAAAGGTTCCAAGGTTACTTATATTCTTAAAGATATAAAATGAAACATTTGAATTTAATATAGGGTAATGAAGTAGACTACAGCATAACCAATCCTCATCTATCCTATATTTTTCAAAAACATTTTTTTAATCAGCCTATGACTAAAAGAATCGGGATAAATATATAGTTAAATATGCAATCTACATGATCTTATACATTATTTTTGCCGATAAGATCAATTTCCATTCCTAACCGATTCGGTAAAATAAACTATTTATGAACGCTGTATTCTTCAACGAATACATCCAAACAAGCCCTAGATTTATGACCGATTTCACCCCGTGGACACTCTTTGTCGATACAGGCATCATCTCAGTACTGCTACTGCTCGGCAAACTCATGAGAGTAAAAATAAGATTCATCCAAAGGCTGTTCATCCCCCCCAGCCTGTTGGCCGGGTTTATAGGACTGTCCTTGGGACCTCACGGTTTCGGCATCATACCTCTTTCCACCCAAACAGGAACTTATGCCGGCATATTGATAGCCTTCATTTTCGGCGCTCTCCCCCTCATCTCACAAAAGGCAGCCAAAGGAGATGCAGACAATATAGGCAGCATGTGGGCATATTCACAGGCAGGAATGTTGTTGCAATGGGCTTTTGGAGGACTGTTGGGATTGCTTGTCCTGAACCGGATATGGCCCTTGAACCCTGCCTTCGGCATCACTATGCCAAGCGGCTATTGCGGCGGGCACGGTACAGCAGCAGCCATCGGACAGGCTTTCAGCCAGTTCGGATATGACGAAATTCTAACTTTGGCCATGACTGCCGCCACCTTCGGTATCGTAGCGGCAGTCATTATCGGACTGATCATCATAAAATGGGGGACAAAGAAAGGGCACACCTCCTTCCTCGCCAATTACGATGACCTTCCTCACGAATTACAGACAGGCCTGTTGCCCGGCGACAAACGGGAAAGCATGGGTGAAAGTTCTTGCTCTTCCATCTCCATTGACCCGCTGACCTTCAATCTTATCATCGTAGCAGTGATAGCATTAGGCGGATACTGCATCAGCAAAACAGTATCCCACTTTATGCCGGGGTTTGAACTGCCGGTATTCAGTTGTGCATTTGTGGTAGGTATATTCATCAAAAAGATATTCGACAAAACAAGAACCAGTGATTATGTCTGCCCGCAAACCATAGGCCACATCAGCGGAGCCTTTACCGATTTTCTGGTAGCTTTTGGAATTGCTTCCATTAAAATATCTGTTGTAATAGAGTACATCATACCCTTATTAATTCTGTTAGTCTCAGGATTAATCGCAACCCTGATTTATGTTCTGGTCATGGCCCGCAAACTAATGAAAGAATGTTGGTTCGAGAAAGCTATCTTCACATGGGGATGGTTTACAGGAACTATGGCTATGGGCATCGCATTGCTCCGCGTTGCAGACCCCAAAATGCGCAGCCGATGCCTGGATAACTATGCACTGGCTTACTTGTTCATCGCCCCGGTAGAGATTTCTCTGATAACTTTCGCTCCGGTAGCTTTCTTGAACGGTTACGGACTGGTGTTTACGGGAATCTGCCTGGCGGCAGGACTTGCCGTACTGGCAACCGCCTATATCAAAGGTTGGTTTATCAGGAAACAATAAATGGAATGACACCGGAATAACAAGACAAAAAAAGTAAGTTAACTTGCTTGACCAAGCAACATAGGTTCGTCAGCCAACGAACGTATCTTACTTAGCTATTGAAGCCAACTTACTTTTTTTATATCAAAACGCATGAGCTTATACCCGACAAAGTACGCAAAAGTCCTTGTCATACAATCTCCGCAAACTCCTCAATATGATTGTCCACATATTCTGCAATCCGGGCAGTTACCGACTCTTCCATATCCATGAACTGCTCTTCCAACTCATCAAAGGCCTCGTATTGCTCATACATTGCCATAAATTCCTCATCATCCCTGTCCTTTTCCAAATCAGCACGGTTCTCATCATATATTTTCTTCGCGCTATAAATCAATTTGGCAAATTCTTTCGCTCCAAACTGCCGCATTGCTTTTGCAAAAGGATTATCAAAGATATAAGGTCCAAAACCATTCTGTATCAATTGTACAAAACCACCTTCATTTATTTCTTCACGCAAGAAATGATACCCCAACAATGAATGCTGGTAACCATTGAGCAAAGGCATTGTTTCCGCATTGACAACACCTCCTGTCACCTCCAAGTATTTATCTATAAACACCTTCAAGAAACCATCCATGCCCTCTTCCGCACCTCGGCGCAAAGCTTCGTCCGTAATTGCTATTTTATTTGCTTCCATTCCTATCATTATAATATAGGTACAAAGATAGAAATTTCATCGGAAAGAAAAAACATTTTGGCAACTCTAGTTTGCAAAATGCTGTCCTGCAATAAATTTATTTTATTTAAAGATAAAAAGTGACGGGCAACAAGTTGCAGAAAAGAATAAAACGACTAACTTTGTAGGCGAAAAGAATAACCAATCTTTTCACGTGGTTACGAATATTTATTTTATTACCAAAAAACGTAAAGAATATGACTTATTCACACGAAGTAGAACACATGTGTGTTGTGAAGAAAGGTCCCAATCACGGACCGGCTCCTATTCCTGAAGAAGGAAAGTGGGTAAAATCAAAAGAAATTAAAGACATCTCTGGTTTGACACACGGTATTGGCTGGTGTGCTCCTCAGCAGGGTGCTTGTAAGCTGTCCTTAAATGTTAAGAACGGTGTAATCGAGGAAGCCCTTGTAGAGACAATCGGATGTTCAGGTATGACACATTCTGCAGCTATGGCAGCAGAGGTTCTTCAGGGCAAAACCATTCTTGAGGCTTTAAATACAGACCTTGTCTGTGATGCTATCAATACAGCAATGAGAGAACTGTTCCTTCAGATCGTTTACGGACGTACTCAGAGTGCTTTCTCTGATGACGGTCTTGCTGTAGGTGCAGGTCTTGAGGACCTTGGAAAAGGCCTTCGTTCCCAGGTTGGTACAATGTACGCTACCAAGGAAAAAGGAGTTCGTTATCTGGAAATGGCAGAGGGCTATGTAACAGGTATCGCTCTTGACGAAGACAACGAAGTAATCGGATATCAGTTCGTTTCTCTTGGAAAAATGACTGACTTTATCAAAAAAGGTGATGATCCTAACACCGCATGGGAAAAAGCAAAAGGTCAGTATGGCCGTGTAGCTGATGCTGTTAAGATTATCGACCCGAGACAAGAGTAAGCCACAAGCGAAAGGAGACGAACAGAAATGGCATTATTTGAAGGATATGAGAGAAGAATTGACCAGATCAATTCCGTATTAAACAGCTATGGAATCAGCTCCATCGAAGAAGCTGAGAAAATCACAAAAGACGCTGGTCTTGATGTTTACGAGCAGGTTAAGAAGATTCAGCCGATCTGCTTTGAGAATGCTGCATGGGCTTACTTAGTAGGCGCTGCAATCGCAATCAAAAAAGGCTGCAGAAAAGCTTCTGACGCTGCTGCTGCAATCGGTGAAGGACTTCAGGCTTTCTGTATTCCTGGATCCGTTGCTGACCACAGAAAAGTAGGTCTTGGACATGGTAACCTTGGTAAAATGCTTCTTGAGGAAGAGACAGAGTGCTTCTGCTTCTTAGCCGGACATGAGTCCTTCGCAGCTGCTGAGGGCGCGATCGGTATCGCTGAGAAAGCAAACAAAGTACGTCAGAAACCATTACGTGTTATCCTGAACGGTCTTGGAAAAGACGCTGCTCAGATCATTTCCCGTATTAACGGATTTACATATGTTGAGACAAAGTATGATTACAAAGAAGCAAAATTAAATGTTGTTTATGAGAAGCCATACTCCAACGGACTTCGTGCTACTGTTAAATGCTACGGTGCAGATGACGTTCAGGAAGGTGTTGCTATCATGCATCATGAGAATGTTGGTGTTTCCATTACAGGTAACTCCACTAACCCAACCCGTTTCCAGCATCCGGTTGCAGGTACATACAAGAAAGAATGTATCGAGCAGGGTAAGAAATACTTCTCTGTTGCTTCCGGCGGTGGTACAGGACGTACTCTTCACCCGGACAACATGGCAGCAGGTCCTGCTTCCTATGGTATGACAGATACAATGGGACGTATGCATTCTGACGCACAGTTCGCAGGATCCTCTTCCGTACCGGCTCACGTTGAGATGATGGGTCTTATCGGAATGGGTAACAACCCGATGGTTGGTGCTACTGTTGCTGTAGCTGTTTCCGTTGAGGAAGCTGCTAAGGCTGGTAAGTTCTGATAATTGAATAAGAGGATAAATACTATCTGATAAAACAAAGCACTTTCAACAAAATTGGAGGTGCTTTTGTTTTGTGAATATTCCCAGGCAGTTAAAAGATCATCAAATCGACCTTTTGACACTCATGCCATATTATGATTAGTATGCCAATACACAACAGGAGGTTGACCCAGAATGGCAAAAGAAGCAAAAACAAATGCAATGAGAATGCTTGACAGACAGAAAGTAAAGTATGAAGCACTTAGCTATGAGTGCGATGAATTTATTGACGGAATCCACTGCGCGGACATTACAGGTGCGCCCTATGACCAGTCCTTTAAAACTCTGGTGATGGAGGGCAAAAGCGGCGGATACTATGTCTTTGTAGTCCCCATTGAAAAAGAAGTGGACCGAAAAGCCGCAGCCAAGGCAGTGGGAGAGAAGACGGTAGATATGATCCATGTAAAAGATATCACCAAGATCACCGGCTACGTTCGAGGCGGCTGCAGCCCCATTGGAATGAAGAAGCCGTTTCCCACCGTTTTTGACGCATCCGCAGGCAATTTCCAGGAAATTTATGTGAGCGGCGGAAGAATCGGACTGACCCTGAAAGTTCCGGTAGAAGATCTTCTGAAAGTAACCGGTGGAAAATTAGCCAACATTACAGCCAGGGAAGAGTAATCCCAAGTAATCCCAATTTACAAAAACAGGGAAAGAGTATGCTAGAATATCCATAAATAAAAACGGCAGACACGAAGACGTGTCCGAAAACAACTCTTACCTGTCAATGTAAATAGTCAGCCCGAAGGGCGGCAAGGAGGATTTATGAAAGAAGGAAAAAGAATTAAGAAATGGCTGCTTGGAGCAGCGGTTGCGGTGATGACTATGATGAGCGCTATACCAGTATCGGCAGCCAGGAAGACATTCACAGCTACTGTTCAGAAAGGAAACTGCCTTCATATTGTAAATGAGAACATCAGTGGAAATGCGATCAGTAAATATGAGCTGCAGGTGATTCCGAAAACATCCGGTGCGAGATATGATATTGTGTATGCGTATGGCACGGAAGCTATGGCCATGAAAGACTGCCGCAAGAAATCCAGCATCACCAATTCCACTTATTTTAAGGCGAACCGCAGTGCGAACCGTGGAATCATCGCATGCGTGAAAGCGAATTCGGGTACTGTAGAAATCCGTGTGGTAGCGACTTCCAGGAAATCCAATGTCAAAATTAAGAAAAGCATTATGAAAAACCACAGCCCGTTGAAATCTCAGAAGGTTACAAAAGGCAGAAAGCTTTGGCTGAAGGGTACCGGCAGCAACATCACAACCTTACCGCTGATCATTTCCGGAAATTCCACTGTGGTTATGCAGAGAAATCTGAACAAGAATGCTTTTGAGCGGTATGATTTCAAGGACAAATATATGTATTTCAGAAGATATGTAAATAATAAACGTACCATGAAGAAAAACCGCTCTTATGCATCTGCCTATGGCTCTACCAGGTATTATTCCTGCCTGATCCCTGCAAATTCCAAGGGTGTAGCCTACACTGGAGATATGATTACCAAGAGAGGTACGATCACATACTATTATCCATCCGATTATCTGAAAGTAACAGGAGAAAAAAGAAGAGCATCCTGATTTTGTCACATACAATTGAAGATTTATAAAAATAGGACGGCGTACAAATCTGTACACCGTCCCATTTTTTATATGGCAGATTCACAGGAATCCCATCTCTTAGTTATCCTGTGCATCCTCCTCATTAATCTCAAATACATGACGCTTCTTAGCCATCTCATCGCTAGCCAGATACTCGTCATAAGTGGTGATCTTATCGATCATAGTACCGTTTGGCAGAATCTCCATAATACGGTTTGCAGTTGTCTGAACAAACTGGTGGTCATGAGAAGTAAACAGGATCACACCTGGGAACTTGATCAGACCGTTGTTCAGTGCTGTGATAGACTCCATATCCAGATGGTTGGTCGGCTCATCCAGAATCAGGATATTGGCACCGGAGATCATCATCTTGGAAAGAAGGCAGCGAACCTTCTCACCACCGGAAAGCACGCGCACACGCTTCACGCCGTCCTCGCCCGGGAAAAGCATACGTCCAAGGAATCCACGCACATAAGTGGTATCCTTGATCTCAGAATACTGGGTCAGCCAGTCTGTAATGGTAAGGTCATTATCGAATTCCTTGGTATTATCTTTGGGGAAATAAGCCTGAGTAGTTGTGATTCCCCACTTGTAATTTCCTTCATCCGGCTCCATCTCGCCAGTAATGATCTTAAAGAAAGTGGTAATGGCCTGCTCATTTGCACCAACGAAAGCAACCTTATCCTCACGGCCAAGAGTAAAGGAAATGTTATCCAGAACCTTCACGCCGTCAATGGTCTTGGAAAGATTCTCCACCATAAGAACTTCGTTTCCAATCTCACGGTTAGGACGGAAGTCGATGTATGGATATTTACGGCTGGAAGGACGCATGTCATCCAGCTGGATTTTCTCAAGGGCTCTCTTACGGGAGGTTGCCTGCTTGGATTTGGAAGCGTTGGCACTGAATCTGGAAATAAATTCCTGCAGCTCCTTGATCTTCTCCTCTTTCTTTTTGTTGGCTTCCTTCATCTGCTTGATCAGCAGCTGGCTGGACTCATACCAGAAGTCATAGTTACCTGCGTACAGCTGGATCTTGCCATAGTCGATATCTGCAGTCTGTGTACAAACCTTGTTCAGGAAGTAACGGTCATGGGAAACTACGATAACGGTATTGTCAAAGTTGATCAGGAACTCCTCAAGCCACTCAATAGCCGGAAGGTCCAGATGGTTGGTGGGCTCGTCAAGAAGCAGGATATCCGGATTTCCGAAAAGGGCCTGTGCAAGAAGAACCTTGACCTTCATGCTTCCTGTAAGGTCAGCCATCTGCGCATAGTGGAATTCCGTGTCAATTCCAAGACCGTTCAGAAGGGTAGCAGCGTCAGACTCTGCTTCCCATCCGTTCATTTCTGCAAATTCGCCCTCCAGCTCGCTGGCGCGGATTCCGTCCTCATCGGTGAAGTCTTCTTTGGCATAGATGGCTTCCTTCTCTTTCATGATCTCGTAGAGACGAAGGTTACCCATGATAACGGTATCAAGAACCGTATAAGCATCATATTTAAAGTGGTCCTGCTGCAAGAAAGAGAGACGCTGTCCCGGTGTGATCACGATGTCACCCTTAGTCGGCTCAAGCTGGCCGGAAAGGATCTTCAGGAAAGTAGACTTTCCTGCGCCGTTGGCACCGATCAGGCCGTAACAGTTCCCCTCTGTAAATTTGATATTTACATCTTCGAAAAGAGCTTTCTTTCCAACTCGCAAAGTAATATTGTTTGCTGAAATCATATTATCCTCCTATTAAATAAGTCATCCTTATGAAATGAACACACATAATAATAAGTATAGCCGATTTTCATTTTATCGTAAACTGGCAAATATGCAACAATTATTTCTGGTTTTTTCGCTGTTTTGTAGCAGAAACACGCTAAAACAGGGGACGGCAGACCAATAAGGCTCTTTACAAAGAAAAAAACCACTGCTATAATATCTGGAATATCAAAATTTACGTGGAAAAACTTTGCTAGGAAGCTTTTCCACGAGGAAATACAGAGAGGGAAAAGATATGCCGAAAAGACAGATCTATCTGACCGGATTTATGGGAACCGGCAAAAGCACCATTTTAAACTGCCTGCACCAGCTGTGCGGCCTTCGGAAAATAGAGATGGACGAGCAGATCGTCCAGGAACAGGGAATGAGCATTCCTGATATTTTTGCGCAAAAAGGCGAGGAAACTTTCCGCAATCTGGAGACAGAGCTTGTGAAGAGAATCTCCCACATGGACAACATTGTAGTTTCCTGCGGCGGCGGTACCGTAATGCGCCAGTGCAACGTAGAGGAAATGAAGAAGAACGGAACCATTGTGCTTCTTACCGCCACCCCTCAGACCGTTTACGAGAGGGTAAAGGGCAGCCACAACCGTCCCCTCCTGGAAAAAAACATGAATCCCCAGTACATAGAACAGCTGATGGAGGCCAGAAGACCGAAATATGAAGCAGCCGCAGACATCATAGTGAAAACCGACGGACGCACCGCAAAAGAGATCTGCCAGGAAATAAAGGAACGTCTTGAAATTAACGATAATACAAAATAACGTGAAATAAATGTTAAAAAAATTAAATAACAGTTGAAAATTGTAAGAATAATTGTTATACTTTAGGAAGTTTTTGGGGGAAGAAGACCACATAAGGACAGTATACATTTTTTATTATGATGTCAGGGCCAGAATACTTTTTAACCCTAACATCTTATTATGATTCGTGTCCAGTAAGGAGAAAGGTTACAGATATGTTTATTACGAGAGAATGCGATTATGCAGCAAGAGTTCTTCGGGCACTGTCAGCGGAAACCCGCCTTAGCGTTAATGAAATCTGTGAGAAGGAATCCATTACCGCACCCTTTGCCTACAAGATCCTTAAGAAACTTCAGAAAGCAGGCATTGTAAAAGGATACCGCGGTGTACATGGCGGATATGCCATGAATAAATCTATGACGGAGCTGACATTATTCGATGTGTACAGTGCCATTGACCCTGATCTGTTTATCATTGAGTGCATGGCATCCGGTTACGAATGTCCGGTAGATGGAAGGGGAGATCACCTTCCCTGCTATATGCACAGGGAGCTCTGTGAGATTCAGCAGGGTGTTTGGAAAATGCTCAAAAGAAAGAATCTTCAGGAGGTTTTTGCTCCGGAGAATTAAAAAGAAGTGAATAAATGCTTTGGCAGCAGGATATCTGCTAAAGCCAGAAGCGGCCATGAGATTTTCCCTCATGACCGTTTTTTGTATGTGATAATGTACAAAAAACAAAATGGACATCAATGGAAGATTATGCTATAATGTTATATGGACTTTTAGACACGATGTGTCTAGAGATATTATTTTCAACATACCTTTAAGGAGGAAAAACAAACTATGGCAAGAAAGATGAAAACCATGGATGGTA